>Ga0307508_10007194_pt1 | contig 10362 bp, 13 predicted proteins | sample 9_EM_MG_FD_203089 | JGI IMG/M metagenome (GOLD analysis project Ga0307508, IMG submission 203089) | Populus trichocarpa ectomycorrhiza microbial communities from riparian zone in the Pacific Northwest, United States - 9_EM | ecosystem: Host-associated > Plants > Roots > Unclassified | place...
TTTTTTTGTTTTTTTTTAAAAAAAACATACCAATATTGTTTTGATAAAAAAAAATAGATTAAGCTGACAATCTGTTCTAGAAGGTCTGCTGGAATATCTAGTTTGATTGGTTCAGAACATCCTTTTTCTTCCTTTCATTTCTTAGCAATCCAGCCACGTCATATTTTATTTTGATTTAAAATTTTGTAGTCTTTAGTCTTATCTTTGACTGTAGTTTCCAAAATGACTGCAAACCAGATCATCGTCCTGTTTGTTGAATACAAAACAAGAGCACGCCCACAATCAAATAATCATAGAAATTAGTAGTAATGAAAAGAGGATTAATGGTAATGAAATGGAAAAATGGAGAATTTGAAGGAAACCAAGCACGTTGTGGGCAGTGAAAATTAACAACAAACACATGCTAGAAAACAAAAGGCTATACAGAGATGCCAGCGCCATGCCAATCATCAAAAAATCCAAGAATCAAAACAACCTGTATATATTCCTTCACAACCCGTTTCGACGAGCCTCTTGATCTTCAGAAGAAGCAGCAGCAAACCTTGATGAGAAACCAGGAATCAAACAATCATCCTCTTCCCTATCAAAGTTAAGAGCATAGCTTTCAGCATCATATTGAGACTGATTATTCCTTTGTTTCTTCTTCTTGATATATGCGCTGATCTTTCTAATGAATGTCTTCCACTTTGGCCCTGCCAAAACCTCTGAAGCCTCCTTCACTTTCTTCAGTTTCCTCACCAACCATGGATCACTAGAGTCACCATTCTGGTTCAAAACATCATATTCACGTTCATTGTTTCGCCGCGAGTTGAAATTGAAGAGTCCAAAACAACAGCAACCATTAGCTGAATAGGCCTCTTGTTCATAATCATCAAGGCGATCGTATCCTTGTTGTTCATGTGACATTCTTGGTGAACCGATGGGGCTCATGAAAGTTACATGCGGTTTGGCCATGTGTGTATGTGCGTGTGTGTGAGAGAGAGAGATACAAAGAATAAAACGGACGGGGAGTCTGGATTGGGAAGAAGAGGGTCTTAATACGGAGAGGCCATGGAAGGAAGTTGAAGGGAAATGGGCAAGGAAGTGTCAAGGAAATGGAGAATTTAAGCTGATGATTTTTCTAAATGGAAAAGCCAACAGGAATACGATGCTTGTTGGGAAAATGACATTTGACTAAGCTTACATGGCTCTCTATGATTGGTGCTTTTGTGAGTAACCTAGTAATATAATGGCGGCTATAAGCTGCTATAAGCGAAACACGGTTTCTTAAACGAGTTAGCCACACGCTTGCAAAACGATGGCAACATAGAACTTCCATGCAACAATCAAGAAACACAGCCACAAAACTTGTCTTCTTTTTCTCGTCACTCACATTCCAAATGTTTCTACATGGTAACATTTATTTACCAAAGAGGATGATTGGAAATATTGGAAATAACGCCTTTGATTATTATAAAAACAATGCCTTTGATTCTCATAAAAATACAGGACCTATCAGAGCGTTGAATCACCTTCTTCGAGATTACAATTTCGAGTATACTGAATAATTGCTCGAAAGAACATCAAAACGAGGATAATTATATTTAGGTGAATAATAGCGGAAAAGGGCACCGATCATCATCATATCCATGAAGTATAGGTTCTCAAGGTTCGTCCAAATCTTGCCAAAAAAAGAACCAAGCCTCCTTATCTTTGCAGAAGGCACATATAATTCCTTCAGTCGAATGGTGCGTCGTAGGCAGCAAACCTTTTTCATATAAGAATCCACGGATTCTCCACTACGAATCTATGATACGGCTACCCTGGATGTCTGTGTTGTTACATCATATTTCGGTGCCATCACTGCAATTTTTTCTGCTAAAGGCCACTGAAAACTTTTTTCCCTTCAATTGGGAGATTGTAAAGTTTCAGGAAGATGCTATTGAAAGCTTGATGTACAAAATAGACGTATCAAGGTCCAACTATATACTACAGCTGATACTTCAACTCTCCATACACTGTTTCATGCCCCTAGTTAAAAGATTCGTGTTGATTAAAAAGCTGGTGCTTGCTTACGCCACAGAAATAACAAGTCATTCTAGACTGACTGGTAAGATTTCTGGGAAATGATATTTGCATTATTGAAAGAAAGAATGCATGTATCAAGATCAGTGAAAGACATGCCGCAGAAAATCCAGCCTGCATTCTTGTGATGGTGGGTGGGAAAACGAAAAAATGAAAGGCATTACAAAAGTACAAATAAATTGCACCTCACTTGAATCAAAACTGCTATGAAATGTTAATAATAAACAAATTTTTTTTAAAAAAAAAAAACGTAAAAACTAACTGGACAAATTCTAAAAACCGTGATTCAAAAAAGAAAGAAAGACCTTGCCTGTGCTACATTCAAGTAAAATACATGTCCTTCAACAACTGAGGAAGCAACACATTCCCCAGGACACGAAGGAGAGACACGACAGAACAGCTTGCGTGAAATCATTTTTGAACCTGGTACTGTGTTGAAGGGGGCTGCTGTGATGGGTTTTGCCCTCTGGGAGGAATCTTTGCTACCATTGCACGCAAATCATTTGCAATTTCAGTGAAGCTTGGTCTGTCTGATGGCTCAGAAGACCAGCATCTCTCCATCAATGATCTCCACTCTGGGTCACAAGTCTCTGGCACTGGTGGCCGCAAGGTATTGCTCACAATACCACCTGATTAGCATTTTGACGGGGCAATAATCAGTGAAACACATACTTGAGCCTATTTAAGTAAATGCCACATGATTATTTTTGGTACAACTAAAACCTCACCTATAATAGCCCCGTAGTGCAAGTCGGAGTATGGTTCTTCCCCAGTCAGAAGTTCCCACAACACGATACCAAATGAGAACACGTCGACCTATATTAAAGAAGAGAATTGAAGCGCAAGCTCATCTAGTGAGAAAAAAGAGAGACTATTTATATGCAAGATGGTATCAAACGACAAATGGAAGCACCTTTTCAGAGACAAGACTACTGCTTCCATTCAGAAGCTCCGGTGCCATCCATGGAAGTGTTCCCCGCACACCACCTGAGATAAGTGTTTGGCATTTCACCTTAGACAGGCCCAAATCACCGACCTGGTGCAGAAGCAGAAGTGAAAAGCCAATTCAATAAATTTGCTATTGAAAACAAAATACAGAATTCTCAGGTTCAACATTACATGCAGGGACCTGCAGATTATATGCATCAATGCAATCATAGAACTTAAATTTGAAATCAAAAGTTTTTACTGATTGTCATACATGGAGGCTCAAAATTTAGTAAACTACTAGTGAGCATTTGGAAATGGAATTCTATTCCCAAAGGCAAATGCAAATTTCCTCTTCAGATATGGTTTTATAAGCATTTGAGTCTGTGATAACTTCTATCAATGACAAAAGCAGAGGCTTCTGGAATTCAGGACTAACAATAGAAACAATAATCATATCTGCCATAACTAATAATTAAAAGAATAACTTAGAAAACTAAACAGATCAAAAGAAAACTGACAAGGATGGAAAAAAAGCGCGAGTACTATTTCCTATTTCACAAATTTGATCAACACTATGTGGGGTAACAAGATACAGACTGGGGAAATAAAATCCACTAATCCACTCAAGTTATGATAACAACTGGACAAAAGAGAGCTCAAATCAACTACATAGACATTTCATTCACATCTCGCTTAAGAGAATATCAGCGACAAATTCTGTTGACAAGATATCAGCATTCAGCACGTGCTTGAAAATATATATCAGCATCAATTACTGTTGAGATGATAACATTACCTCTCTTTTCACATGGCTATTAAGTACTGTAATAATGTCATTTGTAAGTTAAATCTGACGTGAATCCATTTGAAAACACTCCCATAACCTCAATGCCATATTCACCCCTAAACCATTCTATGGAATACCCCATAATTCAGAAGTATTCTGGCAACAGCTCTAAAGTGTTCCACCTAAAAGACTGGATTAATTAGCCTGGAGTATGGAAGAACTTATTTTAGCCAGATACCCACATTTTGCCTTAGCAGGGTGAGATAAAACTCTAAATGCGACAACCAAATTTTCTAGATCATTTAGGCATGGAGAAGATTTCTCCAAATACTAAAATCATCAAAAGGAGGATGCCGACAGAAATAAACCCACAATCGATATGCATATCAGAGAGTTCATTACTTGATGTAAGAATGAAGGGGAGGTAAAAGCCCCTCTTCCTCCAGATTGGGTCACTAACCTTGCATATTGGCCGGTGAGGATCTCGAAGATTAACAAGTAAATTGTCACTCTTCAGATCGAAGTGCACTACATTCTTTCCATGCAAGTATCCCATTCCAAAGGCCACATCCATGGCAATCAAGAGACGCTTACGCTTGTCAAGGTTCCTGCTAAAAAGAAATTATAAAATAAATTTCACTTTCAAAGCGGGGAATGAAATAAAATGGAGAGATACAGGTTCATGAAAAAGGAACTACAAAATAACCTCTCATTTTTCTGCAAAGCATTTCTTAAAGAACCATTAACCATGAACTCTGTCACTGTTGCCACAGAACCTCCAAGGCCATCATCAACAACACCATAAAAAGCAACCACATTTGGATGGTGCAGATCAGCAAGCTTAATTGCCTCGTTCCAGAAGTCATCTCTCTGATTTGAACATATGGTGCAGACAGTTAGCAAGTCATAACACATGAACAACATCAACAAAATCAAAGTTTAACAGGTGCGATGGGACAATGAGAAAAACAAAAACAAACCATGCGTTCTTGTTCAGAAGGTTTCCCAGCGAAACACCTATCATTGATTCGTTTGATTGCTACATCAGTACCCCTCCACTTCCCATGATAAACAGTGCCAAAGGTGCCAGAACCCAATTCCTGCAGCTCTTCAAGGTCACTGTTCTTTATAATCTGCTAGACAACAACCAGAGGCGTGCTTAAAATTGACAAACACACATATATAATTACAGGAAGAAGAAAATAGTCAACTCTTTCAACCTGCAAGCGACCACGGCCTTCCGATACAGGAAAACCAAAATTCACCTTATCAGGCAGTTTGTTCTTCATGTCCTGAGTAAATAAAGTAAGAAAATATAGGGATAAAGGAACAGTCAGATAAATGCACCATAGACGGCAACATGAAAAAAGAAATGCCAATTGATAAACATGAATGTGCTCCCACACAAATGCAACGAAAACAGAATGGATTAAGCACCTCAAGTTTAGCTTTGTGCTGCATTTCTACACTTTCATTTGAATCTTCTTTTTCTTGATTTGGTTCATAAGCAGGTTCATTTCTTTCTGACACGTTTTGTTCAGGATTAGAAGTATCTGACTGGAAAACAGAAGCAGCTACACCCTCAGCTACAGCCTTGAGTTCTTGCCTGATGAGTTCCTCTGCTGAACCTTCAACCATGAAACAAAAAATGCTAAGAAACTAAATTCTCAGTGTAAGAGAATATTTGATTTTATCCAGATAAACACAAACATAACAAATAATTATTGGAGTTATCCAGTTGTAAGCATGTGTAAGAACACAAAATAAGAAGCTTCTGACCTTTGGATGATTGAGCACGTTCTAAATCCTTGTTTGAATTGCTCAGTGGCTTGGAAACTCCATCCTCCAACAGCACACCTGTGATTAAGTCCACCTCACCAGAATGGTTCTCAATGAAAGGGTCCCTAGTAGTAAAGGCTTCTTTTTTTGTTGCAATCTTGTTGGGTCTAGGTGGAGGAAACTGATTATCATGCCTTGATTTCCAAGGATCCTGGCTGCTGAAGAGTGAGTTTGAAAAGTCCTGAGCATTGCCAACTCCACCAGATGGCGATAGGGAAGATGGCATATTACCAGTTGATGATAAAGCTTCCACGTCGCTGGGGACAACCTTTGAATGCAGTTGTGAATCATTCTTCCATTCAGCAAAAGGTGGGATTCTGTCATTTACAAAGGCAGGCTCAACACCAGAGAATGCAGGGATTCCATAACTAACTTCAGCAGAATCCAAGGCAGGAACTCCAATCTTGGGCTGCGGGTGTGATGCTTTATTACCCAAAATAGGTGGTTGTGCAACCTCATGTAATTCCATTGGTTGAGAAATATGCAAGTAAGAAACCTCTGTAGAAGCAGGCAACATTTCAAACTGCTTAATATGATTTGATTCAAGAACCACCTGTGGTTTGTTAAAAGTATTATCTAGAAGCACCTCCCTCCCAGCAATTTTCTGGGTTTTATGATCCAAGATTTCTTCCTTTTTAAATTTATCAACAGGTGACTTTTTCTGATAATTGTTAACATTAATTTCAGGGGGGCGTATATGGAGAGCTTCCATCATCCCATCAACTGGTCTCAGCTGCTCACAAGATATGTAAGAGTCTAGAGCATCTTCTTGGGAAACAACACCAGGAAGCTTGCCATAGTATTCTTTTGGAGATTCTTGAACTAGGTGTTCAGAAGCTTGAATAGGTACAGCAACAGCATGAGGGGCATCACTGTTAGCAGGTTTACTCAGTAAAACCTGTGGTTGCATTGACACTGAATGCTGCTGGATACAATCTTCCATGCGAGACGCAGGAATTCCACCTGCGAACATGCCATAAGGAGACTGTACATCACCTGGTAAACCTATCATGCCATAGGGAGCTGAAATCTTAGGTTGACCAGAATTGTCAGTTTTCAAGAAAGTTCTCTCATTTTCATGAGGTGCCTCAAGATTCTGAGAGGACACAATTGCTTCCGACTGCGGTGTTCCGATATGACTATGAACTGCAGGTTGGGCACCAGCACCTTGTTCCATAATGCGTTCTCCCGAGGCACCAGTTATCATAACCCTGTTCATAGGGGGGGCTTTCATGGTATCTTCTAAACGAAGACTATGATTAAGTGAGTTTGAATAGCTCATTCCAGATTCTCTTGGGGCCGGTACCAAAGGATCTGAATGTGCATGAGGCAGTGCTTTCTGACACATATAACAGTCCTCCATTCTTGGAATTTTCTCAGGGAAAAGTACCTGTTGATGAGACACTGACCCATCAGAGTAGACAACAGGCTCTGGCTGAGGAACTTGTGTCCAGCCATAGCCTCCAACAACTGCAGGAGGAAGTTGAGCCCGATATGCATTGTAGCTTGAGTCAACAGGAACCTGAACAATCCTTGTTCCAAATGCATTTTCTTCAGGATAGTGCTCCAAGCGAGTTTGTTGGGGTTGAATCAATGGTTGAACCACATTTGGCCTTATAGCCATATGAGAACCTGAGGGTGTCATAGTCATATGCACTGCAGGAACATATTGAAGTGAAGTAGCACCTGCATTACTCTCATGAAAATGCTGTTGGGTGAATATGGGCCCCGGAGTTCCAAGCACATGATTATTTGGAAAACCCATGAGGGGAGGAACATGCCTATAATCTGCCTGATTCATATTTTCTTGACGAGGATCTACATAAGCCCGCGATTGAGGTGCATGTGGTAGAATGCCTGACCCAACTTGCTGGAAATCATGGACCCTATGCTGCGGCTGTGCAGTAATAGGAACGGACCTCTCAAATTCAACCTCAGGCTGAGAACATGAAGTCTGCGGAGGACCGGACTTAGCCAATGGAATCCCCAATGGAACTGCAGATACACCTGCATAAGCTGGGGGGTTGGTATCTGCAAAGACTAGTTTTGGAGTAGAATCATGAGAAGCATCCAAATTATCCCCAGGGGATAACAGGCTGGTAGATGGTGACCAAGTCACATCCCCTTGACCAGGACCTGAGCTCTCAACAGCCTCAGTCCCACTAAAATCAGAGTTTTGCGTTGAAGTTACACTCGCCATACTCCCCTTCCTAGTGATACGACCACCGCCATCCACAACCCCATTTACTGCATCAAAATATCTCTGCCCGCTATCATGTAAATCTCCAAATTGGACTGAACCAGAAGCATCGAGCTGTGAATCCGAAAACAAAAACACCCTTAACTTAGCTGACCCATCTGAAGACCTCTCAAGCAACTTCTCATATTCCTCCATCATATTATCAAGATCATCAGCACATGAAACAGACACCAATGCATCAAGGTCCTCATCAGGAAGCTGGTATTTAATAACAACAGGCTGCTGATATGTATCCATCATCTTCCGCTGCAGCTCATTAATGCTCACATCTCTCCTCACACTAATAATCCTTGTTTGCCCTCCAGCATATCTCAACGTACCATCACTTGGTCTTGGCAAAATCTTCCCCCCAAAACTACACAAAAACTTCACTTTCTTCCCCGACACTGAATCATCCCCACCATCTTCACTCCCATGGTCAGCCCCACCACTAGCGTGACTCCCCAAATTGGTATTACAACCCAGCCCCGTATTTACTGCCTCAATGCTCCCATTAACATTAACCCGATTCCCAAAATTGGGTGAAGAACCAGATCCCAACACCATATCATTTCCGGCACGATCAACAGCATTACCAACTATCCTGTTCCCCAAATTAGGATTATAACCAAACGGAACACCAGAACCATTTGCACCCACGTTCATACTCCCAACCGACACGGGAACCGGCATGAGTGGGGCCCACGGGGCAGCCCCGGAATAAGCATTCCCATATCCTAAACCTACAAAACCAGCATCAGACACCGATGCCGGATAGATAACAGGAATAGAACCTTCTGGGCTGGCAAAAAACTCATGTTTTCTACCAGCTGTTACTGGTGTAGTGACAGAACTACTAGTAGCACTAGCAATAGCAGCCACAATGCGGGGCTCTTCAGGTATGGTTCTAGCTATGTTTAATGGCCTTGTATCTTTTGGTGTTGGGGTCTGATCAAAAGCCATAAATAAACTTAAAATTGAAGAGATAAAAAATCAATCTTTATTCACAAACTTAGGGTTTCCCAAATGGGTTTTCCTCTACACATTCACTACTCTCATAAACCCTCACAAGATTTTGCAAAGACAGGGACAGACATAAATAACCCAAAGACAGAGTCAAACAAAGAGAAAGAGAGAGACCAAGTTACCAGATTTGAACGGTGACTACCAAGGATAGATAAGAATAAGAAAAGATGACACATATAACAGCAGCTGAGTCGGTGCAGCAGCAGCAGCTGAGTCGGTGCAGCAGCAGCAGCAGAATTTGAAAAGAGCTTAGCCAAATTCAGGGCTTTGTTTGGAAGAGGGTGAATCGTATTATTTTATTTCTCTGTGTTTTGTTCTGTGCAATCGGTAATGGGACTGGTCGTTTTGGTTTTGATCTTGTTGTGTTTTCTTTATTATGACTTAGGTTTTAAGGAAGGAAGGAGAGGGAGAGAGGGATTTCGGCAACGAGGCACGTGGACCGTTTCATGCAGGTTGAGTTAGAGGTCAAATGTATGTGTTCTGTACGTTTGTTTGCTTGCCTTTTTGAGTGGGAAATTGGAAAGTGACGAGATTGAGTGAGGGAGACTTGAGAGAGAGAGAGAGAGAGAGAGAGAGAGAGAGAGATTCATGGGAAGGTGCGGGATGGCAGGATCTACCTATATTCTACTAAAAAAAATTTAAAAAATAAATTCACATCTATAAAATATAAAATAAAAGAAAAGAAAACATATATATTTATTGTTGAGTCAATCTATTAAAAGTTTAAAACTGGTTTAAGTGTGTGTTTTGGTTAATCAAACTAATGAAGTGTTGTTGTTAATCAAACTAATGTCCGTATTATTTTATTTGAAAAAGAAATTAATGTCATTTTATAATTAATAAAAATAAAATAAAATTTGCTTGCAAACCAAACTAAATTAAATCGAGTTGATGGGCGTTTCATTCACGAATATTTTGAGTGTAGCGAGAGAGAAAATTATGGTATTTCACGGCTTTGTACTTAGAATAAAAAAACAAACTAGATAGGTACCTTCACTTCACTTCCGCACGTCTTTTATAATTATTATCATTTATAGATAATGCATGTAAAAATAAATAAATTATATATATATATATATATATATTGTAATTCACTGCGTACTTTCTTGATTTGTCTATTCAAAGGTTGTTGGTGTTTCGCATCATTTTTTCTATTTTATATTGGTTTTTAAAAAAACTTTTTCTACAAAGAAAAAAATATTTATTAATATTCAATTGTCATGTAAAAAATAAATTGAAAAACAATATGGTTTGACCCGTTTACCATGGCTGCGTAAATTAAAAAACGGAGTAATGAATATTGATCATAAATGGTTAATTTGGGCCCACTTCTTAGTTTATCTATACCTGACTTTCAACTCCTCATGACCATTTATCTCATTCCACGCTATATTACAGATCGATTTATTTTTTACAATATAAAAAATATGCTAGGATGGTATAAATATTATTTAAAAAAAAAAAGTAAAACAAGAAC
>Ga0307508_10007195_pt1 | contig 10362 bp, 9 predicted proteins | sample 9_EM_MG_FD_203089 | JGI IMG/M metagenome (GOLD analysis project Ga0307508, IMG submission 203089) | Populus trichocarpa ectomycorrhiza microbial communities from riparian zone in the Pacific Northwest, United States - 9_EM | ecosystem: Host-associated > Plants > Roots > Unclassified | place...
GAGGAGCTGCGCGTTTCTTGATGCCGTCTCAAGAGGACGGTGGTTTTCTCTGCTTGAGACGGCGCACTTTCTCCAAAGGAGATCAAGTACTCGCCCTCCGTGTCACGTTTTCGCGATGCGGCGCACCTTGAGAAGGTGAGACCAAGGAGACGCGCAATGCCTTCATTTCTTCCTCCGGTGACGAACCGTGCGCTGGCCATCCTGCTGGCCGGTGCGGACTGCAAGCAGGCCAGGCTGGCCGCTCTGGCCGGCCTCAAGCCCAAGACGGTTTCCGCCTACATCTCCGGCAAGGGGAAGACCCTGTCCATGGCCAAGCTGTTCTGGCTCGCCGGTCTTCTGCACATCGAGCCGGCCGAGGTGCAGGACGCGCTGCTCCTGGCCGAACGGCTCACCCCCGGCGCGGCGGCGGGCCGGCTGGCCCTGGTGCCGGAGTTGGCCCGGCTGGCCGAAGAGGTGGCCGCGGCACGGCTGCCCCGCCTGCTGGAGGAGGCGGACGTGCACGAGGAGCGGCGCCGCGCGCGGGGCCTGTGGAGCGCCTTGCGCGACAGCCCGGCCGAGGACTGGCGGCTCCTCCTCACGCAGAAGCCGGCCCTGGCGACCTGGGCGGTCTGCGAGACCCTGGCCGAGCAGAGCGCCGACGCCGCCTCGGACGACGCGGACCGGGCGCTGGCGCTCGCAGCCCTCGCCCTCTGGGCGGCCGGGCAGGTGGCGGACGCCGCCCTCCGGCCGCAGTGCGAGGCTTTCGCCCGCGGCATCCTCGGGAACGCGCGCCGCGTGCGCAGCGACCTCCGCGGAGCCGACGCGGATCTCGCCCTCGCGCTCCGCTTCTGGCAGGAGCAGGAGGCCGCCGGCGCTCCGCAGCTCCTCGACGGCACGCGCCTGCTTGCCCTCCAGGCGACGCTCCGCATCGATCAGCGGCGCCTCCCCGAGGCGCGCGCCCTGCTGGCCGAGGCCGCCACCCGGGCGGCACCGGGCCTCCCGCTCGGCCGCATCCTCATCAAGGACGCCCGCGCCTTGGAGCTGCTGGGGGACTATCACGGCGCGCTGGAGACTCTGCGCCGCGCCACGCCGCTGATTCCGGAGACCGAGAGGCGGCAGCATTGTGTGATTCAATTCAATGAAATCAAGAACCTCTGTCACCTCGGGGAAACGGCGGAAGCCGAGCGCCTGCTGCCCGGGCTCCAGGTTCTCGCCGCCGAGATCGACTTCAAGCTGGACGGTGCGAGGCTGCGCTGGCTGGCCGCGAGGGTCGATGCCGGCGTCGGCCGCAGGCAGAAGGCCGTGGAAGCGCTCTCCACGGTGCGGGCCTACTTCGCCGACAAGAAGATTCGCTACGATGAAGCCCTGGTGAGCCTGGAGCTGGCGGGGCTCTACCTGGAGCAGGGGCGCACTGCGGACGTAAAGCGCCTGGTGCGGCTGATGGCTCCCGTCTTCGAAGCCGAAAGCATCCACGCGGAGGCGAAGAAAGCCCTCGCGCTCTTTCACCAGGCGGTTGAGCTCGAGACGGTCACCCTCGCGCTGGTCCGGCGGTTGGTGGCCTATCTCTACCGAGCCCGGCACAACCCGGACCTGCCGTTCGTGGCGGAGGCATGACGGCTGCCAGGGCCAAGCTCCTCCCTGGCAGCCGAGGCCAGTGGCTACCCTCCGCTTGCGCAACGGCCGTCGGGATCGAGGCTGCACCCTGCGTCGATGGTGAGGGCGGGCGGATTCGCTCCGGCTGCGCAACGGCCGTCGGGTTGAGGGGTGCACCCTGCATCGATGGTGGGAACGGCCGGTCTTGGCCCGGCTGCGCAACCGCCGCTCGGATCGGCGCTGCACCCCGCGTCCAGGGTGGCGGCCTGGAGGAGGCTCCAGAGGCCGGCCCACCGGCTCCAGAGCTGATGCAGCAGGCTCTCCGGGGCGGCGGCCACCCGCGCGGCGGGCTGGCGGGACGGCGGCGCCGCGGATGCCCACGACACGGTGAGAAGGGCGGCGAGGCCGAGAGCGGCGGTTCTCTTCGGGAAGGAGAGACGGACCATGGAACAGCTCCTTTCGGGAGGACGCTCCGGCGTATCGCCATGACACGACCGGGCGGCTCTCCGCCCCTCTATAGTGCCGCGGGCGGGGCGGTGAAATCCGACCGCCGGTTGAAGCCGCTTCAATCAATCTGAGAAGCGAGACCTTCGGAGGCTCTGCAATGGACGACAAAACAGGGTTTGAACGTGTTCTTGGCGTGGTGATCCTGGTGCTCCGCGCGCTCCACGACTGGACGCAGGAGGAGCTGGGGAAGAAGGTCGGCCTCTCGGGGCCTTCCATCTCGAACTACGAGCAAGGGCTCTACGTGCCGCCGCCGGACGTGCTCGAGAAGATCCTCGACATCTCGGGAGTCACCCGGGCCGACGCCGACCGGCTGGCCGCCGAGATCCTCCGCGTGCTCGAAACCATGGCCCTCACCGCCCTTCCCGCCGGGCAGGTCGATCTGGCCGAGCGGATCACCGCGGAGCTGGCGGCGGATTTCCAAGCCCGGGCCCTCCCCAAGGTCCATGCCTTCCTCGCCGCGCGCCGTGAGGCGCGCGCTTCCGCCGAAGAGGCCCGCCGCGAGGCCCGCGCGCTCTGGGTGTTCCTGGAGCGCACCGGCACCGGGCGCCTCCCGGGCCTCGCGGCGGCCGTTCCGGAGCTGCTGAGCTGGGCGGACTGCGAGCTGCTGGCCGACAAGAGCCTGGAAGCCGCGGCGGACGACGCGGACCGGGCGCTGGAGCTGGCCGAGCTGGCCCTGTGGGTGGCGCAACGCGTTCCGGGCGAGGCGATCCGGCGGCAGTGCGAAGGGTATTCCTGGGGTTGCATCGGCAACGCCCGGCGCGTGCAAAGCGCCCTGCGGAAAGCGGAGGAGGCCTTGGAGACGGCGTTGCAGCTCTGGGAGAAAGGGACGGCCGAAGCTCCCGCGCTCCTCGACGGCACACGCCTGCTCGACCTCCAGGCGTCGCTCCGCATCGATCAACGGCGTCTCCCCGAGGCGCGCGCCCTGCTGGCCGAAGCCGCCGCCCGGGCGGCGCCGGGCCTCCCACTCGGCCGCATCCTCGTCAAAGACGCCTACGCCCTGGAGCTGCTGGGGGACTATCACGGCGCGCTGGAGACGCTGCGCCGGGCCGCGCCGCTGATTCCGGAGACCGAGAGGAGGCAGTGCTGGGTGATTCAATCCAGTGAAATTGTCAACCTCTGCCACCTCGGGGAAACGGCGGAGGCCGAGCGCCTGCTGCCCGGGCTCAAGGCTCTCGCCGCCGAGATCGGCTACAAGCTCGACGGCGTGAGATTGCGCTGGCTGGAAGCGAGGGTCGATGCGGGCGCCGGCCGGAGGCAGAAGGCCGTCGAAGCGCTCTCCTCGGTGCGGGCATACTTCGCCGAGAAGAAGATCCGCTACGACGAAGCCCTGGTGAGCCTGGAGCTCGCGGCCGTCTACCTGGAGCAGGGGCGCACCGCGGACGTGAAGCGCCTGGTCGGGCTGATGGCTCCCATCTTCCAGGCCGAAGGCATCCACGCGGAGGCGAAGAAAGCCCTCGCCCTTTTCCGCCGGGCGGTCGAGCTGGAAACGGTCACCCGCGAGCTCGTCCGGCGGCTGGTGGCCTATCTCTACCGGGCAGCGCACAACCCCGACCTGCCGTTCGCGGCGGAGGTGTGACGGCTGCCAGAGCCAAGCTCCTCCCGGGCAGCCGAGTGGACGGCGGCGGACCTGGTCCAGTCCAGATCGAAGATGCCCCGTTCAGGATTCAATCTGCCCTCGAGCGAAACGAATCTTCCCTGGTCCGGATTGACGATGCCCCAGGGAAAGTTGACGATGCCCTGGGGTAAGTCGACGATGCCCTGGGGTAAGTTGACGATGCCCTGGGGTAAGTTGACGATGGCCCAAGGCGGAGCCTCTCTTCACACCCGCGGCTTCGCCGCCCGCACGAACGCGCTCATCACCAGGCCATCCATCGCATCGGCCAAGGCCGGATCGACCCCGGCGGCGGCCCCGATATCAGAAAGAATGCCACGGGCGTCTTCGGCGTGGTAGATGCGCGTCGGCTCGACGTCGACGTCCGTGAAGCCGGCCGCGGCGAGCAGGTCGCGGTATTCCGGCTCGGAGAGCGCTCCGGCGACGCAGCCGGTCCACAGCGCCAGGCTGCGCTGTGCCTCCTCCGGCAACTCGCCGCGCAGCACGATGTCCGACACGGCGAAGCGGCCGCCGGGCCGGAGGACGCGGAAGGCTTCGCGCAGCACCGCCCCCTTGTCGGCGGAGAGGTTGATGACGCAGTTGGAGATGATTACGTCCACCGCGTCGCCGGGGAGCGGGATCGCCTCGATCTCGCCCTGGAGGAATTCGACGTTCTCAACGCCCGCTTTGCGCTGATTCTCGCGCGCCAGCGCCAGCATCTCGTCGGTCATGTCCAGGCCGTAGGCCTTGCCGGTGGGGCCTACCCGGCGGGCGGAGAGCAGGACGTCGATACCGCCGCCCGAGCCGAGGTCGAGCACGACCTCCCCGGGCCGCAGCTCCGCGAGCGCGGTCGGATTGCCGCAGCCGAGGGAGGCGAGAATGGCTTCGGCGGGCAGGCCGGCCTTCTGGCTTTCGTCATAGAGCCCGACGCTGATCGGGTCCGCGCTCTCCACGGCACAGCAGTCGCTGCCGCAGCAGGAGGCGGCTTTTTGGCTCTGCACGCTCCGCGCGGCCTCGCCGTACCGGGCGCGGACGATCTCTTTGATGCTCTGCTCGGGAAGGGTAGTGGTCATGAAAGTCTCCTTTCTGGTTGTCAGTTGCAACTACATGGGTTTAAAAAAGGGGGTGGCTCATGTCCTCAGACGCGGCAACAGCTTCCGCCGCCGGTCTCGACGCGTGCTGCCGCCGCGCGCGCCAGGCGGGCGATGAGATGCGCCATGGCCTGCCGGATCTCGGGATCGAAGTCGGCGAGGAGCGCCTTCTCTTCCGCGACGATGTCCGCTTCGATGCGGCGGTGCAGGTCCCGGCCGGTGGCTGTCGGCTCCAGCAACACCGCCCTGCCGTCGGATGGATGGGGTGTCCGCGCCACGTAGCCCTTGCGCTCCAGGGAGTCGATCACCCGACTGGCCGTGCTCTTGTCGAGATACAGATGGGCCGCCAGATCGTTGAGGGTCATCCCGCCCTGCCGCACCAGCGCCTCCAGCGCGTAGCACTGGCTGACCGACACGTCGTGGCAGCAGATGCGGTCGCGGTCCCGGAACTGATAGACCCGGATGAGATCGGACAGCGCTCCATACAAAGCCTTCGCATCCCGTTCGAGCGCCGGGTCCGAGGTCTCATTCAGGATCGGGAGCGGGTTTCTGGCGTCCATGGAGAAACTCTAGCAAGGATGGTTGTCAGTTGCAACTGTGTCGTGCGAGCCACCTTCCGCTCCGCCTCTCGCCTGCGCAGATAATTTTGATTACGCGCAAGTTCCGTAATATTCCCCGTAACAATGCTCTGCCATAGTTGCCGTCAGCCGAGGGTACAAAGTGAAATCGGTGACTTCGCAGTGTTTCGAGGGTTTTTGATTCTTTGTCTTTTTGTTGGTCTCAGCCGCGATGTACATCCGGCAGCTCTTTGCTGCCTCCGGGCTGGTTTCGATCCGGCGCTTGGCCTGCTTCCAAGCGCCACCAGGTTCAGCTCGTTGTCGCTTTCTCAATTACCGTCTTCCGGGTTGGGTGCTCAGTCCGGGAGGCGGTGCCCTGGTCCCTCGCCTCCGTTGATCTCACCTAAAAGGCCACCCCGGAACGCTGGATCAGATCGCGCAGGCAGCGATCGGACTGGCAGAAGATCTCCTCGGCGTCCAGCCGGGTGAGCCGTCCATCCTCCACCAGGATTTGACCGTCCACGATCACGTGGCGCACGGCGGCGCGGCTCGCTCCGAAAGCGACGAGATCGTGGGGATCGGCTTGCGGGGCGCCCCAGAGCTCCGGATGGCCTGCGGCGGCGGCGGTGAGGACGACGAGGTCGGCGGCCTTGCCGGGCTCGATCGTGCCGGTATGCCCGTGCAGGCCGAGGGCGCGGGCGCCTTCGCTGGTGGCGAGGCGGAGGGCGTCGAGACCGGAGAAGGCGTCGGGGCCGTGCTTGACCTTCTGCAGCAGAGCCGCCAGGCGGAGCTCGGCGAAGTTGTCGAGCTGGTTACTGCACGCGGCGCCGTCGGTGCCGATCCCCACCGGCACGCCGGCCCGGCGGATGGCGAGGACGTCGGCGATCCCCGAGCCGAGCTTCAGGTTGGAGCTCGGGCAGTGGACGACGCTGAAGCGGTGGCCATGTCCGTGGATGTGCTCAAGGTGGCCGGCGGTGAGCCAGACGCCGTGCGCCAGGCGGAGATCGGTGGACAGCACTCCCTGGTCGGCGAAGTATTCGATCTCGTCGCGGCCGTTCTTGATCTCCCGCACCGCCAGCGTTTCGTCCTTTTGCTCCAGCGCGTGGGTATGGACCGGCCAGCCGCGGCGCTGCGAGAGATCCCGGATTCCCTCCCAGAGCGGATCGGAGCAGGTGAGGATGAAGCGCGGGTTGAGCAGCGCGCGCAGGCGGCCGTGCCCGGCGCTCTCGAAGCGTTCGCCCAGCGACTCGGCGGCGGCGAGGACGGCGTCCGTGTCGCCGCGCATCGCGGCCGGCAGGCCGTCACCGCTGTCCATCAGGCACGGGCCGGCGAAAGCGCGCAGGCCGGACTCGGCGATGGCGCGGAGCAGGCCCGGAGCGCCTGGGCCGATGCCGATGTCCTGGATGGTGGTGGTGCCGCCGAGGAGGCATTCGGCGGCGCCCAGCAGGCCGCACCAGTAGGCGCTCTCGTCGTCGTGCGCCGCCTCCAGCGGCCAGATCCGCTCGCGCAGCCAGGCGAGGAGCCGCCGCCCCTCGGCGAGCGCGCGGAAGAACGTCTGGCCGAGATGGAGATGCCCCTGGATCAATCCCGGCAGCACGAAGCAGCCGGCGATGTCGAGCACGCGCGCCTCTGGCGGCACGGCGTCGGCACGCCCAACGGCGGCGATCGTTCCGCCGGTGAGGAGCAGGTCTGCGCCGCGCAGCACGGTCGCCGCCGCATCCAGGGTCAGGATGGTGCCACCGCGGAGGAGCAGAGGAGGATCGAGGCTCATGGCTTCCTGTCGCGTCATACGGTCATCTTAGATCCCGGAACGGTGGTATGTTCCCTGACAACCATGATTCGTCCCGATCTCATCGTCCGTGGCCGCCGGGTAGTGACCCCCGAGGGGGTGCGACCGGCCGCCATCCACATCCGTGGCGGCCGCGTCGACCGCGTGGCCCCTTACGACGAAGTGCCGAAAGGCTCCCATGTCATCGATGGCGGCACCTCGGTGGTCATGCCGGGCGTCGTCGACACTCACGTCCATGTCAACGAGCCGGGGCGCACCGAGTGGGAGGGCTTCGCCTCCGCCACCCGCGCCGCGGCGGCGGGAGGCGTGACGACGATCGTCGACATGCCGCTCAACAGCATTCCTGCCACCACCTCGCGGGCGGCCCTGCTCGAGAAGCTCATGGCGGCCGAGTCGCAGTCCCACGTCGACGTCGGGTTCTGGGGCGGCATCGTCCCCGCCAACGCCCGGGACAACGCCGAGATCACCGGCATGCTCGCCGACGGCGCTCTCGGCTTCAAGGCGTTCATGCTGCCGTCCGGCGTCGACGAATTCCCCGCCGTCGGCGAGGCGGACATGCGGGCGGCGATGCTCGAGATCGCGCGGCGCGGTGGCGTGCTCCTCGTCCATGCCGAGATGCCGGATGCGATCGAGCAGGCGGCGTCGGTCTGGGAGGGCGCCGGTCCGGTGGAGCTGCGCGAGTACAGCCGCTGGCTGCGCGCGCGGCCCGCGGAGGCGGAGGTCGAGGCGGTCGAGCGGATGATCAAGCTGGCGCGCGAGACGAAATGCCGGGTGCACATCGTCCACCTCTCCGCCGCGGCGTCGCTGCGGCCGTTGCGCGAGGCGCGGGCCGAGGGAGTGCAGGTGACGGCGGAGACCAGCCCCCACTACCTGACCTTCTGTGCCGAGGAGATCCCGGACGGCGCGGTCGCCTTCAAATGCGCGCCGCCGATCCGGACGCGGGCGGATCGCGAGGCGCTCTGGGACGGCTTGCGGACGCACGACATCGACCTGATCGCCTCGGACCACTCGCCGTGCCCGCCGGCGCTCAAGGGTCTCGACACCGAGGATCCGCGCGGCGACTTCCGGGCTGCCTGGGGCGGCATCTCCTCGTTGCAGGTCACCCTGCCGGCGGTGTGGTCCGCCGCCCGCGAGCGCGGCTTCTCGGTGACCGACGTGGCGCATTGGATGTGCGCGGCGCCGGCGCGCCTCGCCGGGATCTCCGACCGCAAGGGCTCCATCGTTGCGGGCCGCGATGCCGACCTGGTGATCTGGGAGCCGGAGGTGCGCTGGACGATCCAGGCCAATGCGCTCCAGCACCGCCACAAGCTCACCCCCTACGCCGGCCGGACGCCGTTCGGCGTCATCCGCTGCACCCTCCTGCGCGGCGAGACGGTGTTCGACGACGGTGCCCTGCTCGACCGCCCGATCGGCCGCCCGCTGCTCCACCGCGAAGCGCGGGGCTCCAGATAGCCCGGCAGATGTCCGACTTCTGCGATCTCGTCGACTTGGCGGCGGAGAGGCTGGGCGGCGCCGTTCTGGCGGCCAACGACGAATTCTTCGCGCCGAAGGAGAACCTCCTCAAGGCCGCGGAGCCGGTGTTCGTCGAAGGCAAGTACACCGACGTGGGAAAGTGGATGGACGGCTGGGAGACCCGGCGGCGTCGGGAGCCAGGCGAGCCTGGTTACGATTGGGCCATCCTCCGCCTCGGCCTCCCCGGCGTGCCACGCGGTGTGGTGGTCGACACCCGCCACTTCCGCGGCAACTACCCCGAATCGTGCTCGCTCGACGCCTGCTCCGTCGACGGCCATCCAGCGCTCACCGAGCTGGCAGGTGCTTCGTGGACGGCGATCCTGCCGCTCTCGAAGCTCCAGGGAGACAGCCGGAACCTCTTTCCGATCGCGGAGGAGGTGGATCGCGTGACCCATCTGCGACTCAACATCCAACCCGACGGCGGCGTCGCCCGGCTGCGCGTGCATGGTGCGGTGTCGCCCGACTGGCCGCGTCTCGCCCGCCGCGGCGAGATCGATCTCGCGGGGGTGGAGAACGGCGGCGTCGTGGTCGCGTGCAGCGACATGTTCTTTGGCAATCGGCACAACCTCATCCTGCCCGGACCGTCGCTCGGCATGCACGACGGCTGGGAGACCAAACGGCGGCGCGGACCGGGTAACGACTGGGCGATCGTCCGGTTGGGCCGCCGCGGCCGGCTCGAACGCGCCGAGGTCGACACCTCCCATTTCAAGGGCAACGCCCCCGGGAGCTGCGTCCTGGAAGGCTGCGACGCTCCCGACATTTCCGACACCGCCATCGACGCGCTGGCCTATCCCCTGCTCTGGCGGGAGATCCTGCCGCGGACCCCGCTCCAGCCGCACACCCGCCATCTCTTCGATCACCTGGCGACGGACGAGCCATTCACCCATGTGCGGCTCAGCATCTTTCCGGACGGCGGCGTCGCCCGCCTGCGTCTCTTCGGAAAGCTCGCCGAGGCGACACAGTGAGCGTCGACTCCCTGAACGCCCTGCCACCGGCTGATGCCGAAGCCGCCTTCCTCGCCTGCTGCGGCTCGCAGGCTTGGGCGCGCTGGATGGTCTCCCGCCGGCCCTACGCGGACACCGCGGACCTCCTGGAGACGGCGGACCGCGTCTGGGCGACCCTGACGCCCGCGGACTGGCGCGATGCGTTCGCGGCTCATCCAAGGATCGGAGAGAAGAAGCAGGACGGTGAGGATCGTTCCTGCCGCTGGTCCGCCGCCGAGCAATCCGGGGCTTCCAGTGCGCACGCCGCGGTCCGCGCTGAGCTGGCCGAAGCCAACCGGATCTATGAGGATCGCTTCGGCCACATCTTCATCGTCTGCGCCACCGGCAAGAGCGCGGAGGAGATGCTGGCCCTCCTGCGGCAGCGGCTCGGCAATGACTCCGGCACCGCCGGCACCGAGCTGCGTATCGCCGCCGATGAGCAGCGCAAGATCACCCGTCTCCGCCTGGAGAAGCTGGCGGCGGAGCCGACCCTGGAGGCACCTGCCATGCACGGCATCACCACCCACGTCCTCGACACCGCCCGCGGCAAACCGGCATCCGGCGTCCCCGTTGTCCTGGAGATCCGCACCGGCACCGATGGAGACTCCTGGAAAGAGCTGGCCCGCGCCGTGACCGACGGTGACGGCCGCGTCCGTCCGTTGCTGCCCGCGGGCACCGCCCTCGTCCCCGGCACCTACCGGATCACCTTCGCGACCGACGCCTATTTCCGCGACCAGGACATCGAAGGGTTCTACCCCGA
>Ga0307508_10007196_pt1 | contig 10361 bp, 7 predicted proteins | sample 9_EM_MG_FD_203089 | JGI IMG/M metagenome (GOLD analysis project Ga0307508, IMG submission 203089) | Populus trichocarpa ectomycorrhiza microbial communities from riparian zone in the Pacific Northwest, United States - 9_EM | ecosystem: Host-associated > Plants > Roots > Unclassified | place...
GGTGCTGGGCTTCCTCTCATCCACGGACGTGGGCAGGCGGGTGCCGCAGGTGGAGCAGGATGACGCTGTGAGCGCGGTGTCGGAGCTGGAGGTGCGGGAGTGGCTGGAGGAGCAGGGAGCGGGGCGAACGCCTGGAACGCCGTGCCAGCAGCCACCGCCACGCCCCCCGCGGGGGACACCACTTTTCCTCCCCACGCGCGACTTCATGGCGCCCGCAGAAACGGAGTAGGCTGCGCGCGGGAGGGGTTTTTGCTTTCCATTGCTCTTTCCTTTGTCTCTCACACTAGTTCTTCTTTCTTTTGTCATTTCACGCTTTCTGGGGACAGGCCTGGGTGGAGGGCAAAGGGGTGCTTGCAACGTGCCGCCACTGCGCGGACAGCGGACAGGCACCGGACTGTGTATAACCTCGCCATGATCTCCATAGGTCGCACGCGAGTAATGAATAAATAAAAAAAAAAAAAAGATACGACGATGTCTGTCTAGAGTTTCCCAGGAAGGCACTGGTATTGCACTACCTCCTCTGCCGCTGTTCACTCCTACAAAAATTTTCTTTGACGATGTATCTACAAAACTGCTGGTATGCTGGGCTGACGGAGGGAGCTGGTTGTCAAGAGCCTTTCTGTATGGTCGCTCGTCGAGGTTACGTTTCCTTTGGTCTTTTCCTGTTGCGTTATCTTTTGTTTTTCGTTTGGCGGTAGCAGGGAAAGATGGGAGCCCCATGGGGGTGGTATGGCGAGGAGGAGCGCATATAGTCTGTAGTACTGAGCGCAATTGATTGAAGTCGCATATTATCTCTCTCCACAACCTCTCTCTCTCTACCTCCATGACTCGGCGCTGTGACCACCACATGTAAGAACTAGTAAGAGATAAGGGCGAAGAAGGATACCGCCACAGCGAAGCCGACTACCGCAACGATACCATGGCGGGCGTGAAGAGACAAGGGTGAAGTAGGATACCGTCATAGCAAATGAATACCGCAGTAAGACCACCCTACGTCGCCTGTCGAGCAGAACGGACTAGGGAGACAGGTACTTGACAGTATGTTGCCGAACTTTGTGACGCGATTAGCGCAGCTCTCTGAGTGTTGGCGACTATGGCGGTGAGGATGTCAGTGGCGAGTACGATGACGAGCCTGGTATGGCGAGTGTGATGGCGATGGTGGCGTGCAGAATGACGATGATTATACGGAAAGTAGAATTGATGACAAGCAGGATGGCTACACTCAGATGGCGGCAACAAGGTGAAGCTGCCAAGAAAGGGGGTAATGCCCCATACCCTTTACCCGGCTACTAACTACCCCTCCTACGAAGGATTGACTATGTATAATGACTATTGCTAACTTCTCATAAGTGATTCATCACCCACTGCATATCTGCTGTTACTGTCATGTCGCTCCGCTTCGACCGGCTCCCGCTGCCCCCCCCGTTTCGACTTCCTCACCATGGTGTTCGTCACGTTCTATTGTACAACGTCCCTCTTCCTGCAACCCTGAGAGCTGCGCTAACAATGTCACACATGGAGGGGTGACTCTAGCTGCTGGTCGCGGAGCCGCTAGACATTCAGCGCAAAACCTACATGGCCTACAACCAAAAAGCCGCGATTAAGCGCATGGCTTCGCAGAAGTCTCTCTGCAGTTACTGTTCTCGCCCTGATCTCGATAGGTTGCACACGAGTAATGAGTAAACATTCTCTCCGGGATGATAGTTCATGACCGCGTGACCATCATGATAAAATACCATCTACTTTACCCCTCACAACACTACAAGCTAGCCCGGCTGTTTGTCTGACGACTTCCTCACGTCGCACGCTGATTTGCTCGACACTTGCCACGCTTTTAGGATTGTATCGAGACTCTACTCGTGATACATATAAATAGGTGGATAAATTTAACTAAATAATAAATAACTGTGTAAAACCTTATGGGAAAACCATGGACTAGGCAAAAGAGTAAAAGAAAGTGAAAGGAAACTTATTTCAACCATGCTTCACCAGAAGCCTCCCCTGGATACCAGGCCGATTCCAGCCTGTAGTTATATATGTATCTCCCTCTCACTGGTGTGATGGGAAAGCGTCACATAAAGATGTAAAGGCTTCGTGGCCAGTGTCGCAGGACACATGCCGGTGGTGAATATATCTTTTTTTTAGTATATTTTTAATTTATTCATTACTCGGCACTCTAATGGGGATTGAGGGACTGTGGTGAGTTGAGAGCAGTACTGAGGCCATCGAAAACGATACTCGCTTTGAGACACTGCAGCAATTCATACGGAAGGGATAATGCAAGTGTCGGGACACTCTGCGTGTAATGGCAGCAGGCAGGAGGTTCTAAAGTACACAGATGGATTCGAAACAGGAACAGGAGCGGGAGCAGGAACTAGATGGGAAGAGGGAATGGGAACGGGAACAGGAATGGGAAAACAGGAATGGAAACAGAAGACAGAGACGGACAGCATCAGACGGACGTGTTGGACAGGGATGGACAACATCAGACGGATGTGTCAGACAGGGATGGGCGGCGCTGGGCGAGCATCGCCGAGACGGAGGATACGGAGGAAACGGAGAAACCGGTGACGAGGTTGATATTCCGAATAGAATACAAGAGGTTGCATGAAGAGGAGAAGAAGACAAAACAAGGGAGACAGCCCTCCTTATATACCCAGTTCTCGCAACTCCCATACGTCCTCCTACTCATACCCGCGCAACTCACATACGTATTCATACTCATATTTGTTCTCCTAACCGCCCAACTCATACAACCTTCTCTTATTCAACTGGGGCCCAGAACCGACACCCTATCCAAGATCAAGACATCCAGAGTGAGGTGACAACACTCTTTCCAAGATCGAGATCTCTGGAGCGAGGTGCCGGCATCAACAACGAAATCAAACAGTAGAACCTTCCTCTCACCCGAAATCAAACAACCAAACCCAAACTGAGCACCGAAATAACCGAGTGCCGAGACCTACACTGTGACAGTATCCCCCTCCTATTGCTGAGCTCACACGAAGCTTCATTTGAGAGGACCTGGCTTGTGGGGGTATTGTTTGTGGAATCAAGTAACCGCTTCTAGCTCGTTGACGTTATTCGCTGGCTTCCAATTCGTATGATCAAATCCGGTCCATTTAACAAGGTACTGTAGTCGTCTTCAATACATTCGAGAATCAAGAATGGAATCCACAAACCATTCTTGCTCGCCGTCAATTTCCACCGGAGGAGGCGGTGTTTGTCGTTGTCCCAGAAGTGGATCCTGTCCTGCTGGCTCAAGTAAGGACACATGACAAACGGGATGTACCTGCAGCGAGCCGTGAAGTTCCAACCAGAAGGCGGGAGAGGAAATCTTGCGTGCGATCTTGAATGGGCCGTGCCATCGATGATCCAACTTTGCTGATGGTCGTCGAGTCTTCCAATTTCGAGCGTCGAGCCACACAATATCTCCCACCTGATAGTCCGGAGTGGGGAGGCGACGGGTGTCCGTGGTTTCCTGGTAGCTGAGTTGGGCGCGAGGCATTTCCGTCCTCTGGTGGTCATGAATTTCGGAAAATTCTTTCGCCGCGGAATGCACTTGTTGATCTTCTGCTTGGTTGGGTAGGGAGGCCGAAAGGTGGAATTGCCAGTGAGGGTCGTAGCCGAGGTTCACAAAGAACGGAGATACAACCGTCGTTTCCGACGTATGGTTATTCGATGCGAATTCGGCGATTGGCAACCAGTCAGCCCAATCATCTTGCAGTTAGTTCACGTACGACCGCAAGTATTATTCCATGACAGCGTTCATTCGTTCGGTCTGACCATCGGTCTGTGGATGGAAAGTGGTAGACAGCTGCGGTTCAATTCCCAGTCGTGCACAGAGACGATGTCAGAATGCTGAGGCAAATTCAGGGCCTTGGTCTGAAGTTATTGTTCGCGGAAGTCCATGTAATCAGAAGACATGTGGGAGGAACAGGTCCACCAGATCGCGGGCATCAACGATAGTGCTGCACAGGATAAGATGCCGCTGTTTTGTGAGCCGATCCACTACCACCCAGATAGCGTCGTGATCCTTTAATCGCGGTAGGCTGTTGACGAAGTCCATCGAAATGTCCTGCCATGGCTGCTGGGGAATCGCCAATCGGTGGAGGACTCCGCAGGTTGCGTGTCGACTGGTTTTTGATTGCCGGCAAGTGTGACACTTCCTTACAAACCTTTCCACATCTTGCCGCATTTTCGGCCAGTGGTAGTTCCTTGAGAGCAATTCGAGTGTTTTCGATCGTCCGGCGTGGCCCGCTACTGGTACTTCGTGATGAGTTTGGATCAGATATAATCTCAGACGGCCGTATGGAGGGATGTAAAACTTTCCTCAAACAGTAATCTTCCTGTTGGGCTCCGGAAGCACTCTGATAGCATAATATCCTTACAATAGCGAACCTCCTTCTCTAGCATATCCAGCACCTCTGTGGGAAAAGGATTCCAGTTGTAGGCTTCAGAGAATAGTTCGGCGATTTTGGCGTTAACGAGTCAGAGTCCGCTGTCGAGTCCGCGTCCATGGTTGAATCTGACGCCAATAACTACGACCCGCACCGAAGCCGCCGCCGCTGAGCGACAAACTGCGACTGTCCGCTCCCACACCCTAACAAACTACTCGAAGTAACCCGCAAACAACGTCACAACCCCGCCAAAGCATGCGCGGACTGGTACCGAGGAAAGCGGGTCTGCCCCGTATGCCGGTTCCTCGTGAACATGGAAAACCACCACCTCCGCTGCAGCGCTGCAGCCCCACGTGAAACCTTGGGGGACATCACGCCACCACAGGAAGTTCAGGAAAACATAAACCCCCCGGCCGCGACTGTGGCACTACAGGACAAGCAACTCGCCCTCTTGGGGGAAATCGTCACCATGATACATCAAACAACCACCCGGGACGCCCGCCGCAATTACGTCGTACACCGGACGCTCGCCCAGCGGATGAACGAGTTCCACTACGCCGACCAACAGCAACTTGAGCAGATGACCAACACCCTGAGAGCCATTATCACCAAACAACAGCGAATGAACGAACAACTCCAAGTCCGGCAGCAGGCTAGCCGGTCCGTCCGGAGCTACCGCACCCCCATCCGCCGCCGGACCCTGACGACCAGACATGACCTCGCTGGAGCTTCGATCTGGACAGGGGACATACTGTCACGAACCTGGCGCGACAGGCTCCTTGGCGCCGGCGCCGGTGCCACTCTCACCCTTGTCGCGCTGTGGCTCGTCCTCGTTTCCTCCACCACAGCCGCAGTCATCCTCCGCGCTTAGGCGCCTCGACCGATCTCCGCCATATCGCTCTGGTAGCGATATCCCCGACCGCTGGCCGGTCTAGACCTCTCTCCTTCGTCTCCGTTATGTTACTTGCGCGTCCTTTCTCCTGTCCGCTACGTTTGTTGTCTCCCATTGATTGAGCTTGCGTGTCCTTCTCCCATGTTCGTTACGAGTATTGTTTTCCCTTGATTAAGTTGTACGTAAGTCTTCCTTTCCTTTACTGTTACTGCTTGCGCGTCCTTTCTCCTGTTGCCGCGAGTAGAGTGTTGGCCATGCGGCGGCCGAGTGGGATCATGTGTTTTCCTTGGGCGCGGCGATCGAGTCATGATGTTAGATGGAGGAACTGTGTCAGTCTTGCGGGCAAGCTGTGATTCCACAGAGGGAAGGAAAAGTATAAAGGAAGGGTGCGGTAGCTAGTCTGGAGATTCTTCTCCACACAATCTATTATCTCTCTCCACAGATCTACCTCTCTCTACCCGTGAACCGGCGCTGCAACCACCACCCCGATAAGAACAACGAGCCCACGCAAAGGCGTGTGAGAAGATTGCGACGAGACCACACCAGGCGTGACGGATACCACGAGAACAACGAGCCCACGCAAGAGGGGTGAGAGGACCGCGACAAGACCACGCCAGGCATGACGGATACCGCGAGACGACGAGAGGCGCGTGAGTACACCGGAAGTGTGACTACGAGCGGTGTGTGAGTACACCGGAAGTGTGACTACGAGCGGCGCGTGAGTACGCCGGAAGTGTGACTATGAGCGGCGGGTGAGTACGCCGGAAGTGTGACTACGAGCGGTGCGTGAGTACGCCGGAAGTGTGATCACGAGCTTGCCCCAAAGAACCGAGCCTACGTTACCTGTCAAGTAGTACGGAGTAGTCAAGGCAGGATCTTGACAGTTGGCCACGCCAAACGGTATTACCAATGATTCGAATAGACTGTAACAGGTTAGGAAGGCAGTTTGCCATTCTTACCCTTCTGCCATTCGAATCAGATCATACGCTCCACGAACATCCAATTTCGTGAAAAACCGAGCCTTCGATATTCGCATGAGTGTTTCCCGAATCAGCAGTAGGAGGTAACGATTTTTTACGGTTCCTTCATTGACGCCTCGGTAATCCACCACCAATCGCAACGATCTGACACGCTTCTTGACAAACAGGATCGGAGCTCCGGCCGGGGACGAAGAGGCCCCGAATAATCTCTTATCCAAATTTTCCTCCATCCATTTCTTGCAGGCTTCCAACTCGTGATGGGCAAGGGAATATAGCGGTCCAAAAGGCGGTTTGAATCCCCCTTTCAAGGGAATGCAGTTGTCGTAGGGGTGGTCTGGAGGTAACTTATTCACAATGGATTTGCAGAACAGTGGAAGGAACGAGTGATATTCAGGAGGGATTAGGGATTTCAATCGCTCATAGTCGGGAGGCTCTGCCTTCTCTGTGTGTTGTGGGTTCGGCGTAGATGTTTCAAGAGCTTTTTTGATGTCGTGCAAGCTTATAGCAAAGATTTGAACTTATTCTTTTCGTCGGATTAGTTTCTTCAATGAAGCCGAAGAGATTACGCATATTGCAGGAGACTTAGATTTGAGGCTCAATGCTATGTCTAGTGACTTCGGTGCTATGCCTGGACGTGGCGTTGTAGTTCGTTTCCGCACTTCTGTTGTATGCCAATGTCAATTCCACTACCAAAGACAGCGCCAATTCGCGAAAGTTTCACCATCCATACGCCGGTCAGTTTACAATCCGAAAGTCAGCCGGCGAGAATGCTTTCGTTCTCGACATTCTGGCGTACTGGTGCTTACACCTGGTTTTCAACGTCGCACGCCTCAAGTTATCAAGAGTCGACAGAACCCGTAAACACCTGCCCCCACTGCCGCTACGCTCCACCGCTACTGTCGAGTACGAGGTTGAGTTGATCCGCGAGCACAGAGGTACCACAGTTCGAGATCTTGAATATTGGTCAAATGGATCGGTTAGGTTGACCCTATGTGGGAATCACTGGCGAACCTGAGGGGCGGCAGCAACGAGCTGCTGGGTGAATACCATGCTGCGAATGGCTTGGGAGTCTAGCGGTGGATGGAACGTGAGTGACAGGGAGTGTCAGCTGAGCATTGTGGGAGTGGTTATTATTATAAGTTGGGTTTGTCGTTTTTTTTTAGGGGCGACACTTGTTTTATTCAGATGGAAGTGGTTGTAGGAGGAGGATTCCTGGCATCACAGACGCTATGCCTGGAGTGGCTAACGTGGTCGCTAGCATGGCTTGGCACATGGCTGCCCTAAGGGCTTCTGTAGATAGACCGTCACACACTAGTGCTAGCACACGGACACTCGTATAAGTGTCCGGTGCTCCTCTCTATAGAATGAACATGTTTCTTCTAACCCCTGACCATGAGGCAGTTGTTGAGGGGGCCGTCGGGCAAGAATCCGGACCCGTCTCGATCGGAACCATCCACTGAAGCGATACATGAGTGAGCCGTTGGGTAAAACGCTGGGCCTGTCTCGATCCAAACCATCCACCGAAGCGATATACGAGGGAGCCGTCGGGCAAGTCGCAGGGCCCGACTCGGCTTACCTGCTGAAGTGTCAGACGATCTTCTCACGAAGCTGCACGAGCGAGCCATTGGGTAAGACGTCGGACCTGTCTCAACCCGATCTGGCGCTGAAGCGCCCCAACCGAGCCATCGGGCAGCAAGCTGGGCCCGTCTCAAATAGAACCACCTGCCAAAGTGTTGCGAGCGAGCTGTCGGGCAGTACGCCAGGCCCGCCTCGAATCGAACCATCTGCCAAAGCGCAGTGAGCGAGCCGTCGTTCAGTGAGCTGGGCCCCCCTCAAATTGAACCATCCACCGAAGCACCATGAGCGAGCTGTTGGTCAGTATGCTGGGTCCATCTCAAATCGAACCCTGCGCCGAAGTGCCATGAGGGAGGTGCCTGGCAGCCGCCGGCCCCGCCTTGAATCGAACCATCCACTGAAGTGCCACGAGCAAGCCATCGGACAGTATGCCAGACCTGTCTCGAATCGAACCATCTATTGAAGCGCAGTGAGCGAGCCGTCAGTCAGTGAGCCGGGCCCCCCTCAAATTGAACCATCCGCCGAAGCACCACGAGCGAGCTGTCAGGTAGTATGCTGGGCCCGTCTCGAATCGAACCCTCCACCGAAGGACAATGAGTGAGCCACCGGGCAGCTGCCAGGTCCGAATCGAACCGAAGCGACATGCAAGCCATCTCGCAGGTGGCCGGACTTGCGTCAAATAATCCGCCGTCGTGAAATGCCATGTGAACCAGTGGGCGATTCCAAGATCAAACCGAACCCCTTAGATTATTCGCTGTGAATCCCTTAATGGTGGGTGAACTTGGAAGGAGGGTCACTGGGGTAGTTATTCTTGTATAATAATTGAACGCCGGTGAAGACCATTTGCACTCCATCTCCTTCGTGACTATCGAGAAACCTGACTAGTTCGATATTGCCCTCACTCCGATGTTGACCAGACATCCCAGTGTCACTCACATGGTGTGGAGGGACTTACTGTTACACTGGAATATCACAGGTCGATACGTACTCCGATACGTACTGGAGTGAGGTACGTATCCTTGAAAAAGGTACGTACCAGGGGAAGATACGTACCGGCAGCTAGCTATTTCATAGGTGGACCTTAGAGAATCTAGGCGGGAGATAAGAATGGAGTTAAAGGTTACGATCGCCAATCGGTTGTAAGGATTAACTCCGGAGAGGGGGCTACGGCAAACTGGAGACGTAAGAGGGAAGGTGCTAGGGCGGGACTCTCCACAGAGCCCGGTCGAGACTCTTCCGAGAGCTCGTTTGTCATAGCCACCCAGCTCCAGACGGCTACCAGGCCGCGTAAGGAACTCAGTCGAGAACTGAGGGAATTCCGCGGTGCCAATTGGACCCGGCCTCTCACCTTATCACCAGAACCGACCAGGACCAATAAGGATCTCAGACGGGCCGACGCTCAGGTGGGGGTACGTCGACCTTGGAGCAATTGTTGGCCCGAGTCACCAAATCTCACCCCGCCCCGTGCCTATATATGTCGACCCTTCTCGCACCGTCGAAAGAGAAGACAGAACAAACATCCTCATCAAGCACTACCACCGAAACCCACACACAAGATCTAAGATTATTCCGTTGTGAATTATGGAAAGTAGCCGGATTACCCTTTTGATTCTCCTACACTCCGGTTACGATACAACCCCAGTGTCACACTATAATCTTAGATCCAAAATCACCCTACTTTCTCGCAGACTCACGCCCCCTGTGAATGCCTTCCTTCGAGCAGGATCATTTCCATCTACTCGAATTATCAGCAATCTTTGAACCTCAGTCAAGTTACCACTATGACTGCACCTATTCCTCCTTTGAGTCTATCTTGGAACAAAACAATTGGGACCAAGACATCGACCGCCCAATTCCATCCGAGGCAATCAACTGCACCCCCGAAAACTGGTATACCCAATACTGGTTCAACTGTGCAACCCAACAGCTAAGCGCCGACCTTGACTGTCAGAATAAGGGGCGTCCGGAGATGACGGACTGGAGACGGCGTCCGGAGATGACGGACCAGAGGCAACATGTCCGGAGATGACAGCAGCCTTAGTCTCCGAGCACCGGCTCGGGAGACAGTCTTCCGTCCTTTCCCCTTGGCGAGTTCCTCAGGCGCGTTGTCTATAGAGAGAATGTTTTTCCTTCGACCTTGTATCAATCAATCAGTTCACAATCTTCGTCTCTATCGATCCCTATATTCCAACAGGTTATGAGCCCGGATTAAACGCTCTACCAATCCGCAACCTATCGATAATCGAACCCGCCAATATTTGCACCCACCTCGCTTCAGCACCTTATTCCTGCACTCTCGTTTTTAAGCCTCAACTCCTGTGAGCCTTATTGCCAAGCTTTAGTTCTCCAACAAAGATCCGAACCTTTTGCAACATGGAATCCACGAAGTTCACCTGCAAGCACGGCTCAACGGAGATGCTCAACGATCGCAACTACCACTCCTGGAAGCGCTCACTCAAGGCCTTTCTGATCGCAGAAGACGCATTCGGAATCGTAACCGGAACGGAAGCACCC
>Ga0307508_10007197_pt1 | contig 10361 bp, 10 predicted proteins | sample 9_EM_MG_FD_203089 | JGI IMG/M metagenome (GOLD analysis project Ga0307508, IMG submission 203089) | Populus trichocarpa ectomycorrhiza microbial communities from riparian zone in the Pacific Northwest, United States - 9_EM | ecosystem: Host-associated > Plants > Roots > Unclassified | place...
TTCATTAAATATCATAAAATGCTATAAGATTTCAGGTCAGGAGCCCCCATGCACCGAAAAAGAGCATTGTGCTTGTGCGTCAGAAAAGTGGATTCATTTATGTAATTAATATATATCCATGGTGGTGGTTTTATTAAGCGTTCCATAATGGAAAGGCGAAGCCATGTCTTTAATGGCCACACATTTTAGAACGTAAAAGGCACCAACTAGTTTATGACGAGGAGCATTTTCCAAGATAACCTTGTAGTAGAAACTGGAGGGAGAATTAGTTCCACATCTGAGCATTACCTAATGTATCATTTAATGAAATAACTTTCCTTATTGTAATGGAAATATCTCCAGTTGGCTGTTTCATCACATAACCTATAGTGAAGTAACCATAAGTTAAACCACTAGAGTAAGCGTACTTCAATAACAGTGTCTTTTAATTGCCACACATTTTAGAAAGTAAAAATGCACCAACTAGTTTACGAAGAGGAGCATTTTCCAAGATAACCCCTTGGTAGAAACGGAAGCGAGAACTAGTTCCACATCTGAGTCCTGATAACATAAACAATCAGGCTACTATTGCTTTAGTTGACCAAGCTGCCAACCAAGCTAAAGCTTATTCTGATAGCAATTAAATCAATAGACACTTCAAATTTTTTATAGAGAAAGCTATTGATATTACTATCTGGAACCATAAGCTCAAGCATAAAGAGTTCTGGAGCATGAATTCTACAGTTCAAGTTGGAATAAATAGTACCTCCAAATCTTTGGATTTACACAAATGCAATTCCTGATCCACGACCTGTGCTTTACTCTTGCAAGCATAATTCCAAGGAAGAAGTTCAGGTCCAAAATGGTTTTCAGATATATCTTTGGGATCAGAGCCTGCTTTGCAGTATACTGCTTAAACCCTCTTGACATGGCATCTCCTTTTTCAAGGCTTGGCATTGATAATGAATAGAGACGTTGTTAAGAGTTGGTATGACAAATCAAGTTAATAACTGGAAGCTGAAATAACATTAACGTTTTGTACATTAACAAAATGTTCCTTTTCACTAATCGTTTTATGATGAGGTGAGAAATTAGTACCTTTGGTGCACTTGTCAGGTGATGGGCATTGACCTGGACAACATGTCTCGTGACATAAATGTGGACAATCATGCAGTTCCCTGCACATCATATCAATTCTGAAGTTTCTCACAGCAATTCAAGGTGGCAAATCATTAAGAGGTTATGCCATTATGAGTCCCCGAATATCACCAAAATTATTCTAAAAATTTCAAAACTTCAAAAGTTTCAGATTTCAGCCTGTAGCACATAATGGCTGCTCTAGAAATCAATTCTCCAAAAATTTCCATGCAGAACCATTGTCAAAATTTAGAGCAGTTCCAGGTGGATGATTTAGCAGCTTTTCTTTTCTTTTTTATCAATGCAGAACCATTGTCAAAATTTAAACCATTATTTCAAAATTCAGTTATCATTTTTCAATCTTTAAATCCAAGTTGAAGCCAAATCCTTTCATCTTTTTACTCACTCTTCAATATTTCTCCTTTATTTTTTCCTTTTCTTCTCTCTCCACACCTTTTTCTTTTCTTCCCATGTCTCTCTTCAAGTTCCTAACTCTGGGTTCTTCTCTGTTTCACTCATCTAGCTTGGTCTGCTATTTTAGTCCGAGTGAAGTTTGGACTTTGTGTTTGTGTGTTTTTCTTTACTGTGAGTTATAGCTAGCGGTGTTGCTTGCTTCTCCTTATTACGTTTTCAAGTTGTGTTCAATGTTGACTGAAATTTTTAACTTTATTTGGTGACCTCTGGCTTTTCCCTGTTATTTTTTCATCAATTTTATTAGCTATTATGGTTGGGACAGCTTTGTCTATTTTTAGTCTTTTGTTTTCTTAGTCTGAACTCTTTCATTGTATATATATATATGGAAACAGAAAATAGCGTGGATCATTTCTCTAACAAATATGCAAGATCCAAATACCATATAATAGAATGCAATGCAAAAAAAATAATAAAATTGCAATTGCATCTCTGATAATGTTTCCTAAGCTAAAGCATGAATTACCTTATCTATAGACAGTAAGAAGCTATTTCAAAATAATTCTGAAGAATGACTAGTCCTGTGCATCAATTCCCCATTCATCACAATTTATACGCTTCAGATGCACACGCTTTTAATTATGACGGTGTCTTTAAGTCAAAAAATATAATAATAAGCCAGAGGCATTTGTGTACAATTAGGCCAACAAAGCAAAACTTCTCATGTTACAGCACTGTTGGCACAATCCAAATCATCAAACCATTTGGAAACATTTCTCTTTTCTTGTCAACATTTTTGTTGGTTCCTCTACCTATTAGAGCTAAAGAGTCTTAAAATCATGAGAGATAGATTTGGTGGACTCCATTCATTGACTTTCTGATTTTGAACCTTGAGTCAACATTTAATAGTTATTTATTTAAACGAGTAATTAACTATGGCTTTCAATAAAATTAATGGCTACTCTAGAAATCATTGAAATAATGGCTGCATGAAATTAAAAAGATATCCAGAATAAGCAAAACGCTCACCTCAAAGTGAGTATCTCCACATGCACATGAAATTGTAAACATGACAGTACAAGGAGCACAGGCACCTCTACATACAAGTACAAACCAACCATCAAGACATTGCCTCAATATAAAAATATCCATAATGCATAAGATCTAATTAGATAACTAAGAACAACACCCCATTATGAAGTATATTGTCAGACTGATCCAAAGTTTCAGAAACTCAATCAAAGACATTTCGAACAAATGAGTATGTGCGTGAAGCATTCTAAAATGCAGTGGCATTGTATAACTACTTTGGCTCTCATCTCTTTTTTATATATATACCTATTTAACTCATGGTCATTCTTGTGAATAGAAGAAATGCAAGTGAGGCAGGATGAGCACAAGCATACCGCTAGCATGGGTCAGGACACTTATGATTCTCACACTGAAGCCTCTTGCCACAAATCTGGAATTTCAAACATGTATTGAATTTCAGGATAAAATGATAGATATGAGGCGTAATAAGCAACCAAGCACTATGAAATGCACCTCTCCACATGGTGGACAGTCCCCATCACAGCACCTACATTTACAAGCATGCCGTCCATAATTTCTCAATCTTTGACTCTTCCTCTCACACGCCAAATCTTGATAGCAAGGAACCCAATCTAAATTCAGTTAAATCTTCCCAATTTTGAACTCACACGGTGAATAAATATGAAAAAACAAAAGTCAAAATTTTGATTCACTACAAATGAACATACTAATGTTTATTGCATTATAACCAATCATCTTCATTGCAACAACGAATACAATCTAATAGCAACAGTTCATAAAACACTGAATTGGATCAGAAAGCAGGAAAAAATAAAGTTTTTACCTCTATCTTCATCTTCCCACACTGACACAACTTGATGACAACAATTCGACAAGTCTCAATGCAATGCCTTCCATGACATCTCTCATGGAACCTATGCAAACCCCAACTCGGCATTTTATCACAAGTACCACCACAAAGCGGCACAACAACATCACAAGCCAATCCTTCATAAACTCTCATCCCCAAAACGGCAACCTCTCTGACACATGTTTTCTGCAGGCTAACAATTTTCCACACGGATTCTCACATCTAAATTCTCTCTCACAACACTCCCCTCTCCTCGACTTCCCTTCCACATAAACATTTATAAACCCCGCGGCCATTACACAGTAGGCAAGTTCCATCATGGCAGATTTGCTTACAATTATGAATCCCACAATCCAATGATTTATTACAGACATTGTTACAGGAAAACAATTTGTAACTGCAGCTTAACATCCATCGTTTTGCCACAAAAACATGTCGTTTTGACAAGTTTCGGGCAAGATGGGAAGGAACGGGATGGCATAGCAACAAACAGAAATAACCACAGTTATTCTTCAACGGTCGGTAACAGATTTCGCAGCAAGAGTGAGTTAAAATCCGGGGATTATCATGTGGTGGATTTTCCACTTTGCCACAGAAACAGAGGTAACTTCTTGGAATTTGAGATATGGAATATTCAGAGCGGCATTTAGGGCAGATGCAGGTGGATGATTCGGCGGCTTTATCGGGGGAGGCAGGGAGGCGCGTGGAGGCTCGAAGAGCGGAGAGATCGGAGGATTGGCGGGTCCAGGATTCGATACCAGATAAGGTCGAAAACGGCGCAGCATAGAGAAGTGGAAGACCAGGTTGGATCGGATGGTTTGATGCTTCGAGAGAAATGAGACATGATAGGATTTGAAAATTGAGTTTGTGAGATCTGCAGAGTGGTGGTGACGGATTCGGAGAACAGCTGTCGGTGTTGATGGTGGCTGTGGGCAGAGGACATTTCAGAATTTGGGGAGCTGGACTCTGGAGCAGTGGAACTGGAGTGGGGTTTGGTTCGGCTGGCATTGAAGAACGAACAAGGGGCGGGGTAATGAAGTCACGTGTTATCCACGTGAGCATTTGGAAAAATGGAGTGATGTGCTCAGGGCTGGTGGTGGATTGTTTGCTTGCCCACTAGCAGCAGCAATTAGAATTGAGATCCACGAGACAGGGATAGTTATCATAACCACCACCTAGTTAATTTTTCCGAATTGACGAACGCCTGAATATTTCTGATTTTTGCTTCCCTTATCACACAACATATCAAAGAGAAAAGATTATATCATTTTCTTATTGCTTTGAGTCAACTGCAAAATACCTTCTCATCAGAGATTAATAACATATGACAAATCTTCCATCATTTTCTTTACAATATTATCGTGTAACACAACGAACTGCAAGACAAAAGCACCGGGCAGAATGTTGTTATGTTCACACGGCAATAAAAAATCACATAATCACACCAGCTCACAACAACAACAAAGAAATCAAAATGGACTTCACAGATTTGTACATCTCTCTTTCGTAGTTTTCTACTTAGCGTGGAACTTCTACTGGTATCAAACAAATTCAAGGCGCACAAGGAGCTTTACACATTTGTATCTCTCTCCCTTGCGGTCATGGAGTGGAACTGCTCGAATCCCTTCTCTTAGCTCCCATACAGGAAGGCATGTTTGACCTCCAAAGTCATCCTTCTCTGACATGTCATATTCATGAACTTCAATCCGAAGCAGAGCTAGTTCTGGAACAGTTAATGGAAACTCAAACTCCTCATTCCAAAAAGGTATCCAACTGTCCTCCAGAGTCTTCGTTTTCTTCATTACAGTATCTGCAGGGACCCCGGCAATCCCAACCTGCACAAAATAAAGTTAAACTGCACTTGATCATCCATTATTTTTCATGATCTAGGCAGTAGCCACTGATTCAGATACCTATTGGGAACAAAGGGGAAGGAGGGCCCAAAAAGAAGAACTAAGCAATACAGAATCAAAAGTAAACTGCAAAAATCTAGCGAACAAATAACAGCGAAGATAAAAACTGTTACCGTAAAGTCTTGCATTACTACAGATCTCAACAATGCCTTAGCCATGACAAGAACATGAGAATTTTGATGGAAAGCCGAACTAGGATTAGACTATAGTTGTGTAGCAGGAAAATTGTGCAGTGGCTTGAACGTAATCACTTAAGAAGAGGAGACAACGAGGCCATAAGATTGTATCTACTTACCTTCGCATAGAAATCTGGTGGGGAATATGCATCAAAATGTGTGTGCTGGAAATCATAAAACCATCCTTCACCCATGTATATTTTCACCTATTCAGCAACAAGAAAATTGCAATTATTCATCTACGCAAAATTAACTGCACAAGAAAACATTACATGGACATTTTAAATGGATCCTGAAAAAAGTCCATTCCAGCCAAAGGCATTGACAATAAAGCACTCACCTTCAAAGTTTTTTGCATAGGTAACTTAGCTTTGGTATCAAATACCTCGCCATGTGGACCAGACTTCAGTAGAAAACTTGGTTTCTTCACAAATCCACACCCACCATTGGCTCTGAACATTCCTTGCATCAACCAGAGTGATCTTCCATATCCCTTCAATGAAAGACCTACTTTTAGTATTTGGCTGAGACACGTACTTGTATAAATTTAAAAGAACAATGATAAATGTAATGCATTGCTCAGCCAGTATCATATAAGATAACAAAATTAAAAAAAGACTTCATCATGATTTTCTCTTCTATCGATCTAGTACTTTTTAAACACAAGTTTGAATAAAATTATTCAGTTAAGCAATCCATTTACAAACAAAAGGCCAAAACTCTTAAAAAACTAGAATGATTAACACCAAATCCTCCCACCCTTACTTTCTACCCTCAAAGTTTATGCTTGTGAACTCAATCATTAGATTTTGAAACACAAACCTGCATGTTAAAAGCAACCATTTGAGCACCATGCATCCATCCAATTAGTGGGTTGTAGTTGGATGAGTTCACACGAGTACCCTTTGGATACACCCTGAGTATATTCCGCTGGGTAAACCTGTACAGCAAGCCATTTATCAGACATACTGGAACTTGGTTTTCTAATGATCCAAGTACGAAGGGTATAATAATGGCATAGGATATGGTTATGAAGCACATAAGCTAATTACTAGTATATTAATGGAATGATAATGCCAGAAAAGGAGTCAAAATTTAGAAGCCAGGATTGGATAAACACCACCACATAGAATATTAAAAGCCAATGTTTCAAGTCATTCAAATCCTTCCAACTCCACCAATAAATACATTCTCAACCATGAGCATTGAACTATTAAATGCACAATCGAACAAATAGTACCTGTGACAGTAAGGTTTCAAGCAGCAAATAAAGGCACATGTACTACTGCAGATGAGTTCTTTCAACATGCTTTAGGGTTTGTTTATACCTGACAATTTCTTTTCCATGGGTTTCCGCAGCCTTTTCAAGCTGTTGCTCACTTAAGCTAAGACGCCTCACTTTATCAGGATCTACTTTCAGACATTCATCTAATCCACCTTTAGGCTTCCCAGCATGAATAGCAATCAAACGTTTGTATTCTGGTGCTATATCATGCTGCAACTTGTGATCTCCTTCATCAAGATCTTCCTCTGCATCATCATCATCTTTGTCCGATTCATTCTGCTCCAAGAAGGTTAGTCTGGAAAGAAATTAGAAAAACCTGGCAAACTAAATACTAGTAAGTGTCTTCAAATACCTTGTCATCAGCAAGAATATGGCCATTAAGAATTGGGATTTCTTTCCCCCAAGCTTCTTCATCGGAAGCAGCATTCCCCTTCTGGTAATCACTCTCTTTATCCTTAATTTCCTTCGCCTCAAGGTATTCCTTTGGTGGTTTTGTTGATATGATAATCCGTCTCTTCAGAGAATCAGGGGAAGGGAATTCCTTCAAGCGTTCTGAGCCAGGAGTAAACAGGATGTCTCCAAATGTTTGAGTGACCATCTAGAAACCATTTGAAAGAATATTAAATCATTAGCCCGTAAGTCCTTCCCATCCCTACAGATTAGCAAAGACTCACCTGAGCCACTTTAGCCTGAAGATCTGGAGTTAGGTGGTCTTCTAGAGTTATAACAACAGGGAATTCAGATGCAGTAAAAGCGTGCTCATTAATTGACCTCAAACATTTGATAAGTTGCACCGGAGTTGTCAAAGTCCTAAACAAAGTACAAAGAACCACAGGTTAAAAACCAGGGAAGGATGGTTCAAAAGTATTTTGAAGTTATCAGAAATGATTTCTCATAACTCACGATTGAAAGGTCACTCAAGGCAAAGTATTAAAGGATATAAGTTGTGCAAATTTTTATTTTTTTACAGATTAGCACATATGGACCCCCCATTAAAAAAGAGGAAGCCACTAAGCTTCTTTATGATTCAAATCACCGAAGCAAGAACAAAATCAAAACTTAATGAAAAAAAAAGATCACCGTAGTACAATTATTGGTTCCTGCTTCGTTTCCTTTCGCAGTAACAATTGCACATCCTATAGTTATTTAGAGATACCATTATTAGCACAATAACAGCATACCTCCCATGAAGTACCTCCACATCATCATTGTCAGAATTTGGCCATATATCCAATTCAATTACCCTCACACCTTTTTTCAGAGCATTTATGATGGGAACATCGCTGCATTCACTACTAAGCTGATTCCCAGTTAGATATGAATTGTGGCCAGTATATATGAAATAGTGTGAAAGGGGTGCTGTCATATCATGATGCACCTGAAACCAAAGAATAAAATATATAAGCAAAAACAAAAAAGAAAAATGCAGATATCCGTACGAAATTGAAACAGAACAGTAATTCCAAAAAAAATCAATTAGAAAAATAAACCATGACAAAGAGACAATAGTTGAAAGCTTTTATTTTTACATTCCTGGTAGAAAATGAAAGGCATTCCACTTTTAAAGAAACGTAAATAACAAAAGTTAATTAGCGACATGGACAAGTTCAAGCATCCCATGAGACTCTCTACATCTAATCATACGTTTCAAAGATAATTAGCAATACACAATCCAATAGCATTAATTGACAAGTTATTATAATCATGAAATACTTAAATCAATGCAGCTTATTAGTAACCATTCAGTCAAAAGTCATAAGCTTGAGTTTTTCACTTTCTTTACAGACATGGAACACAAAAACCCGCCCACTTCCTATTTTAGCTACCAAAGCAATATATATATATTGAAACCAAAAAAAAATCCATCTAACTATGTGTATGATAAGTACCAAATTTAACCAGAAAGAAAGACCCGATTAGCATAATTCATGGAAGAATCAAAATTTAGCCACAACAAAGAAGGGTAAAAAAAAGAGAGGAAAATTACCCCAAGTTTAAGATCAAGAGGAGGGTTAGTATCGCCAAAAAGATACTTAAAGAAGGCCTCAAGATGGAGTCCTTTACGGTGAAAAAGAGACAAATGTTTGAGGCTTTCAACAATAGATTGTGCTTCCTCGAAAGTGGCCTTTTCTTGTTTTTGAACCTCGATCAAGAACCTGTGGATATGATCAGCGGTCATGATGCCATTCTCCGAGTACAAATCAAACAAGGCCTTGATCTCATCCGGTACCTCGGCCACTGCTAGCTTGAACCTCCTGCGAAAGCAGAAGCAAACTCTGTATGTCTGTTTGGACATTGGAGAATTTTAGAGAGAGATGCAGAAAGATGGCTGTTGTTTTTATTTGAGTCTTTGAGGATTACAAGATTGTTGTCATTTTGCATGTAAGAAGAGAGAGTGCTGTATTTTTGAGGATGGTGTGTGTCGGCAATAAAAGGTGATGGTTTCCAGAGAAATTTGGGTGACATTGCGTGCGGCCAGATTGACCTTTAGTTTCTCTTGGACGGTTGGCATGGGCGTAGTGGCAGTGACAGGAATCCAATACTCTACACACTGATCCATTTGCTAAATTATACGCATGGCTGGTGACAGGCTGACAGGTAGCTTTGACCATACGCTAAATCAAACAGTGATAATGCTTGCGTAGTGAGGGAAAGAATAAAGTTAATTTACTGCTCGCGATAAATTAATGGAGTGCTAGGGAAGGAAATGAACAATTTGGTGAAGAGGTGTTTGGAATTTCAGATGTTTTTCTTTTTTCCCCCTCTATTCGATATCAGTCTTTATGTGCTGACTAACACTAATAAATTCTTTATCCATTGAGTTTATGGTAAATTATTTGCACTTGAAACTCGTAAATTTGAAAGGATAATGCACGGGGTGCATATTTTGGCAGACTGTCCAAAACAGGGCCTAAGGGTGCTGGCAGTCATGCCAACAGTGGAAGAAATCGGTAGCTTAGATTTATGCGGCTGTAGGTTCGTCAAAGGAAAATCGGCAACGCAGATTGTTGACGAACATGGGCTTGATGATGGAATGTCCAAGCCAGGCATGAAAACTCGTCAGGGGCATAGGCTGACGAGTACAGCGGCTGTCAAGGAATTCAGCAGCGAGGGCCTGCACACAGATGAGAATGCAGCAGCATGCGTGGGGAATGTTCAACATGTAGGGACATGTAAGAACATGTAGAGCACTAGTTAGAGGTAGCTTGGTGTAGCATGCAATCTTTGTGCATAGCATACATACGGATTTGTGTATAGTTCCCTTTGTTTACGAGATCAATAAAAGTTGGGAAAGAGTTCCTATAAAGCTTGTTGTGCACTTTGATTCTTATTCTTACTTGTGTATTCCGCTTGCTTAGTTACTAGTCAAACACGAGTAGGATTGGCGAGGAAAGGCTAAGTCTAGCGAGGGACTAGGCTGCCGCACGGGTTTATTCGCGTAGCGAAAAATTACCTTCTTTTATTATTCACACTTGATCGTTTGTGGCTATTACTGTAATTTTGTTTCTTGTTTCTTACATTAAACAACTAGAAGTACGAGGTTAAAGTGACACGCA
>Ga0307508_10007198_pt1 | contig 10361 bp, 12 predicted proteins | sample 9_EM_MG_FD_203089 | JGI IMG/M metagenome (GOLD analysis project Ga0307508, IMG submission 203089) | Populus trichocarpa ectomycorrhiza microbial communities from riparian zone in the Pacific Northwest, United States - 9_EM | ecosystem: Host-associated > Plants > Roots > Unclassified | place...
AGGTCCCTCACTGTGTAGTGTGGGATCCTAACTACATAGCACTATATAGTGCTATGTAGTGCTATGTAGTGCCTGCCGTAAAATCAGGTTTTGCTGATGAAAACAGGGGAGCAGGTGCAACCGCCTCTTGAAGGACATCAGGATAGGGTCAATTCTGTGGCGTTCTCTCCAGACGGCAAGCACATCGTGTCGGGGTCAGACAAGACGATCCAAGTGTGGGATGCAGAAACAGGCGAGCGAGTTCGAACTCTTGAGGGACATCAGGGGAAGGTTTTGTCCGTTGGATTCTTCCCAGATGGAAAGCGCATTGTGTCACTATCCAAGGATCAGACAATCCGGATTTGGGATGCGGAAATTGCGCAGCTGCGACCACCTCTGGAGGATTCTGTCCAGTCTGTCCCAGCTGGAATGCGCACTGTGTCAGCTGACGAGATGATCGGGGTGGAGGATAAAGACAAAGCAGGACGGCAATTACTGCTTGAGGGTCATCAGACATGGATTTATTCCGTTGCGTTCTCCCCAGATGGAAAACACATTGTGTCAGGATCAGGTGACAAGACGATCCGGTTGTGGGGTGCAGAAACAGGGAAGCAGCTGCGACCTCCGATTAAGGGACATGCGGATTTGGTCTATTCGGTTGCCTTCTCACCAGACGGAAGGCACATTGTGTCATGTTCACGGGACAAGACGATCCAGTTGTGGGATGTAGCAACAGGAAAGCAGGTACGACCTCCTCTCAAGGGGCATTGCCAATGTATCCAGTCTGTCGGGTTCTCTCCAGATGGAAGGCGCATCGTGTCCGGGTCAGACGACGAAACAATCGGGATGTGGGATTCAGAAACAGGAAACCTATTGCGATTTTTTGAGGGACATGAAGACAAGGTCATTTCTGTTGCGTTCTCACCAGACGGAAAGCGCATTGTGTCGGGGTCAGATGATACGACAGTTCGGTTATGGGATGTAGAAACGGGGGAGCAGGTGCGATTACCTCTTCAGGGACACCAGGATCGGATCGTTTCCGTTGCGTTCTCCCCCGATGGAAAGCACATTGTGTCGGGGTCAGATGACAAGATGATCCGAGTGTGGGATGCAGGAACAGGCAAGCAAGTTGGAGCACCTCTTAAGGGACACAGGCAAGCAGTTGTTTCTGTTGCGTTCTCCCCTGATGGAAAGCGCATCGTGTCAGGGTCGGGGGACAATACTATCCGGTTGTGGGATACAGAAACAGGGGAGGAGCTGGAACCACCTCTTGAGGGACATCAGAGCTGGGTTTGGTCCGTTGGATTCTCCCCAGATGGAAAACGCCTCGTATCAGGGTCATTCGACAAAACCATTCGGTTGTGGGATGCCGAAACAGTGAGTGAGCAGGTGGGATCAGCTCTCGAGACGCTTGAACTCCTGCCAAACTTGATACGTTTTTCCTCACAATTGGACCATGGTCTCTTTAAGCCCGTTGAGCTCTTCAATCAGATAACCTCTTCACCAGCAACTGGGTTGGTGGACATGACGTTTGGAGGATGGGCTCTCGCTGGTCCAATGTCTAGTCTTTTATTTTGGTCACCCCCCACGTATCAACCCCAATTATATTCCCCTAGAACGCAAATAATCATTCCTCCATCCAATGTGCAATTGGATCTCAGTATGGCCCATGGATCTTTATGGCACTCATGCTACAATCCCCGTTAATTAATGTAGTTGGAATGAACAACGAGTATTTTTCTAATCATCCCGTGGCTCTTCCAAATGTCCCTCAAAATACTATACTCTCATTCTCCAACCCATATAGGATGAAAGATAACCCTCCTTAAGCTATTGCTCGCCGAGTCCACTATAGTACTACTAGTGACTTGGGGGGAATAGAGTTAGGACTAAAGTTGTCTGACATGGTGTCAGCGACTCTTGCTCACCTGCTCAAAGCGACCAGAAGGGAGGGATTCATGATGAGAATGTGAGCCATTACCCGTCCCCCCTCGTGTGTTCCCTCATAAGTCCCCAGGTGAACAACCAAATCTTCACATATTTTAAACTGTAGCTTCTCTTATCTCTTTTCTCAGTTAATGTACCGATAAATGGGAAGATCTTAAATGTTAGGTCATGCGTTGCTTTGCGTTGCTTCCTTCAGACTTGGGTGATGTTCTAAGTCGCATCGGGCCCGCCTCTCAAAAACGAGGTCCTGGTATGAGGCAAGTTGAAGTGTTCAACCCAAAGTAGCGAGGCATCGATTCCGACTATCACAATGTCAGAAAATCTTGGCATTGAAGTTCAACATTTCCTATATGGGCAAGGACGTAGAAGAGATGTGCGGGGTGAGCCATTTGACAGTTTGACTGGAGCCTATTTGGAGTTCCGGCATCTTTGCGGTGCTGCTGGGTGGAGGCCAAACGACTACCGTGGTGTCTACCATTGGCAAGGCGGGGCCATATGGACGACCCGATCTCCCTCGATGATACTGCCTCTGCCGACAACTAGCACTTTTTGTAAATTCAATATGGACCTGGGAAATGTAATTCTATTTGGACTGAATTGTGGAGATCTTGTATTACAACCGCGTTCAGCTCAATGCAATGTATGATTATTCACCTCGATCGTATCAAAGGTTCATGCAAGCTTCAAACCATATATGGCCGGAATCTCTTAATTTGATTGGCTTTGTTCCCCCTTCGGAAAATTCCAGTTCGATGACTACCTAGTTGCCTTGTCTCTCACACCGAAATCTCCATCGTCCGGAGGGCCTACACATCGGCGTCTTGTTAACCTTTCGTTGGCTTTTTCGTCAGATGGATTGAAGATGACAAAAGTGAGTAATGTGTTTCCTGTTTTTGAAATAACTTAACGATGATTCTTACTTTGCACATAGGAACAACGACGGATACTTGCCAGATCCTTTCAGACGTAATTCTCGGATTTGGACGGCGCTGGACGCAGAATGCCCTTAGGGAGCTCTCGACAATTGATACACCTGGACCCACTGCCGCACCATCCATCCACCCCACTTCACAGCAAAGCCCTGGCTTTCGGCAGCACGTTCAAATGCATCAATTAATCGTCGCTCATCATTGACAACCGTGTGCAAGCAGATTTGGATTGAACGTGCACGTTTTGACTGCAACCCGTTAGCACTGGCCGTAAACTGGGTCTTTTTCGAGACAAGAAGCTTTTCAATATCCCGTAAAGCATCCTTCAATTCATGTGAACGAACCTACTTGGCTTGCTCTCGCACTGTGCATGCTGGGATGTCCAATTCGCGCCGCTTGGGCTTGGGAGGAATGATGTTTCTGGAAGACGAAGGGGGTTTTCAGGCTCGGAAGCTGAGCTTGTATCAAGATCCGAGTCAAGTGAATCATCAGCCCAGTCGATGTCCCCGCTCTCTAACGATAAATCTGACAAATATCCCCGGCAGATTGCATTCGCATTGTGGTCAACCACCTCGTTGTCATATTCAGTGTCTTGCTGTGACTCCAATTGCGACGCTGGAGCCTGCTGCACTGCCGGAACCTTGAAGTTTGTTCTGCTTGATCACTGCTAGGGGAGAATTGGATTGATGAAGATATCACCAAAGCACATTTTCCAGAATCCACACTCACTGGCACCTTTCACGCATTTCTTATCCTGCTCCTCTTTCTTCCACAGCTCTTGTGAAATCTCTCGCTTCTGCCGAGCCCACTTTCTGTGCCACTTTCTTGGTTGACAACATAGCGTGGGGGAGATGTAAAGATGTGTCTTTTCTATTGCAAATTTTTCTATTGCAAATTACTGTCAAAAATGCTCGACTCCGCTGGTGCCCATATGAGGATTATTTTTGTTCAGTGGCCCGGGGCCGATTCCGCCGCTGTCCAAAAGCCAGTGGCCGAACGTTGACTGTGCTTGCAACCGAAATGCTTGACATTGCTGTGGCCTCCATCATCGTGGCTGCGGTCAGTCTGATTGGCGCTCTTGGCGCTGCCGCGCTCGCTACTTACACATCTTATCGGGCCGACAAACTAAAGCGCGAGGATGAATCAATCAACATTGTCAAGAAGTACCAGGACCCACTTCTAATTGCTGCAGTGACCTTGCGTCATAAACTCGTTCAGTTCCGCAACACCCCCAACACCGATAGGATCCCCAAGAAACCCGTCATACCGGCCCAGACCTACGAAAGCAAAGGCACACGTCCAAAGCCGACTGCTGATTACGCTTTAATGTATACCGCATATCTCATCGGTCAATACTTTGCTTCGGTACACATCCTTCGAATGGAATCACAATTTCTCAGCATGCAGCGGGCACCCAAAACAAAATCGCTCATAGATGCTTATATGAAAATCGAAAGCGCTTGGTCTGACCCCGATTCACAACGTCATGATCCCGATTCACAAGACGATCGTAACCGCCTCGTGCTGTGGCGGGGGCAACAGAGTGCAATTGGCGAACTAATGACGGATACGGAGACCCGTTCTTGCATTGGTTATGCTAAATTCCGTGATTTTTGGTACACGAAGGAAGAGTTCAAAGACTGGTTTGGAAAAGGCTTCACAGGCCCTTCGTTTATAAACAAGTTCGAGTCGCATCGGCTAAAACGTGTAATCGGGGGTTTGGACGCTGTGATAGAGATCTTGGATCCGGAAAATCTCTATCGTGACGCATACGAGAGGAAACGACTTGGTGGCGGCAGTAACTCTTACACACCTGCTCAAAGCGACCAGAAGGGAGGGGCCACCTCGGGACATGGTGTCAGTGACTCTCGCTCACCCACTCAAAGCAACCAGAAGGGAGGGGCCACCTCGGGACATGGTGTCAGTGACTCTCGCTCACCCGCTCAAAGCGACCAAAAGGGAGGGGCCACCTCGGGACATGGTGTCAGCGACTCTCGCTCATCTGCTCAAAGCGACCAGATTCATGATGAGAACATGAGCCGTTACCAGCCCCTCAGGCTCGACTCGGAGTAAGGATCAAAATCCCGAAATGTCCGAACCTACCAAAAGGATCCCCCCTCGATTTCCACCGTAGCTTGCCCATTTCAGTTGCTCGTTCCCTCGTACGCAACTCCCCAAGGTGAACAACCAAATCTTCACATATTTTGAACTCTAGCCTCTCTTCATCTCTTTTCTGCTTAGTTAACGTACCGATAAATAGGAAGATCTTGAATGTTAGGTCATTTGTTGCTTTGCGTTGCTTCCTTTGGCAGACTTGGGTGATGTTCCAAGTCGCATCGGGCCCGCCTCTCATCTTATCTTGAATTGGCCAGATATTGTGGCCGTGTGCAATTGTTGTCAAGACAAGCAAAACGAGGTCCTGGTATATGAGGCAACTTGAAGTGTTCGACCCAAATTAGAGATGAATATTAATAAAGGATGGTCCATTTATTCGCTGCAAGTCTGAACCTAAAATCCTCCAAGTCTCTGAGGGCATTGCTTACCGGCCTCATGTTGAAGGGCAGACATAAAATGTTATAACTCTGTCTTATCAATGAAGCCCCTACAGCGCACGCACATTCAATCATATGGTACATCAACAAGATGGACAAGACAGACGATAGCTGCAATGTACAGTTGACCATTATAAGCATTAACGTGCACTAGTAAGATTCAGAGCCAACGCATAAGGAATTCTCACATACAGTCAGACCTACACTCGGATAAATCATCAAACCAAACGAATTCAGGAAACTTCCTCCATGTCCTCGTCCTCGTCCTCGCCCTCATCATCTTCTTCGTCCATCTTGATTTCGGTGGATGAGCTTAAACCCGGGACGTTTTCCGCCTTGATCTAGAAAAAGAAACATGAATTTTTCTCTGAAATAACCACGGAAAAAAAAAGAATCAACATACACCACCGGATTTGTAGTTCTCTTGCAGTTCCCATAAACCATTGAACTCGCCCGACTTGTGAAGAAACGCAATTTGACCAAGGGTTTCTTTTAAATACACTTCGGGTTGTTGCGTTCTTTCTCGCAGAGGACGTATACTCCAGCGAGGTTGTTCCTGAAACAAGGCGAAGAGCTGATCCAGCAATTGGTTTCGGGGCATCCGGGCCATGCGCTCGAAAGTTCCTTTGGCTGGTTTTGGCTTCGTTTTCTGTGTAAAATGTCACTCAAGGTTATCTCAGACTGAAAATGAACGTCGTACAATGAGATCCCCAAAGGCAGCTCCAGCTCCGACACCGACACCACTGCTGAGCCTGTTCACACCACCTCTACCACCAGGTACTCCAGCATCGTCAATCATTCTGATTTGCCTCTGTGGTGTATTGGATTTCCTGACCCGTTCCTTCATCTGCTTGCGATAGGTTCGAGTGAGTGCTGGTCGGAGATTACACTCGTGCTTTATCCGGCCGGTCAATATCGTTGTTCGGGCTCTGGTATTGTGCGGCCCATTGGTAGCAGAAAGGCTAAGGGAAGGATCCTTGGGTCGCTCGGCAACGACGATCTGATTCTCGACGTTGTCATTGACCATTTCCAGCTCATAGCAGTCTGGCTCTGGTCCTGAAGCTGGAAAAGTTGTCGCTGAGTTGAATACAGGCCAGTTCACCTTTTGGGGTGGGAGTGGCGCATCTAGGTTATTCGGGTCACGGTTAGGTGGCAAGAACAGGATGATTCGTGGCTTTTGATTTGGGCTTTCCGGTGGTGGATTGTAGATTCGAAGTGTCGCCAAATGTACGTCTTCCATGTCAAGAGATGACCAACGTTCCATGAGAAATTTTGGAATCTGAATTATATACGAGTCCAGCCAAGGCGCTAGAACTTGTATGCAAAGAGATTGACATAACGCAGCGGCCACTAACCTTCACGAGCCATACGCGTCCATTACCTTGATCCAACATGAGCTGTTCATCTGGATCAGGTTGCGAGTCCTCGTCGTGACCAACCTCTGCGTCAAATGGCTTCTTTTCCTCCAGGGTTTCCTCCATGCTGGTGGTCAAAGCAAAACAATACTAAGATTACGTAACATTTACTCCGACTACAATGAATGACCTTCCTTATGACCAGTTATCTTCCTGACGACGAAGTCAAATCGCTTTATGCCGTAAATCGTTCGCTCTTCGACATTGCCATGGACTTACGATACGAGGAAGTGATGATAAGCGCAGACCCTAATGAATTGCCAAACGGAAACGATATACAATTATTTCTGTGTGTGCTAGGTCGTTCATAAAATACTTTTAACATTCGCAGTGTTGACAGTCGGAGTCCACTCTGCCAACGTCCGAAAAGCTTGCGAATTCAACTGTGCTCTATCCTTTCTAAAAAAACGGGAACCAAAGTCACCCTTGAATCGCCTTCGCCAATCCATTTTCAAATCCAATACCTGCAAATCTGAGCTCGACCCTGTTTTTTACTGTACTCGTTGCTCTGGAAGTCGTGCCTCGTCTAATTGAGGTTGTAAATCTTCGAATACTTATCCACCGCAAGCCGCAACTTGGAATTCCATGAATCCGGACCCTCGACTCTGCTGATGCACCATGTATGGGACTACCTCAAAACTCAGTTGCGCCGGGTCGAGATCCGCTGTCCTATCGAGCTCGCAACACAACTCCAGTTGCCAAGTTCGTCGCAACTGATTTCTCTTCAGAAATTTTCATTCAAGGCTTGCTCACTCGAGACGAATCCGAGTCGTAGAAATGAAAACCCAAGTCATACTGAAATTTTGTCCAGAACCGTTGTTCCTTTCCTCAAGGGGCATCGGCGAACTCTAAGAGACGTCTTTTTCCCGCCCGAACCAGCTTTCTTGCTCGAATCTGCGTTCGTGCTCGACACTTCGCCCATCCTTCCGTGCCTGCAAGAGATATGCCGCCTCTCGACAGGATACAGATGAGCTTTCTATTTCTGTCCATGGAGAAAACACCGCTCAATGGACTCCCTGCATTAAGGGCTCCTCGCGACAGTCTAAAAGTCCTTAACGCTCTACATCAAGACATATCATCAAATTCCACACCCATCCTTTTTCCGTCAAGATTGGTGCCTCGTAGACCTTCCTCACCTTACCAATTTGACTCTTATAACGCCTCAGATGTGGTTCTGTCCCTCCTTTGCCAAACTATGTTCGTCAATTCGCTACTTCACTGGTCTCTCTGACCATTCCGCAAAATCTTGAACTCTCATGCTTGGATGTTGAAGAATTTTGCAAGAATTTCGGTCCTTGCGACATCTCAACTTATCCGTCCAAGGATTTAGCCCTTCTACTCTTGCCCAATTTGCGGATGTCCTTCCACGCTTACATTCCTTGGTACTCGACTATAAATTCATCTGTCCATTTCAAGATAATCAAAACTACATTCGAAGTTTGCTGCCTCAATTGGTGAGTTTCCGAGCTCCATTTGTCTTCAAGTTTTTAACACATGAACTCACGCATTTACAACCAGTTCCTGTATGAAATGAGGACATACAAAGGACAATTCTCCACGTGGGAATTAGAGTCGTTAGCGTATAAATGCAATATCTATACACCCCTGTTCGACGGTTGTCAATATCTCACAGAGAAGACAAAAAAATACGCTTGTGGACTACTTACCGGGCGTCCAGCAGTTCTGTCGGAGGCTTTCCTGCAATATCGAGGCTTCGGCAGGAGTAAACCTGAGATGTTCGATGACGAGTGAAATGTGCGAGGGGGCGAGAGTTCACATTTCTGAAATGTAAAGACAAGATCGGAATGGCAGCAGATGAGGGGAGATGGTGTAGGTGGTACTACTCAGGATGATATTTAAACTGTCACCAGAGAACGTTGCATATGTATTTCATTCGGTAATTGGTTCTATCGGTTGGCCTCCTAAAAATTAGTAAGATGCCTTCAAGTTACTTTATACATCTGAGCTGAACAGTGACATCACTGCTTTCATCCATTTTCAACCAGTTGCGTAGCGCATTACTGTGCATTTATCATGAGCAATGACATTGGTACTCATTTTCAGGCGCATAGGCGCCTAAGGCTGACAGCCACTGAGTGTGATTACCCTTTCGGGGGCCTCAGGCTACACTTAGAAGTATGACTCCAAGGGTCGTTTATATCTTGAGGTCTTGAGACCTTGATCATGAGGTACGACTCGAATGCATCGATATAAATAAGGCCTATCTGACATATCAACACTACCCTGATCAACTGTACTTCTATATGGGCGCTCATGGGCGCTCATTCAATGCACAGCCGCATACTTTCATTCACGAGATAACGTCTTTTGCTCGCTTAACAATTGATTGTGTATGGACTATGCCGAAAGCGAAGTTTATTACAAATCATGAGGCATGGCGATGCTAGCTCGACTGCTAATAGTATTGGATATGCTAATATGACGAATAACATTGGATGCGAAACAATGCGAATAACGAATTCAAAAATGGGATCAGCGAAGAAGGTCGAATAATGATATCGAAAGTAATTATGACGTAAGGGCAGCGCAATAGAGCGATCCACCATTTATAGTAGGGAGCTAAGATAAGTGGTATGTGATGGGGTATTGAGCCCAGATTGATGACGAGTCTTGAATAAGGCAGTGATTAGAATAATCCCTCGCGCCCGCTGAAGGAAGCAAGCAGTGTGGTTTACCGCGAGATTAGCATCGGAATAACGATAAGTCAATGGTGAGGACTCGTGGGTGGGTATGGGTGATATGATGTTGTTACAACAATGCAGGATGTGTGAATGCTCCGATCGACAGTGCAGGTATATGGGGAATGCCATGATAGTGCAGATCTTGAAAGTAATGTGAACGGCTTGCACAGGGTGTGGATAATAATGTTGGGCGTCTCGTCTAAGAGTTGACGGGTCGTGAATGGCGTTTGTTAAGAGGACATGTTGGATCGTGAGAGTTGTTTGCCAATGAGCATGAGTTGACGAATGAACTCAGCCGTAGTAGACCCTATTATACGACGACGAGGAGGCCTGGTTAATTCATCTGTTACATAGAATACCTGCGGCGAACGGAACTCACCCTCGGTGTGTCGTGGAGATGGGCTTGAAGTCAGTCCGACCATTTTCAACAAAGTGAGAGAGGACCTGCGCCCAGTCTTCGCGGGTGTCCCAAGCAATATTTGAAGGAGGGTCAACTTCGACAGGCATAACCTGGGAAGTTGCGCCACATTTGATGACGACTACAAGTGTGCCGATGCCACCATTCTGACGGCACCGTTCCTCCCGGCGTTGAATGTCAGCTATGACAAGAGGATCGCGGACATAGGTTCTGGGAACTACATGGGTCGATACAATGGAGAACCTATACCAGAACGAAGAATGGAAATATATTGAATTTCTCGGAACTTCAGAGGAATGAAATGGAGTGCTTACCGACGGTGGGATTCCGGATGATCCCTGTAGTTCAACTCAATGAGAAGAGCATTCTGCCTAACGTTAGCCGGAACACGCTTGAGCTGGAGAGCTTGGAATCCCGCC
>Ga0307508_10007199_pt1 | contig 10360 bp, 10 predicted proteins | sample 9_EM_MG_FD_203089 | JGI IMG/M metagenome (GOLD analysis project Ga0307508, IMG submission 203089) | Populus trichocarpa ectomycorrhiza microbial communities from riparian zone in the Pacific Northwest, United States - 9_EM | ecosystem: Host-associated > Plants > Roots > Unclassified | place...
GCGACCGTAGATCTGTTGCATTTAACTTTTAAATGCGATGTGCGATGGCAGAATTTCCCTAAAGTCTCAGGGTCACCGGCTATAAGCGCTGGCCGAGAGTGGTAACTTTCGCATTTTCCCAACCTTATGCACTCGACATACGTCAAAACATCTGATTCATTGTGCAGGCATTGTTGTGCAACTCAGAGCAAGCTTAAGGTTAATAGCCTTCGAAGAAAGTCAGTGAGCGCGACAACAAAGTCCCTGGCCGCCTTTTTGAAAAACAAAAGGAAGCAATCACGTGCCCCTGCGTCAAATCTCAATATATTCACATCATGGAACGGCGCTCCTTCTGTCGCTGCTCGGCTGGTATAAATGTCCTTGTCTCCCTTCTTTTTTTCTTCCATCTCTTCACCCAACCTCTCCCTTGGCCATCGCGCCGCCGCTCGCTAGTTTACCGCTTGAAGCATCATCACTCGTTATAACCACTTGCCCTCCTTTATTACTTTAACCCCAACGCCACAAGCCTTGATCGCAGAAAGCACACCGCTGAGAATCGGTCACCAGTCTAACCAATTATGCGCCTGTCAGCGATTGCCAGCTTTTGTGCAATTGTTTGCTCCGTATCGGTTGAGCTAGTGTCTGCCTCCTTCGATGGACCGGTGGCTCGAGCGGGCCCTCACAAAAGTGCGTAAACATTTGCAACCTTCGATTGAAAATCAAATCGACACGGGTGGTCTTCATGTCTGACGTGGGCTTGTTTTGCTTGACTGCATAGGTCGTCTGAATCGTCGCTACGCATCGCGCGGGGAAGGATGGCATTTCGGTATCCCAGGATGGGGCGGATGGGGCTGGGGACAACGCAAGCAGCCGATTCTCAGACGTACTGTTCCTCAACTTTCTTGCTCTGCAATCAACTCCAAGCTGACACGCACGCGTCCTATCAGAATATCCTGGCTATGCTCCTCTTCCTGCTTGGTCCGACATCCTTCAATCTAATGGCACTCGCCGTTCACAAGAAGGCTCGTTCCTGCCTCTCAAAAACATCCAAGGCGACATATTGTGCGTGATATTCATCCCCAAACCACGGCCCGTATACTTATGCCTCCCGCTTCCACCTTTGCCCAGCGTCGGGATGAGGAAACCTGTCGAACTCTTCTACTTCTTCGAAATCAAAGATGCTGCTTTCTTCAAGTTTGCGCTCCGTAATCATGTCATTCATTTCATCACTTCCACTGCCGTGCTCCTTTCGGATCCCCAGAGTCAGCCGCTTGCATTCATGAACATTGCATTCTCTCAACGAGGCCTGCATGCCTTGCAAATCAAAGACGACCTCGGGGATCCGTTTTTTACAGCTGGCCAACTCAACGATGCTCCTCAGTTGGGAGATGACGTTGATGGAGATTGGGATCCCGCCTTTAAAGGAACCGGCATACATGGTGTTTTTTTGATTGCGAGCGACGCGCAGGACAATGTCAACAAAATGCTCGAAAAAGTTCTTTTCTTCTTTGGAGAATCGATCAGCGAAACGACGAGGTTGCAAGGTGCGGCACGGCCAGGTTCCCAAGCGGGACATGAACGTACGTAAATTATTTTATCTCGTTGCCAAGGTCCCTCAGACGTAAACTGTTGATTGCCATGCAGACTTTGGCTACCTTGATGGCGTTTCAAATCCAGGCGTCACCGGCTTCACGACTCAGCCGCGACCAGGTCAATCAGTCATTCCAGCCGGTATTATCCTCACTGGCCAAACGGGCGACAAGGACCAAGTCCGTCGTCCGTCGTGGGCTTCTAATGGCTCGTTTTTGGTCCGTATCCAAATTTCCTCTCACGTCTTTCCAGAACACGTATTTACGAACGCCGGCTTCCCGCAATTGTCTGTTGGTTTTGTTAGGTTTTCCGCAAGCTCCAACAATTTGTTCCAGAGCGGAAGGGATTTACCATTGCCAACGCTATTCAAAACCCCCAGGGTGTGTTCTGCATTTATCCGAATTATGAAGTTGCATTTTCAATGTGGTCCTCTTGTTTTCAGGCACGTTCTCCGTGACAGAAGGCGCTGAGCTCTTAGGCGCCCGCATGATTGGGCGCTGGCCATCAGGGGCACCCGTCGACCTCACACCACTCGCGGACGACCCTACTCTTGGTTCAGACCCGAACAGGAACAACAACTTTGACTACTCGCATCCTGGCTTCCTCCCAAATATGGACCAATCCCATTGCCCTTTCAGCGCACATACACGTAAAACTCGCCCAAGGTCGGATCTTGGGAATTCAAACGTGGTTAATCAAGCCATTCGGGCGGGTATCCCTTATGGTCCTGAAGTGACTGATGAGGAAAACAACAATGGTGTGACGAGTGAGGATCGTGGGTTAGCATTTGGTGGGTCTTTTTTCCAGTTGTTTTGCGTGTTTCGAGTTAATATGAAATTTTCATTGTGTTCGCAGTCGAATATCAATCCCATATTGGAGATGGTTTTCGATTCCAACAAAGACAATGGGCCAATAATCCAACGTGCGTTCTTCTCGGAATCTTCACTGGTTCAGCTGATGAACCAATGTTGTAGCTTCCCACCTGCAAAAAACGAAACGGTCGGCCTGGACCCTGTCATCGGTCAAGTAGGCAACAACGGTGCGAGAACGACGTTTGGGCTCAATCCCTTTGATCCGTTGCGGAGCTACTCCATCCCAGCGTTTATAAAGTCGCGGGGTGGCGAGTATTTCTTCAGCCCCTCCATCTCCGCCCTCAAGAACACGATTGCGCACTAGACGAACGATGGAATGATTGCTTTGCTTTTCAGTCCTTGTCGCTTTTCCTTCTTTTTCTCTCCGCCTTTGCGATGATTTACTGTAGCATGAGTTCTGGACTCTTTGGACTTTGGACTTTGCCTATTTTTTCTACATGACGGCCATATTCCCCTCCATTCACGCAGTTAATTTTTTTTTCCACTCATGGACAATTACAATTCCCCACGCCTCGAGACCCATTAATTTTAATGACATGTCGCCACTCCTCCGCGCCAGCCCTGACGCCAATGTTGTGTTGGATGTGGTGAAGAATCAGAAGATTTCGGGAGACAGGGCCGCAGTTGTTATTCCGTCCGTTCCCTCAAACTTTTGGGTCAAAAGGGTGTTATTCGTCATGTGTTGTTTGTATTAAGTTGGCGCGTATATTTGCCAAGACTATTCCAATTACAATTCAACCGCTATTTTTTTAGAGGAAGGCTTCGATGATGAGCCGCTCAGGCACGGCAGACACATGATCAATGCTCCCGCGGTTGAATTGATGTTTCAAGGTCGATCACTGATCAAAATGGCGACTGAATCGAGTCTGAACTGCCCTGTACCTGATATTTTGGCGGCGTTTGCAATTTCGAATTTCATGTCAGTTGTGCCGGTCTCCCTGTGCCGGTTGGCGCTGCTCAGGTCCCAGTGACCAGCAGTGTCAGGTGACATCGAGAGAAATTGGAATTGTATTCGCGAGCGAAGGTAGATTGTAGGCTCAAGTTTCAAGAATTAGGCTTGTGTACGCTAGCGCTGAGACCTTACCCTGCAGTCACGTCCCAAACCTAAGCTTGGATTCCGGTGCTTTTGCGCAAAAAATCCTCCGAATAGTGGGGTAAGGGTAACATCTCTTGAATTGTATGTGTGAACCGAGTCCTCGTCAAGATTCGCATTGAGGAATGGATGCTCTTACGGACGCATGGTTACAGCTAGGGCTACGCACATTTCGAATTGAATTCTGAATTGTTGATCTCATGATTGAGATTGCAACCTAAGCCCGAATTTAGATTCAGCCTTTGTGAACATCAGTTTTTGCTACAAAGCCACACTCCTTATTGTTCGTATACAGGCGTTGGCGAGAGTGATTATGGAGGAAATAGCAAAGAACTAGGGTGTCACTGGCATCGGGTACGCCAGGCACAAGAAAAATTCCTGTTCACACCTCGCTCACTGCTAACGTTATTTAAATATTTATTCTGCCCACTCAGGTCATTATGTAGTTCTTATCCCCGATTCCATGGTGGCCTCTGACCGTCGGGACAAGCCTGATCATCTTTTCTCCAAGCTTGATGCACTCGAGGCGGGTAATCTCGCGAACATTCGTGCTATAGAAATTACTAGACCTCGAACGGCGGTGGAGGATCCCGACGATGCGGCATCTACTTCACCCAGCCTCAGTTGTTGCTGATGCCGATGGGACAAGCGGCGACGTAACAGCACCAGGGCCTGCTCATTTGGTCAACTGAAACTGTCGTCATCGCGTTGCGATTTGTGAATTCATCGCCTCTGCCACAATGATCAATCGCTTTCAGCTGCCGGTTCGGGATTTAGATGTTGCACAATACGATGCGCCGTACGGTTGCCACGCCATGATCAGTCGCCATGGCGTTGGTTCGGATTTTCTTTCTTGGGATGACACCTAACGGAGCGCCGTCAGAGAGCCTGAGCTTGCACTGTATTTTCGTGTCTAGCCATCATCGATACTGGCAAATACTGTAGTTGGATCTGGTTGTCAGCTATATCGCAATTGTTCTGGCAGAACATATGTTCGTCTTATTCCAGGAGTCCCATAGTTGCTTGAACGCTTGAAATGCTTGGCCATACCCTCTGGGAATGATCTTCAAATTCGCGTGGACAGGGTTGGAATCTTGCGCAAAATATTTACTATGGTGATAGAATTGCTTGAGAAAGAGAGTGACCAAATTGAACAGCCGAGGGTGGTGTGCATGTATACCTGTATAATGAAGGCGCACCCAGAAAGACTCGGATGCAGCATAGATGTGGACGTTGTAGAAAATGGCAATATACACTTCCTGATCCGAACCATTAGGGCATGCCGAGTGTAGCTATGAGCGAAGAAGCCCTGTCCGAACACGCCAACACTGCCAGGGCGAAGCGAATGAAATACGAGTATCCACATTTCCGCCATGTGTTGGCTTGTTTGCAGTCGTGACATTTGTTTTGTGTCACACCGAGTCATCCCGCTCTCAAAGGAGCGACAATCACGCGTTGTTCCCTGCCACATTTGAGTATTGCGGTGTATGGGATGGCCTCAAGATATTCACGATACTTTGTCGCATCTCGCAGAAATCCAGGAGTATGAAAGGTTATGGAAAGCCATTTTGCTGTAAGCCCCCTCGCATACAACAATTCCTATACGTCTAGGGATTCCAAGCTGCAAACTTTCTAGAATGTACTTTCCATCGAAGCGTGGATTTCGGATTGGCAAATATCGTGAATCGGATGGACCGAGACAAAAAACTTTGGCCGTCCGCAAGGGATTGGACATCGTTGTCATTGTAACATACGAGCCGCCATGTCTTCTATCTCAAGGTCATTTCTCGAACAATCATTCGCAATTTGATCTCCAGGCCTTCAAGCGGCCACTAGTACGATTACACAGCATGGGCAAGATCGTGGCGTATATGGGTCTACCGTTCTCTGGACATGAGGCACCGCCCCATCCTGACAACTGGCTCTATGACCTCGATGAGGCTGGGGGTATTAATCTCATTGTTGAATGCTTCTCTCGTGTGTGGACTGAGATCGGCCTTAGTCGCGAGTTCAGCTCCCACATGCCGGACATCGACAACGCTCTTGATTTCCTCACTGAGATTCCAACGAGAGTACGACGCGGCGCCCGCGGCGGGGCACCTCCACGGAGCGAGGATGAGTCGGCGACACTTGCCGCCACAGACAAGCATGAGACGAACCCGGTAACACCTGTGAGTGTCGTGATTCATAACCGTACCGAGAGTGATATGAATGAGTCCGCAGCTCGGGGGTCATTTTCAGAAGGCCTTCTCTGTCGATATCGTGCTGATGTTCACGGCTTATCTGGAGGGCCCCGATCTGAAATCTTTCTCCCTTGTGAATTCCGTATGCAACGACATAGCGGACAGGCGTCTTTGGAGAAACTTCCGGCTCGCATGGACTGATCGTGACCCAGTGTGGAAGCTGGACGGAATATTCTCGGTCTTGACGCGTAACCCGCGCCGAGCGGCGTATGTCCGCACACTCACAGTACTGTGTGGGTGGGCTTGGAGCACCGAGAGGCTGGGCCAGTTCCGCCAGATCGCTCTTAATATGCTTCGCCTCGAAACATTCATTTTTCAGGCACTACCTCTGTCTGGAAATCATGCAACAGGCAGCGAGTTTACCCCACTGTTCAGAATGCTGACCGCCCAAGCCTCTGGGTTTAAGTTCAAGCTGAGGCGCTTTTCGTTCGAGGCCTATGTCAGGCCGTCCTCCAACCTGCTGGAGTTTCTGCGGACTCAGCCCCAACTTGAGCGGTTGGATGGACTCCAAATTGATGAAAGACGCCCAATATCGATCCCCACAGACGTTCTTCATAATCTTAAACATATACAGACAGGCTCCATTCCCAGTGCGATAGCTTGGATTGAGGGTCGGCCAATTCGAACGTTGGAGCTTACCCCCGAGCACCATGCTAGGGAGCCCCGGCGTTGGGGTGTCCCCAAAGCGCTTCGACCAGCATCAAGCGTGTTGCCTGTTCTTGACAAACTGGCAAGCGCCAGTCAACACATCGTGGAAGGTCTCACCATCTACTACGACCCTACCTACGCGACCCCCGCCGAAGGCGACCTTCTCATACACATAACTAGGGCGTGTCCCCGACTGCGCTTTCTGAGACTATATGGCCCGATGTCGCTGGAAAAAATTCCTTTACTGGAGAGCCTCCCGCGCTTGGAACTTTTTGGGTGCGCTTTCCCTGGATGGTTAGGGCGGGGGGAAGAGAAAATCTACGCTTGGCTCGATTTGTTCCCTAGCCACATAAAACGAGTCGAGCTGTTCAATAGCCGCAAGGTTTGCTCGCGAAACGACCCTGACGGCAAGGGGTCCGCTCCCCAGGTGGATACTTTATCGAAAAACGTTGCGCCCCTTGCAAAACCAAATGACGCTCATGGCGGAGTTGCACTGTATGGAAGCGAAGTAGGGGCACAGGCAGAGTCCCACGCGGAAGGGGCTTCACCGCTCATAAATACTGAGTGGCACATTGAGACGGTGAATTCACTGAACGCCGAATTGTGCATGTGAACGCCTTTCGAGGCGCCACACGCCCACGTTTCCACGACGAGTAATCGGCAGGTTTACTATTTACAAGGAAAGCAGAATCGTGGTACCGTGTAACTTTTGTAAGTCCAACACAAATATGGATCGTGAAAAGCCAGCCAGGCTGCCAGGGGGCTAGGAAATGTGTGGACGCGAGCAACATGTGCAAAATGGCTGCAACTAGAAAACGGGGGTATCCTTGAGGCAAGGATACAATGCCACCATTTGACAGCAGTCGGGGTTTTGTGGCGGGCCAGGCTGGTCGCCGCATATTAGATTAGTTGAGCCCAGAGGCTTGTACATTCTAACATCATGATTCCCCTGATTCACAAGACGCAACGACAATGCCGGGTCACAAATTTCAACTGCCGGACGCATTCAGGGCATTTGTCTGAGTGGTCTGTCTCATGAACTTCAAACATAGCGAAATTCACGTTAGTATCTTGTGATAAATTAGGTGGATTTGTAATTCGTCGGCGGTCCCTCCCTTCGTGTATGTTGTCTTCCTAACCACCCTGAACCACGACCGCCGCAGCCCGACGTGGGAATTGCGTTTGCATCGAATACAGATGGAATGTGCCGTTATCAATTTGGACGAATTTTCTATTCCTTCTGCATTTCGAATCGCCGGGCCCCAGCGTGCGCCTATAGCTGTCGGTTTTTAGTTTTTTGGTTCTCTTGGCTCCGTGGTCTGTGATTGGGAATTTGCTGTTATTCTTGGCTGCGTATTCAACAACTTTTGATAGTTTGCATGATTGCAGTGTAACCCGCATTGTTGTCACAGCTCCTTTCGTTTAATTTTGTCGTAGGTCTAACGACAATTATAGGGTACAGCGGGTTGTCTGACGAATGTAAGCCTCGAGTACTGGAGAATAAAACCAGTGAGATCGCTTCGCTGCATGCACGCATGCTGCCCGCGCTCGCGCCGTAAAGTCGCTACCTGCGCCTCATCACGCTGGCTTTTCGCTCGCACCACGCCTAAATCCTGTCCTCGCAAATTCCTGCAGAGCACCACCATCGATACACTCAACTAGATTTGTCACGCGCCTTTTCCCGTGCCAGAAACTGAGCTTACTTGGAACTGCATGTATACATGTATGCATGTGCAAGGATAAGCTCGGCCACCTGGTGCGGGCGGAAAATGTCGTTGAAGAGCAAGGGTATCGTCGCGATTAGACTCAAATCAGTTCAGGCGCTGTCAGATAAGTCGTGTGGACTCTAAAAACATGACAGATAAGGCGAAAACGGAGTACCGGTCCAGACAGGTTCATGCATGAATGCCTGATATGATATGCGTGTGTGATCCCGAACGGAGACGATCGCGCATGCGCATGCATCAAATGGAAGGAACCGCAGGAGCTCATAGGGTAATTTGAAGCCAATCAGCTTAGGCAACTGCGAACCAAGTGCACACCCTAGTTTTGAATTCAACCACGGCCCTTTTGTGAGTACGGCTACAGTGCGGATTTTGGCCCCCCGATGCAAACTACGTTTGGGATAATCATGGCATGTACCGCAATGACGACCTTGCTAACATCCTCTTTGCTGAGAATGCGGCATTGGAGGAAGCATAATCGGGATCTCCGTGACTCCCGGAAAACTCGTGGCTTTATCTATCTGGGATCGCGAACGCCCGATTCGACCACCTGAAGCTGTGTCATTAAAAGTCATTCTTACGAATGACACGCCCCCATTATGAGAAGCGAGTACGCATGATGGCCAATTTGGATTTACCGTCCCTTGCGATGGAACCAGCGCAACGTTCGGTGACGGCCCGATCAACCCGAACTGCCCATTCAAGAGGTGCCGCTGCATGAGTTCTCACGTTTCAATCCTAGACGCATGCAAGATATGCGCATGCCAGTTCTCTGGCGCATCCCTCGAGCACTAGGACGTTGCGGCCAGATAGGGTTGCAGTTGGCCCTGCCGTTGTGGGGGCAAATCGAATTGTCAAGCCACAGAAAGCGAGGTTTCTGCTCTGTTGGTCGATCTAGACTGAAAGTCCGGCTCACGTCTAGCATGAGAGTGGTCCATGATGTATCCCTTACAGGGAGACACAGCCAAGATGTGAGAAAACATTCAGGAAAAGGCTTTGAAGCACGCTGCGGGTTTGCGCGATTTGTATTGATGTGTATCCGGAATGTTTAAGCGCAACAGGGCAAGAATCAGATATCTCCTCACAGGATTCTGGCAGCTGTTGCAGCATAGCGAATAGCAAAAAAAACAAGAACGAACTTGGGCTGTCAGGGATAGCTTACAAAGCGGGCCAGAAACTTTCCCACGCCTCCGACAAGTATCAATCTCTTGACTAACCGCATTTTCAGAGTGTATAATCCTCGATCCTCGGGCCTACCGAAGTGATCGGGGTATTTCGATGATATCGTCGAAAGGCTTGCTCTTTATGATGACCGGAAAGCGCAATGTTCATTACGAGCTTCATGTATATCCAGGAAGCACACCGCATTTGGCTTGCGGCGGTCTCGTGCGTCTGCTACAGTGTGTGATTCCAGTATCGTAATGCATTCACACACCAAGGCAGATTCTTGTCCATTCAGATGGGCCGTCGTGCCAATTTAGTCCGTCAACGTTGCAAAAGCATGGCCGGGATCATGACGAGGCACCAAAATGTCATGTTATCCAGCTCTTTCTTCCTCCACTACTACTACACCATCTATCGTCGCTGTTCGGCGCTATCGCCCGTCCTTAACTGGATAGACTGGATCTACCAGTGTTCAAGTTGCTACCACAGTCTTGATTCCTTGTCGATTGTATCGGATGTACTCAGGACGACGTCGCTGGCTCGCACGTTCTAACTCGGAACCTCCGTTTCCAGCTGCTTGGGCTCTCGAACAGCCACCACCATCCGCGGCTGACGAACGCCCAAAGTCTCCTTCTGCTGGGTCTAGTGGATCAGATATTTCTCCCGTGGGGAGCGACCAGCAGCCCGACCGCGGCCGCTCAGTCAAAAGAGAGTCTCACGGTGACCCCGCAACTATGGGGTATTCCAAGTTGGATGAACATGCGGTTGACGCGGGCCTCGGCGGCAACGCAACCATCAATGCAGCGAAAGGTGCGCACCAACATTCCATCTGTACGTTTCGGACTTCTTATATCTCAAAATCAAATATGCCGCTGTCCTTACAGCGCCTCCTCGGAAGGACGACACGATAAATGCATATCCAGAGAAGTTAGGCAATCGCCAGACTTTTTGGATACCATTCAAGTTAACTCCCGATGGAATGTCTGGCACTGGACGTCTCACGCCTATAAACCGGCGTGTTCCACCCCATCTGCGTGCTGCAGCGTC
>Ga0307508_10007200_pt1 | contig 10360 bp, 8 predicted proteins | sample 9_EM_MG_FD_203089 | JGI IMG/M metagenome (GOLD analysis project Ga0307508, IMG submission 203089) | Populus trichocarpa ectomycorrhiza microbial communities from riparian zone in the Pacific Northwest, United States - 9_EM | ecosystem: Host-associated > Plants > Roots > Unclassified | place...
TAATTTGCACCCAAATATGGCTGAAGTAGTCTCCTGTTCAACCTTTTACCTGCACAGCTCATAAATATGGATGGGAGGCTGCTACAGAAGCCAGAAATACGAGGGAAAGCCATTTCTGATGGCATCACCCATATTTGGAAGGCTCGCTCTTATGGATGCAATTGCCGAGCCGGGTGTGATTGCCGCAAATTCGGCGCAAGCAAAAAATCCGGTACAAAGAAAATTCGGTGGATAAAAAAAATACAGCGCACATCACAAATATGGAACCAACATGGCCCCGCCTACCACACTAAAATCCCGCACCATGCCATATCCGGCGCATTTTGACTATAGAATATTTCTGCACACATACTAAATCCGGCGCATTCACATATCACGCGGAATTTATATACTTTGCTGGACATGTACAGATTTAGCCTAATATGGTATAGTATCTGGCAGAATGTCAAAAATAGATCAAGTTTCTGGCAGATGAATTAATGACCGATTGGCCAAGCATAGCACCTAACATTGTCGCAAACACCTTTCTTGCCCAACTTTCTGACGAGACACTGAAGAAGATCCGGTATGGGTTCCTTGAGCACTGTGAATGTGAGTTTACAAAATGAATCCATATCTATCTGAGGGAATTAACAACACCCCAACCAGTGAAGGCAACAATCAATGGACATCTGGCTTGGACTATGATGAATGCAAGCGGCAACCGTGGTGATGACATCCGCGCGCTTCACCTTTGTGAGATGCAGCCCTACCAATTTCTCCACCCCAACAACGAAACATCTGTCTATGCGGTTCTCGGACTACAATCTGATCAAGAGCATAAGGCTCGCTCGAAAGCAATGCGAACAGTGGAATTTGGTTGCCTATCCTTTATCTTGAAACTAATAGATTCAATGATAGACGATCAATCCCACATATACTTGTTTTATCACACATCATGACCCTGAGATGTGTCCAATTGCAGCATTCGTGTTCTATTTACACCATATACATGTCATTGTCGGTATAGAGCAGAAGTATGATATTGATTGGATGGTAAACAAGTCCTGGAGGCTGGTAAGACAGACCCTCTCCAATGCAGCATGCCTTCACTCACTAACACCACCACAGATTCGGCTCATTCATGGATCAAATGCAATGGTGCAGTACAACTAAACAGCACTTCAAAATCTCTTCATTCAGTCATACAAGAAACTTGCTGGGGTTGAGAGCCAGATCAAGGTCCATCTTGCAAGGCATATGCTCGGATATCAACAAGAAAGAACAGGGTATGTATACATTGGATATTTGTAGAGTCTTGACTTTGGATCTGACAGAGTGGAGGCTGAACAAACATCGAAACTTGGCTGGTCGCGAGACACCTATCAGAACACCTATGCACCAGCATTGCCCAAAAAGGTTTGCAGCTGTACCGGGCCTCCAATGGACACTTACTGAAAGTGACAAATTCCAAAGGCAATTCTTGGTGCTCATGGTTATAAAGTCCATGAGGCATACGATCCATGTTGGAGGAAGGTCATCGTTCTGGAGCCATTCTTGAAGCTTGTCTGTCCCCGAGCTGAGGATATCATTGCTCTGCTGGAAGGTGAGTGTCAGTATCATCCAAAATTACCTGCCAACAGAATACCAGGCCGAGAAAACATGGTTGGTGTGACAAACTATTGATAATTCAGCTGTGCCCATATCTTTTTCAGGTAAGCCCAATTCATTTTAAACTTGGTGGTGACTCAGTAATTACTAGGGTGCCGCCACAATTTATCAAGTATGCTCAAACTTATCACTTTTCTGTTTACCAGCATTATCAAATACCAACGTACAAGAATTGATGAAGAACACCTTTTCCGTGCAACTCCAGCTCGTAAATGCTGCCAATGACAACCCCATCAATCTGGAGTGCATTCAAAATGAACTCATTTGGCAATCGCTAGAGCAGGAAGTTCAAGATGCCTCCACCTCATATAAGAATGCGATCTGTGCACTTGAGCTCTGAATCGAACAATTTTTCACTACCTTCAACCGACGCACTGTGCAATGGTTGCCCACCAAAGCCCCATCTGTCTCCTATGGCTCAAGTCTTTTGCCCACATCGCTTGGGGTGGTTGCATGGCAGCTCGTTTTTGCTGACAGTGAACCATCTTCGTTGTCATCATCTCCGGTGGCTACAAATGTTACAGCTGCTCCACTTGCAGAGCCCTTTATAGAATCTCAGCTAGCTGAACGCGCATCAGAGGATACTGGCATGTATATTACTGATGATCAGACCCTTTGAGGGTTTGTCATGCCATCACCAATGAGTAAAACCAGTCCACGACCTCAGACATCAGTTGATCTGATTCTTCCACCTCTTATTGCCTTTCGTGCACCTGGTAATGTCTTACAATTCTTTACATGCTAGTTGACTTAAAAAACCTGCACTTTTTTAGGGGATGACCTGTTCCGAGTGAACCCATATTTGGTACAGAGTCGGTTCAGTGGTCGGCTGTCTTTTCAAAGATAAAGCAAATGGCGGAACCCCTTTGGGACACCTGGAACCTTCTGGAAGCTTTGACACCCAATCAATTCAGGCCATCTGGGACTGTTACAATGTAGGGGAAGCCGTTTTTGATGGAGACGGGCATCAGACTGGCATCAAGCCACCCCTTCGTCTTGTCGAACAACATTTTCAGGCATGTTGGTGCCAAACATCAAATGTAAGCATTGCACAATCACTTCCATATAACTTGCAATTTTGCTTGTAGGCTCGGAAAAGCTGGCAGCGCTTTCATGAAATACCAGAGTGGATTGACAGTGAGATGAAGTCAAAGGGTGTTGCTGCCAACATGGCCATCTCTGTGCTGGAGGAAATGCGAAAGGTTCCTGATCAATCAGTATTGCTTGGCATGAATGCACTTTCTTCACTGCTAGCAAGCCGACGGAAAGAGGTGTGTATTTCATTGACATTCAGTGTAGTGATGCTGATCTTGTGCAGGCTACACAAGCTATTTTGGAAAACATCCAAAGTGCTGCAGACATGCCAGTGGAAAATAGCAAGAAACGAAGGGCACCTGCCATTGCTGCGAGACCAAAACCCAAACACCCCCAAGCGTCCATGTGTTAGATATGGCAAGTTTATTGATTGTTTTGTATATTTGTTGTTGTGTCCAAGCTCGTAATGTTTATCCAATTGTAATGGAATTGCTGTTGAACGGCTTTGTATAGTACTTCCAGCTTTAAGACATTTCTTGGACTTCATGAAAAATGGGTGTGGTAGGTTTATGGAATGTGAGTTCAACGTTCAGCTCGTTGTTGAGATGGTCTCAGCCTTTTTTGGAATATGAAAGTTACTGGAACCAGCTGCTCGAGTTGTCAATCTTCGTGAGTTGTCAACCACCAAAGGACTCTGGGCCAATCCTCATGGCAACCACACCCTTTACATTGGTGTTGATACATAGTGAGTACTGACTAAGATGTCAGCTCGAGACTTCTCTTTCTCAGTACATGTTTCAGCACACTTATGGCCCAATGCATTGCTGGAAGCCATGCAGCAACATCACCATTTGGCCCTGATGCACAGCAACTATTCTTCTACAAGCTCTGCAACCTGATCCAGTACCCCGTTACATGGGTTTTTGTTTTTGATGGACCTCTTCGGCCGAAAGTGAAGCGTGGTACAAAGGTAGTACAGAGGACACCACATTGGGTGGGCCCTTGTAAGGAGCTTTTAACTGCTTTCAGACTTGTCATACACGAGGTGAGTAAATCTGATTCAAATTTCTGCACATCCTTACTTTGTATAGGCTCCTCAGTCCTGGGGAAGCTGAAGCAGAGTTGGGCCATATGAATTCATCCGGCCTTGTGGATGCGGTTCTCACATCTGATAGTGACATTTTTATGTTTGGGGCCCACCATGTACTCCGAGCGTATGTGTCCAGTGCATTTTTAACTTCAGAGCTAATCACCACATATACATATTTGCAGGACTTCAATTGCCCAAAATCCCACATTGAGTAAGGAGGACTTTTATGTCTATACAACCGATGCCCTGGAAAATGTTGATGAAGTTAAGTTGACACAAGGAGGCCTAATCCTCCTTGTGTTGCTATCTGGTGGCGACTACCATGATGGTATGCAGGGCTGTGATTTAACCATCACACATGGACTTGCACATTGCGGCCTTGGCGACCGTCTTCTCGAGGCATATGACAGCATGGCTCGAGATGCCTTTTTTGGATATCTCTGCCATACATGGGCAGATGAGCTGTCGGCAGAATTGCGTTCCAATTCCCAAGGCTTCTTATATGCACGACAGCCCTGGCTTGCTGAACAAGTGTCTGGATTCTTGTCAACACTGGACCATGAAACAGTGGAGAGATATTTGCGTCCGCTTACAACATGGACCAAGTTTGGCTATTGCATTGACAACTCGGGCTGGGCATGGCAAGCTCCCAATATTACATGCATTGCTGAGTTTTGTTTTTCTCATCTGGGCTGGACAGAAGTCACTGGGCTCATCTGTATGTTCCAGAAGAATCTTTGGGAAGGAGTGATCTACCAAATGTTGCTTTTGGTGAGCCTGCATTAGTAGAGCCTTCTCAACAGGTTATTGATTCTGTTTTTATGTAAGCCATGTATCTCATTTATCCCACTCACATCTGTATTGAAAGACGGTAGAGACCTTACTGTCACTTTTACGGATCTGAGGGAAAAGCCAAGGCAGACAGCAAAAACCTGGTCATTTGAGTGGTGTCATGTCAAGTTTGCTGATGACAAACTCACCGAAAAGGCCCTCACCAATCTTCTACAGGAAGTTCAAGATAGGTATGCGGTTGTCATTTCAAAACTTCAAGCAGAGGATTCGGATCTGAACCCCCTGTCAGTCTGGATTCCTCTCTGTTACTTGCCTCGATCGATGCCAGTGTTGCTACACTTTCGCCAGCAACTTATTTTACAGCAGAAGCTACCATCAATATCATCAGACACAGACTCAGGCTCAGATTCAGTGGAGTCTGAGCATCCACACCTTGAGGTGTCGATATGATCCAGCTGACACAGGGCTGGTCGCCATGTTTCCACATCCACATTCAACATCGCTGAGTCATTGGCAATGGGTCGCTGACCTCCATCGGCTGGCACTGACTTGGGTTTCGTTGACTTAACAGGCAAGGGCACCTAACATGAACCAATCTTGCTTGGATGACGTCTCCCCTTGTCGAGGAAGGATGGCCCATCTGGTTACTCATTGGTTGCGATTGAACCAAGGGCGTCGAAGCACACTCTGGGTTCAGTTCCGAGTCTTGTACTTATGTATGTGTAGCATATTCTTGTATTCTTCAAGTTGTATATTTTTTATTGGACTCGTGGGGCTGTACTGATCTACTATGGATCTTCCCAAAAAGAAAAGCTTGAGTGCTCATAAAGACAGATGGGAGAAGCATACAGGCTCGTTGTCTCGACGACCAATCCCATCAGCTGTGTAAATTGAGCACCGCCACCCATACAGTTGGTGTAAATTATCCGGAGTAAGTACTGTTATTTCGCCTAATTTATGCCAATTTACAGTTTGCCGAGGGCCGCTGAGAGCGCGCTGATGGCAATGCTTGCCACGACAGCACTGACACGGCTGAGAATCAGCCAGGGACGAGTGGGAACGACAGAGGGGTCCCCTAGCAACATGTAGATAGAGTTTTTGTAAAGTTTCACACCTAGTAGCACCGAGAATTTTTGAAAATACATCAATAAAAACGGACTGTGAGCCCATACAAGCACCCAAATGCCCTCAAAACCTGGTGCCCAGGCTCCAGGATGGGTGCTCAGAGATTGGGTGCCAATTCGCGGCCAGAACAGCCATGGGAAGCTCTGATGGGGACCTTGCATCAGGGCCTTGTAGCAGCTGTCAGCGTAAATCAAGCTAGTTCGCGCCGTAAATTGAGCCATAAATTAGCTCGATTTACGGTAAATTAGCTGTCACTAAGTACTTAGTCCACCAAAATGGGCACTTAGTAACACTTAGTACATAGGGTGAGAGCTGATTTCAGCTCAAAAGGGCAAGCATTTCATGGATTTCTCTAGATATAAGGACATGTACACACTGTAACTATGTAGTAGACTCAATTCCAGCAGTTTCTAGTGGCAGGGATAGTGTCCAATGCAGTGAGATTAACATGCAGAAGGTCAGTGCCCAGCACTGGGCACTGAATTGCACAACATTGGGGCAGAAAAAGCTGGATCTTATGCTATATACAGGGCTAGAGGCAGGCTCCTAAAAGCAGCCGCTTGTTTGCTTCATCAAAAGTGTAAACAGCAACAATCAAACCTTTGGCTCAAATGAAGCGACAGAGCGGCTGCAGACATTTAGATTCGGCGGTTTCTGGCTGCATGGCAATGGCTAATTTTTACGATCAGCTGACTGCTACACGCTCGCATTCAATAAACAGTTTTATAAAGTAAATAACTAGCTTTATATACATCATGGCTCCAGCCTGAGGTTGAACACTTGTGAGTATTTGCAAACAGCATGGAATGTTGTCAACGAAGGAACATGCTGCTGGATGGTTGGAATTTGGAAACCTCTGGATTTGTCAATATGGTGTTCAAGAGTTGAAGGATCGTCAGACCAGAATTTTCGAGAGTATTGAGGACATGCTGTACTATGTCCATAGTTGACTGATTGCAATGTGTTATTGTACTTTACTCTGATACATCAGCACACAATTGCTGATACTCAATAGTAGATAGTTTTACTGCTAAGATTAGCTGTTGCCATGCGGCCGGAAACCGCCGAATCTAAATGTCTGCAGCTGCTCTGTCGCTTCATTTGAGCCACAGGTTTGATTGTTGTTGTTTACACTTTTGATGAAGCGAACGAGTGGCTGCTTTTAGGAGCCGGGGCTAGAGGTACATTTCAGGCCACTACTACGAGTTTTTATGGAGGGAGGGGCCCCCAATGCGGCATCGACGCGTTGACATCAAGGGGGAGGGCGGGGACAGTGGACGTGGCGCACAGGCGTGATCGTCACGTGACCCTCTGCCGACTGATCGCATCAGCTGCGTAAATTGAGCACCGCCACCCATACAGTCGGCGTAAATTATCTGGACTAAGTACCCATACTAGTAGATGGATCCTCCCGAGCTGCCAACAGCAGGCTGTGCTGCTCCTCAACACCTCTGTGACCACCACGCGCAGCCGCCCCTGTCAATGCTGTGACCGCCGTCAGAGAACGAGCAGGAGGGCCCAAGCAAGGGCGTGACGAGGCAGACAGAAGATGGGGTGGCGATCGCCAGATCAGTTGATTGATCGGCGGATCCACGGCAGGTGGAGGTCACCACGCCTAGTGCTTGAAGGTCCAGTCTCAAGACCGGAAAAAAACCAGACCAAGACCAGTCTTTAACAAAGACTGCAGTCTTGGTCTTTCAAATTTTAAAACAAAAGACCGCAAAAAGACCGGTCCATATGGACTGGTTTAGACCGGTTCAAACTGGTCTTTTGTAGCCCTCAATTACCGCTTCAAATGTAGCCCAAGGACATGAAAATTGACCCAAAACTGACTGAGATATTCAACATTTAGTCAAAAGATCAATAATTCATTGAAAACTTCATATCTTTGACTGGTTTTAGATGATTAAGTGCTTAATTTGAAGCTTAAATATAATTTCAAAAGTTTCACCGTGCCAAAAATAGAAAAAGACCAGTCTAAGACCGGTAAAAAACCAGTTTTAACCAAGACCAGTCTAAAAACCAGTCTAGACCAAAACGGTCCAGTCCGGTCTTTGGATGATTTGGGATATTTGTAGACCGGTCTCGGTCTCGGTCTTGCCAAAAATAGGCAAAAGACCGGACTGGACCGGACTTTCAAGCACTAACCACACCTGGGACACGGTCCCTGGGTCACAGCAAATCCGCCTGAGAACCCTGTATCTGTTCCATAGCACTCTGTAGCACTACATACCCACCAGTGTGACCTAAGTAGGGAGGGACCCATGGTATGGGGCTACAGCACTATAAAAGTGCTTTGTAGTGCCCCATAGCAATCCCAGGAATTCCTGATGAATGTAGACTTTGACTACTGTCAACTGGCCAGTATCTCTCTCAGATAGTATAATAAAATAACCCATAACTAATCATATGATAATCACTACCAGGCTCCAGCAACTCCATCCAAACTCCATCAACAACCATTCCTGACTTGACAGCCTTGATTTTACTTTTACCTCAGCACCTACCACCAAATACCAACAGTACAAGCAAGTCCGAGAGCAGAGAATCCATGTCACCAGACCCAAAATCCTCATTGTCATAAAATCCCAACACTTTCTCTAACCAAGAGAAATGACAACCTCAACAAACTCAACAAACTCGACGAACTCGACGGCAAGTCTTTGTTCTTTACTTACAACGAACTAACTATATAAAGAACATTCTAGACAAAATTAGTTTCACTAAAGCCAGCCCCTCCACCAAGCGCGAGTGCCCTCCAAGCCCCGGAGTGAGACCCGAAAGATTTGGGATTGGCTGGAGGCCAGACCGACACGGTCTGCTTCACCCTATCATGTGGACGGGCAAGCAATAGGTCCTAGTTGTCCGTCTAAGGCTTCGCACGACGTGGCTTGGAGTGGTTCCGAACTGGCTTCAGTGACATGTCGTTTGGTTATTGAATAAGGGAATGTGGAGATGTTGAGCACGTATAGTTTGTAAGAAAACGAATAAAATTTTGATGCAGGAAGCAATATTAGCAGATCATTCGACAGGATGACTGTGTATCATTCAGAACCATGTCAAGGTGATGCCCACGACCAGTCCAGATACCCAGCATTTCTTATAACTTTCTGGGCCAGTACCTCGCCCTTTCTTCTCTCTTCGTCTTCTGAACCACCAATTACTTCTCTCCACACTTTCACAGCTTCATGTACCTCCCGAGGGGTACTAAGGCCTATCACGAGAGCCATCTGTTTCTCAACGATGGTTGTACGACGCATTGAATATCCAACAGCGAGATTTGGGAAATCCCCAGCCCACGTCAGACACGCATCAACTACAGCCCTTCGTAACTCGGGAGGGGCAGGATGCCAGGATGGTGGCTTTGGCGTGAGAAGTCCCATGCTGAGAGGGGATGCGGCAAGAAGTTGACCAACTTTGGCGCGTTCGTAGAAATGTGGAATGAACTCCAGAAAAGTGGAGTTTTGCAAACAGAGATGGGAATAAGATAAGAGGATGTCCACAGGTTTGTAAGGTGGGGTGTGTAGTATCAAAATCGCCAAACGCAAGAGCGTAGGCAATGGGTAACCTGAAGAGTGTAAGCGCGAATTCCAAACAAACCAAATAAAACATACCCGTAATTCCGATATTCCTCACGAGACCTTCGCGTTGGAGGGCCTGCAATTCATGATAAGCGTCTAAAATCTTCTGATCTCCCTCTCCTCTAATACATGTTTCGTCCCCGTTGGCAAGACCATACGCGGCCGCGTCTTCCTTTAACGAGGAAACGTGATTTCCAATTGCTCTCGGAGCGACTTGAGTACAAACAAACTCGACATCATGAAGGAAAACTGCATCAAGATAATCAGTCTTCAGACGTTCCAGACTCTGAATAACTGTCTTGCGGATCGTCACAGGAGAATAGTCGAAGGACGCAAGGCCATATCGTCCGCACTTGGTTATCTGCGATAGTGTGTGTGAGAATGGATGGAAAAATAATAGAAATCTGATTTACCAGTTGATAGGATGAACGAGGAAATTCATCCCGCAAGGAATGAAGAATTTTGCCCAGCACAATTTCCGAAGAACCATAGTAGACAGATGTGTCAATCGCACGGATGCCATATCTTATGAACGAAAAGGTAAATGTGATCCATACGGTTGGGGACTCGGAAATGCTGAGGTTCACCGAAAAGCAAGCCGCACACTACGCAGAGGCATCTCGCTGGCGAGATGATCTTCAGTGTTATAGTTGTTGGAGAATACCCCTCCACCACAAATGATAGCAGGCAGGTTCATTGATCCGCCCAGGGTAGACTGTCGGGAAGTTTTGAGAAGACCAGCTTATACATCAAAGCAAATACTTACGACCAAAGGTCCGGGAGAGGGGAAGTCCTCTTTCGTGTCCTTTGGAGCAGCCATAGAGAAGTATAAAGCACGAGAGGGGGTAGAGAGATTAGGGGAAAGAGAACACCTTCAAGTTGATCATAATAAGCCCATCTGGTGTTGGTCAAGATGTCAACATAATGATGTAATCACGAGGGTCCAATGGAGGCCAAGCTTGGTTCAACTGAGAACCGTCTGTATATCAGGGTCTACATTGAAGAATAAATTTGATTCTCGTAAGGAAGCACTACAAGACTGGGGTTATGAAAAAAAAGCATTCTCTACATCTTGTCGCGAGACCAG
>Ga0307508_10007201_pt1 | contig 10360 bp, 10 predicted proteins | sample 9_EM_MG_FD_203089 | JGI IMG/M metagenome (GOLD analysis project Ga0307508, IMG submission 203089) | Populus trichocarpa ectomycorrhiza microbial communities from riparian zone in the Pacific Northwest, United States - 9_EM | ecosystem: Host-associated > Plants > Roots > Unclassified | place...
CGACGCGCTCAAGTGCGTCGGAATTGGTGTTCAAGTGCTTTCGGAACGAGCGTTCAAGTCGTTTCGGAACAGCTGTTCAAGTGCGTCCGGAATACGCAGAGCCAGCGAAGGGAGGCCGCCCACGATCCGCCTTGCTTCTAATCAGTGGTGCTCCTGAGGTATAAAGCTCGACATGCTGAAGCGAGCCGCAGCCGTGGTGGTCGGTGCGGTTGTCACCACGGCCACGTGCAGCGGAGCATCACAGCAGCAGAACTTGAAGTATGAGCGCCGTGGGAGCGGAAGCTCGGAGCGCCGCGAGGGGACTCTAGCGCAGCCCGTTTCAGCGAAGCTCTATCTGGTCTCGGCAACGGCCGTGAAGGCCCCCTTTAGCGGCAAGGCATCGCCGACGCTCTATGTCAGATTCTTGATGCCGGCGGCGGGCGAGGCACATGTGCGGGCCAGCGACATTAGCTCGAAACGCTCGTACCTGATGATCCCAGTGCGAACGCAATGGACGGCTGGTTGGGTTGCATTCGGACCGTGGCCGCTGGACGACGTCGTCGTGCCTCTGGGAATACCGAGTCAGGAGCTTGGCGTGGTCGTGACCAAGAATCCTTCCCACTCATTGTCGGGGAGGGTCTTCCCGGCGCTGGTGACGGCCTCCGATGCACCCGGCCAAATCTCCAAATACGATTTCGTGATCCGTTCCGACACCAGTTTGACTTCCATCATCTGGGACGTGCGTAACGAAACGAACGTAGTCGTCGCGTCCGGACCTTCTAGGAGACTCGCGGCGGGTCAACCCTACACGGTGTCGATGGCGGCTTCGAGCTGGGCCGATGGCGTGTATAGGCTCAGCTTCAAGGGTGACGTCTCCACTCCCGATGACCAGAGCATCGTCCGCAAACAATTCGAATTTGCTCACGCTCGCTCCTTTCCTGCCCGGCAGACGGCGCCATGAGCAATCAACGAGCCAAGGAGGTGCGACCGGGTGGAGCAATCGAGGCGCCTCCAGCCGACCACGCCTCGAGCAGCGCATTCCAAGGCAGGGCTGAGAACACACGAAGTAAATATGCGGGCAAGGAAAGAGCTGGCAAGGACCTCGTCACGGGCACGCGCAAGCTAAGACAGGCAGAGTCCACCTTCCTGTCCGGGCATCTCGACGCAGCATTGACGCGCATCGACGAGCTCATCGGCTCCGACGACGTCGAGACGCTGACGGAACGTCAACTGATGCGACGTTGCCGAGCCCTGCGCCAACGAATCGAGAAGGCAAGGCGCCTGCGTTCGAATCAGTACACCCTCTTCGGGCTGATTGCGGTTTCTACCGTGTTTGTAACCCTGGCGGCGGCGCTCCCGGTACCGTCGGTCGTCGTCGAAGGCACCATTCGCACGACGGACCTCGTATTTCAGCCGTGCGCTCCATTGTCACTGGCGGGCGTGCAAGCAACTGGAGCAGACCTGGCTGGCCTGGACTCGTTCGCTACATCCGGATTTTTGCTTCAGCTTCAGCCGGATGGGACCTGGTCCAAGCGGCCTGAGCCGACGAACCTGGCATTGAAGCCGCTGCCGGGAGCCAGCTCCTTCGCGGCCACCGTCGACGATTCACAGCTTTCGCTGGAGGAGCTCGCGATGCCGCAGGCTCGGGGTCAGGCCACATTCTCCACGCTTCAGCAGCCAATCAAACAGCTGACGGTGGGCCTACCTTCAGCGAGCCGAGGCGAGATTCAGTTGGGAAAACGCGCAAGGCTCTTGGCTGAGGACGCAACGCTGGGCGGCCAATCCTCGAGCGTGGATCTGACTTTCGAGCCCGACCAGTCTGTGACGTTCAGCGGCGGCGATGGCGCTCACCTCGTCCTCCGGTCTCCCGCCGCCAAGCTTGAGAAGCAAACCTTGCTCGACCACGTCACAGTCAGCAAGCTGCAGCTTCTGAATCCGGGAGACGAGAAACGCTCGCCCGTCATCGGCGGCACGCTACGCTTGCGAGATCTGAGCCTCGAGCCCATCGAGCTCGCGCCCGGTGACGTGGTCGCGCTTGCGACCAGCGAAGAATTGGTGATTCGCGAGCTGACCTGGGATAGCGCGCTGACTCTGCGGGTTGCCGGAAGGGTTGTCGAACTCGAGGTCAACGGCCGGTCGCGCAAACCGAGTCTTCTGCAATGGAGTCGAGCGCACAATCTCCTGTTGCTTGTCTCCGGCGCGCTGGTGTCGGTGGTGTCCTTCCTATGGCTCGCATTTCAACGACTCGAAATCATCCGCTCCTAGTCGCGATCGCCGCGCTAGCCGCTAGCATGCCGCTCGGGCTGGGCTGTGGGCCAAGCAAGGTCTGGCACGTCCCACCGAGCCCCGATGAGCTCCGCCCCCCATCTGACCGCGTGAATCGAGCCATCGTCCAGGTCGCAGCCAAGTGGACCGAGCCTGGTGGCGGTGAGCTCAACGAGGAGCGAGGAGGAGGCATCGTTCTGGGTTATGTTAAGGGTGACCTCCACATCCTGACTGCCGCGCACGTCGTGCGAAGCTCTGTCAATGGCCGGGCGGATAGTATCAACGTGAAGTTCAAGCACGCCCCCAAGGTGCGCTTCCGCGCCGAGGTCGTGGTGACGCACGAGAGCGAGGATCTCGCCGTCATCCGTATCTCGGAGGACCTGGATCAGGTCGAGGACATGCAGCTCTTGCGACTGCCGTTAGCAGCTTCCCCACCGCAGGTCGGAGACAGTGTTCGAACCATTTCGCACCCTGGCGCCAATCGTTGGCTCAACGAACGAGCCACGGTCACCGCAGTCATGGGGAGCGAGATCGCTTTCAGTCGCGGCTCGATTGACGGTGGCAGCTCCGGAGGCGCGATCCTGTCGGATGACCTGAAGCTGCTCGGGATGGTCACGCGCGTGGAGGCCGACGTCGCCTACGGTGTTGCGATCGGTCGCGTCCTCCAGATTCTGGACGGATGGCGAATTCCCTACCGAAGCCGCTTGACTGGCGATGTTCGCGCGTCGCTCGCGACCATCTACGACGCGATTTGGCATGACCCGGGGCGCATAGTCGGCAATCGCTTGCCACGGGAGCAGTACGACATCACGCCGCTGTTTACTGCAACTCACAACCTATTCGGCGGCCAAGCGTTGATCGTCGGCGACGCCGAGAGTTCTGGCAGCCCGTACTACATCGAGGAGGTTGGCAGCTTCTACCGCGAAGTTGACCGCAAGGATGCCTGGGCGACGGTCGTGCACGACCTCGGAGAAGCCGTGTCTAACGAGCCGCTGGCGTTTGGGGTTAGCGAGGCGCAAGACCGGCTCCAGTTCACGTACTTCAAGATTGGTCGCGGCAGGATTGCCATTGAGGTATACGCTCTTGCTTCATTTCTCTACGTCATCATCTATCACAACGAGGCATATTCAGGACCTCCGCCCCCGACGTACGTTCAATCTCGTCTCGATGACCTGCGCCGCGCATCAGAGCATGGAATCGAATCCGACGTCGCGAATCCACGGTGAGCCCCGCTTGAGCCCTCCACGGCTCGAGCGGGGGCGCTTCGTTCACATCACGCCGTACTCATGGCCGCGCGGTGTTCACATAAACTGCCGCGAGCAAATCATCGCGATCGCGACCGTTCGCTACGCCTCGCCCAGAGCGGGCAAGGCCGGGTCCGTGAATCGGCTTCCAATCGTCCACCGCCGCACCGAAACGACGCGAACCGTAGCGAGCCGCGCCACGAAAACGCGCGCTGGCGCCCGTTCGCTACCGCTCACTACGCGCCCGCCGGATTTAGGTTCCGGTACCGCAAGGTGTGGGGGTTCAAGTCCCTCCTCGTGCACTAAGACAGACCAACGGTAGGCTGCGGCCTCGCTAGCTATCGTCGAAGATTGCCACGAGCCGTTCGAGGAAGAACGCCCGGAGCCGCTCGGGACGGTTCAGAGCCGCCTCGACGAGCCCCTCATAGTATTCGTCTTCGTGACGCTCAGTCGGGAAGTATTCAATCGAGGGTGATGTCTCCAGGGAATCGGCGTGGAGCCCGAACGTCACCCAGAGGAGGTAGTGGTCGAGGACACGCCCCGTGCGACCGTTCGTATCTGTGAATGGGTGGATCCATTGAAATCGGTGGTGCGCGTCGGCAATGACGTTCGCGACGGCCTCGGTATCCATCGTTGCCGTGTCGCCGATCCACGCAGCAAGATCGAGGCCCAGATTCCTGAGCTGGCTCCGCGCATCAGTCCAGGACACGGATACTCGCCCGCCAGGACCGCGGTCGTCGCGTCGCGTGGTGCCCGCCCACTCCAGAAATTCCCCAAACATCACGCGGTGCAGATCCAGGATGTCATGATCGGTCGGCTTGCTTCCGCCGTGTTCGCCGCTTTGCGCCCGGTCAAAGACCCAGCGTCGGCCCCTCATCTCACCGTCCGAGAGCAGCTCCTCGATTTCGGCGTAGCTCTCCACCACTCCGTGGAGGTTTCCAGGGGTTCAGTGCGGCGTCCCTGGCGGGCCACGTCTAACGAGCACGCCCGGCAGTGGCACGACGGAGCGCCGAGCGAAGGACTTCCTCGCGCACCTCGTAACCCTCGACTCGGAGCGATTGCTGAACGCTACGCACCAGGCGAGCAGACCCCTGCTGCCCACGGCTTGCAGAGCCGACCCGGGCTTTCAGCTCGGTTAGCTTGGTGCGGGAAGTCACGCGGGGCATGGGCTTAGGATAGCTCAGCGGTGCGGGTACCGGCCACCGAGTAATCGGCCCCGAATCGTCTCTGGCTGCGTATTCCGAAACGCCGCGAACGGTAGCGATGCGCGCCCTGAAACCCCGCTTTGGGGCCCGCTCGCTACCGCTCGGTACACCCGTCCGGATTTAGGTTCCGGTACCGCAGGGTGTGGGGGTTCAAGGCCCTCCTCGTGCACCGCAAGGCCCTTCGGGCCTTTGCGTGCACTCGGAGGTCCTTAGGGTCACTGCGTCTCTGCCTGCGGCGTCGCCTTCGTGAGCCCGAAGGCCCAAGAGGCCGGGCTGACCTCACGAGCCTGAGCTCTTTCCCGTCACGAGCCAGGTGCGATCGACAGCGCCAAGAAGGTGAGCGCCGAAAACGTGCTCGCTGGCGCAATCGGCGTCGTTTCTCGCGACCACTCGTGGCGATCGGCACACTCCCTCAGAAGACACCGCTGATCGTGCCGTTTCCGCTCATACCCACACTTGCACTGATCCCGAATGCGTTCGCGATGGTCTGAATGAGCCTCGGGTGGGCGTCAGCGGCACCTTGCGCGTCGATGAGCTTGCCCTGTGTGCCTGGGTTCAGGGTCAGCCCCTTACCCAAGATCACGCGGAGCATGCGTCCATAGGAATGCAAATCAGGGTCACCCATTCCCGCGCCGAAGAGGACGACGGAATTGTCGAGGAGCGTTCGCCCGTCCGAGTCGGGGGTGCTCTTGAAGACCTGCGCCAAGTAGGCGAGCTGCTTGGCATGCCAGGTGTTGATGCCCTGTACGGCAGCAAGCGACTGACCTCCGGCGGACATGTAGTGGGAGGCATTGTGGTAGTTGTCAGCGCTCGTGATGTTGGGTATGCCGTATGCGGCATTGAACTGTCCGGTCGGAACTCTTGACCAGTCGTATGACAACATCAGCGTGCTGACGTTCGTGATTCCACACTGAAAAGCCAGAGCCATGAGATCGATCATGTTCTGTGCTGTCTTGGTCACCGTGCCGTAGGAGACCGGCTGGTATTGTGCTTGCTGCGCCGCCGTGGGCGCGGCGCAAGCCCCGCGCAACGCGACTGTGCCGGTCTGATCAAGGCTGCTTTCGACCTTCCTGATGGAGTCGGCGTACTGACTCATCACCATGCGATCCGAGGCCCCGAGCCTCCCGTTGAGGCCGTTCAGGTCTGCCAGCACGGCATCGAGCACGCTCTTCTTTCGATTGGGGCCGGGCGGAGTAGCGGGGCCAGCGCCTGGGTCGGCGCCCCCGGAGGAGGGGAGCCCGCTAGAGGTCAGCCGGGAAAAAACGTCTTGCGCGCTGCGGAGAGTCTCGTTGTTGAAGTGCGTAGTCTGGCTGTCCCAGGATAGGTTGGCCATCATCTGGTTGTGCGGGTCCGTATTGACGTAGCCGCCATTGCCCGGGCCCACCGCCATCATCAGCTGGTCCAGACGAGATGCACCGCCATTCTTGGCAATTTGGCGATCGAGGCTGCTGCCCGGCTGGGCAAGTCGCGAGACGTTCCCCGAATTGGCGGCGGGCGGAGTCACATTGGCATCGTTGGCGATATTTTGGCCCGTCAAGAAGCTCGGTGCCGCCTGCTCGTGTCCTGCATCACCTGAATTCTTAATCAGGCCGAATGAGCAATTCTGCACCACGGTCAGGTAGTCCATGAAGGAGGCGAGCTCCTGCATTGGCGTCGACAGGCTGGTAATCCCGGCTGGACTACCGCCACAACTCCAGAAGTCGTTTTGAGAGCCATTGCGGCCCGTCAACATGCCATTGCCCATGTACAAGACCGCGAAGCGGGCACTGGGGGTCGGTGCCGCCCACGATCGGCGGGTAGGCAACATCGCCTGGAGGAACGGTATTGCGAGCGTAACACCAGCGCCCCGGAGTAGCAGTCGGCGGCTGAGCGGTCGTTTTGACATGTCGTTAACTATCCGTTCTCACTGATGACTATCGGTGGAGTTATAATTGAACGAGTCGCTGGCGACGATTTGAGCGAGCAAATCTGTGAGGCCTGACGTGTCTTGGACCGCCGTCGCCGCTATCTGCACGGGCAAGCCGCTCTCTCCGTCGGTCAGCACGCGGTTCAGCGCGTAGGTGAGCACCTTGTTCGCGATGCAGTTTCGAACCTCTGGTGCTTTCTTCAAGATCTGCGTCATACCGCTGAAGTCGGAGAAGCTCTGACCCATCAAGGTTCCGCTGGCGTCGATCGGTTGGCCGCTGGCGTACGTCGTTCGATACTTCCCGAGTTGGTCGAAGTTTTCTTCCGATAGACCAAGGGGATCCATGAGATTATGGCACCCCGCGCACGAGGGGGCGGAGCGATGCTGGGTGAGGCGCTCGCGTGCTGTGAGGACCGAGCCATCCGCTGATGTCGTCGGGAGCATCGTGTTGACGTCGGCTGGCGGAGGCGGCGGTGGTGCGCAGAGGATTTGCTCCAAGATGTAGTGCCCGCGCGCCACAGGCCTGCTATCCGCCGGATTCGACAGGACCGAGAGGATCGATCCGTGAGACAACAAGCCGACGCGCGGCGTCCCCGCGAGCGACACGCGTTGAAATTGCATGCCGGTAACCCCCGGCACGCCGTAGCGGGTCGCCAAATCAGCATTGAGATACGTATAGTCTGCCGTCAAGAGCGTCATTGGGCTCTTGTTGTCGGCTATAATCGAACGCAGGAAAGACTGCGTCTCTTCATAAAACTCGTCTCTTAGTTGATCCGTGATCCCGTCGCGGATCACCTCCTGGACATCGAGGATGTGCGGAAAACGCAACCACTGTCCGAAGAGGTCGGCGACGAAGCGTTCGGACTTGGGGTCGCTCAGCATTCGCTGGAGCTCGGCTCGGAGCACGTCAGGCGTTCGAAGCTTACCGTTCGCTGCGAGGTCGAGGAGACGTTGATCGGGGACGCTGCTCCACAGAAAGTAGGAAAGGCGCGACGTGAACTCCGGGTCCGACAAGCGCACCCCCTTTTGCTCCGAGGCGCCAGAGAAGCTAGTCAGGTACAGGAATGACGGGGAGAGCAGCACCCGCGTCATCGCCAAGCTCAGTGCCGTTTGAAACCCGGCGTCCTGGTTCGCGACATAGACCGTCATCAAGTCGTTCGCTTCTGTCGGCTGCAACGGACGGCGATAGGCTCGTGCAGCGAACGTCTCGAGCTGTCTGCGCGCACAGGTGGAATCTTGAGCGCCCGGGCACTTCAAGTACGGCGATCCAGGGGCCGCCAAGGCGCTCGTCAACGCAGCGTCGATGACGCCCATGATCTGGGCCGTTTGGATCGAGCCGATCGAGAGCGCCGAACCGTCGTTGGTGAATCCACTTGGCCCGGGGATATCCGCATCAAGTCCCGCCACGACAGCTGCCGGGACGTTGAGAAGGTCGACGAGAGAATTCTGTAGCTCCCCGGACGTCAGCCTGCGAATGGGGGTGTGGCCCACGACGAGTGCCGTTTGATTCGGATCCCCCGCCGCGTTGTTGCCGGTTACCTGACCGCCTGCGACCGAACCCGGTGGTAAGCCGCTTGAGGATCCGCCGCTTGAGGGTCCGCCGCTTGAGGGTCCCTCGACTGCCCCAGTGCACGCGCTGAGGCCGAGCGACAGTGCAAAAAGACAACCGATAGTCGTGCTGCGAGGCATCGAAGCATCTCCTTTGGCAAGCCTTCCGACTAGCTCGCGATTCCCGGTAGTGAAGAATGCGCGGTGCGATCGAAACCCACCAGACGATCGCTTGATCACCGCCCCGCCAGTGAAGGTATGCGGTGGTGCTAGACACCTACATCCCCCCAACCCTCGCGAATCAAGCTGGGATGTCCTGCGGTTCACCTAAACCCGCGTGCAAGAAGCGCCGACGTCGCCTCAAGTCGGTCAATCGTCCGTTGACCCTTACATTTGCCGCTCTTGCGATCTTGAGCGGACGTCATCGCTGAGCTCGGCGGCGGCCCTCAACCGGCCGGCCTGGCCCAAACGGCGAGCAGCGATGACCTGCACTTCCAGCCCGGCGAGGGTTGTGTCGCTGGCCATGACCCTACGTCCACGGGTGCCGGCAGGTCGGTGCGAGCGCTCGCCGCATATCGTCCCCGAATAGGCTCTGGCCGTTCCGAAACGACGCGAATGGCCACCGACCGAGGGGTCGCATCCCGCCGTTGGCGCGCATTCGCGACCGCTCGCTACGCGCCCTCCGGATTTGGGTTCCGGTACCGCAAGGTGTGGGGATTCAAGTCCCTCCTCGTGCGCTACAGCGAAACAAGGTAGCTGATGTCGCTGCTTGACAGTCGAGGTCGGATGAAAGATGGCTGCGAGGGGAATGCGTGGCCTGCGGTTCCTCTCTCATTGGGATTGGCCGCCGGAGGGTTCTGGATCGCGCTCCCAGCTGGCTTCGTTGCTCCTCAGTTACATGTCTGCAGTATGCGCCTTCGTCGCGCCTCGCCATCCGGGCGCCTCGGCCGCGATCATCGGCCGACTTAGCCATTCGCGGGCCCTTAGCCATTCGAGTGCCCTAGTCGTCGAGCTTGGGCCCGGTGACCGTGCAGTCGGGCGACCCCGAACGCACGACGCCGAAGGCTGCGAAGTTGAACACGTACTGAGCGGTACCGCTGAACTTGAAAGTCAGCGTGTGTAGACCCCGGAGCGAGAGAGGACCGCAATCGACGACGATCCAGTTGAACCAACCGCCGGTGGGTGGCGCCGTACAACTGGCCACGGGAGTCGTCGTGTCAGCGTCCGCGAATAGGGTCAGCGTGCCGCCGGGGGTTCTCGAGTCGTCCGCGGCCACGACCACGCGCAGCCGCATCTCTCCCTCTGGCGTCCCCAAGTCCACGCCATCGTAGCGAGCCGTCGCGCCATCTTCGATGAAGGCGAGCCAGGATCCGCACTGCATGCCCTGAATTTGCAAAGATTGGCTCGAAGTAGGCGCCTTGGTGAGCCACCACTGCTGCTCGGCTGCGCCTCCTGGACACCGCACGACCAATGCCGCACAACCTAGCGACTCGTCGCGCGAGGCGCATCCACCCGCGACGAGCAAAGATATCAGGATGGCGGCCCGAGTGCCCAACGCTTGATGATCTGCTCCCTACCCACGCGCGCGTCAAATGGGCTAGAGCCAAGGCGATGGCGTTCAGGCCGGGAAGAGTCACGAAGGCTGGCGGGAGCTTGATGGGTCTCTTGCTAATCGCGTCGACGCCGGGCTTCGCCGCCGAGCCGACGGAGCGCCTTGTCCTGTCGTGGAACGGTCCGCCCGGTTGTCCCACGGCCGAGAACGTCCAGGCTCGGGTCAACGCGCTGCTGGGCGGTGGGTCGAGCGCCAGCAGCGTTGCGGACGTTCGCGCGTCCGGCCAGGTCGAGCGTGTAGACAGCGGCTTTCGTTTGCTGCTCACGATGGGCGTCGGTAACACCCCGAGCTCGCGCGTCATCGAAGCCCACACCTGCGACGAGCTGGCGGGCGCTGCGGCCATCGCCATCGCGCTTCTGGCTCGCTCGACCGTCGAGGGCGCTTCGGCGCCGTCGACCGGCGACCACGCATCCCTCCCCTCGGCTTCGAACGGACACGGCGAGTCACCACCCGGCAGCCTTCAAACGCGGGCCAAGGCGAGCAGCAAGGAGGAGCCAGAGCCGCCGGCGGAGCCTCCGCGGACCCGCCTGCGTTTGAGCATCGATGCCCCGATCGGCGTCGCCAGTAGGGGCTCGTTGCCATCCGCGGGGCTCGGAGTCGG
>Ga0307508_10007202_pt1 | contig 10360 bp, 5 predicted proteins | sample 9_EM_MG_FD_203089 | JGI IMG/M metagenome (GOLD analysis project Ga0307508, IMG submission 203089) | Populus trichocarpa ectomycorrhiza microbial communities from riparian zone in the Pacific Northwest, United States - 9_EM | ecosystem: Host-associated > Plants > Roots > Unclassified | place...
CGCGATGTCCCCCGCGAAGCCGATGATGAGGTTCTTGCGGACGACGTTGGCGGCGATCCAGCCCTCGACGTCGCCGACGGTCAGCGAGCCGAGCGACGCCGTCGTCCCCAGGCTCGAGCGGCCGTACGGGTGACCGGGCAGGACGAAGCGGTCGTGAAACCGCTGGACAAGCATCGCGTCGTCGTCGCGGATCTCGTCGAGAGCGGCGAGCTCCTCGCGCCGGAGCCGCTCGTGCTCGTCGGGGTCGATGCGCGGCCGGAGCAGCATGTCCGAGGCCAGCGCCAGGACCGCCTCGATGTTCCGGCCGAGGCAGGTGACGTGGAGGCCGATGGCGTCGTGGGCGGCCGACAGCTCGACGGCGGCACCGAGCGAATCGAAGACGGCGTCGACCTCGGTGCGCGGACGGCCGCCGGCGCCCCGGCGCATGAGCTCGAAGGCGTGGCGCGCGAGGCCCTCCTTGCCGACCGGCTCGGTCGAGGGACCGCCGCTGACGACCGCCTGCAGCTCGACGAGGGGCAGGTCGTGATGCGGTTCGACGAAGACCTGCATCACGCCACCTCCCCGTCATCATCATCATCATCATCGTCATCCTCGTCGTCGGCTTCCTCGCCTGACGGTTCGGCGACCACGACGGTGCGTGCTTCGCGCACGAGGTAAGTGGCGGCGACGCGGCGGATGTCCTCGAGGGTCACGGCCTCGACGCGGGCCGCGACGTCGAAGAGCCGCCGGTGATCGCCCGAGGTCGTCTCGTGGTGGCCGAGCGCCTCGGCCTTGCCGTCGGCGGTGTCGAGCTGCGCCCAGTGCTCGGTCTCGAGGCGGTTCTTGACCTTCTGGAGCTCGTCGGCGGGCGGCGGCTCGGCGGCGAGGAGAGCGGCCTGCGCGTCGAGGGCCTCCTCGGCGATGGTGGCGGACTCGCCGCGCGCCATGCTGGCGAAGATCTCCCACAGCCCTGGATCGGAGAACGGCGCGACCATGCCCTGGACGGTGGTCGCCGCCTCGCGGGCGATGATGAGCTCGCGGTACAGGCGCGAAGACGGGCCGCCGACGAGGATCTCGTTGAGGAGGAGGAGCGGGATCCAGTCGTCGTGGCTCTGCGGCGGTGTCTTGTAGGCGAAGATCGCCCGCTCGCCGAGGACCGGCTTGGCGAAGCGGGCGCGCCGCTCGACGGCCTGCGGCGGCTCCTCGGGCGGGGCGGGGTGGACGAGCGGCGCCGGGGCGATGGCGCCGTAGCGCGCCTCGAGGAGCGCGAGCGCCGCCGGCGGCTCGAAGTCACCGACGATGACGACGGTCGCGTTGTTGGGCGCATAGAAGGTCCGGTAAAAGGCACGGGCGTCGCCCGTCGAGATCGCCTCGATGTCGGGCTGCCAGCCGATGGTGGGATGGCCGTAGGTGTGGCGGCCGAAGGCCAGCCGATAGAGCGATTCGGCGAGGAAGCCCTCGACGTCGTCGTCGACGCGCTGGCGCCGCTCGTTCAAGACGACCTGCCGCTCGGCCTCGAGCGGCTCCTCCTCGAGGACGAGGTGCTGCATCCGCTCGGCCTCGAGCTCGGCGAGGAGCGGCAGGGCCCGCGCCGGCGCGCTGTTCCGGTAGTAGGTCCAGTCGACCCAGGTGGCGGCGTTGGCCTCGGCGCCGACCGCCTCGAGCTGCCGATCGAACTCGCCGGCGGCGAGCCGCTCGGTGCGGTTGAACATGAGGTGCTCGAAGAGGTGGGCGATGCCCGTCCGTCCGGCGCGCTCGTGCTTGGAGCCGACCCGGAACCAGGTCTGGTAGGCGACAACCGGGGCGGCCCGGTCGGGCAGCAGCAGGACCGATAGGCCATTCTCGAGGCGGTGCTTCTCGATGGTGAGGCGGGGTCCGAAAGGGTGGCGGTCGATGAGTGTCATATTCACCAGAGGTCGATGGCGACGCCGAGCGTGAGCTGGTTGCCGATACGGAGGTACTTGCCGGCGGCGGTCGGGATGGCGCGTCCGTCCCGGACCGCCGCGCACGCGGCCGTCGTGATGTCGTACTGCGAAGCATTGCATGCGATGCGCGCGCTGGGTGAAAAGTCGCTCGAGGTCACGTCGCGCGGCACGAGCAGGGACAGCGTGTAGGCGAAGGTCAGGCCGAGCCGTTCGCCGAGCCGCCACTCGAGCCCGCCGGAGAGGTCCACGCTCGGCGCGTCGAGCTGATCGATGGCCACGGCTTCCTCGGGCACGCCGCCCGTCGAGAAGCGCGCCCGCACGCCCCAGCGGTACTTGGTCGCGGGTGCCTCTTCGAGCCCGACCTCGGCCCAGTAGACGTCGTTCAGGCCGCGGTAGCGGACGATCCAGTCGGGGATCGTGGCCGCCGTAAGCGCCTGGCCGTAGACGCGGAGGTCGAGCTTGTTCTGCGTGGCGAGGTGGGTCCAGCGGGCCCCGAGGACGAGGTCCCAGTCGCCGAAAACGTGTCGCTTGGCGCCGAGGTCGACGGTCACCGGCAGCTTGAAGCCGATCGTCGTCTTGCCGGAGAGCGGGCTGCTCGAGCCGGCCGGCGTGACCCGGGCGTCACCGACGAGCGACGCGGTGGTCCCGGCGATGGCGCCGAGGAAGTTCGCGGTCGAGAAGCCGAAGGTCCAGTCGGAGATGCGCAGGATGAAGCCGAAGCTCGCGTCGATCGTCGGAAACTCGATGAGCGGGGCGTCGAGGTCGTACTTTTCGGCGCTGGCCGCGGCCTCCACGTTGCACGGCGCGGCCACGCAGCCGTCGAGCGCCTTGTCGCGCGTGAACTGAAGGTGGTACTTGGAGAAGAGCAGGTTGCCGCTGACGCCGATGATGAGCCAGGGCTCCACGCGGTAGGCGAGGCCGATCCCGACGGTCTCGCCATAGAAGAGCCCGCCGCTCGCGTGGTAGGCGAGGGCGTCCGAGCTGGACAGGTTCTCACTGTAAGGTGAATAGAGGGCGACGCCGACGGTGACCTCGCTCGAGGACAGATCGCTGATGACCCCGACGAAGTTGTCGACGGTGAGCGGCGTCAGCGTCTGCGTGCCGAAGCTCACGTTGCCCCCGCCGGCCGGCTCGCCGTTGTCGGACGAGATCGTGGAGCGTTCGACCTGTGTCCAGTCGAGCCGCGCGGTGCCCGACAGGTAGTAGTGGGTCCCCTGGAGGAGCCCCGCCGCTGCCGGATTCCAGTAGAGCGAGGTCACGTGGGCGTCGACGGGCCCGACGAAGACCGGCCCGCCGAGATGCGGCGTCAGGAACGGCGTCGCGTGCGCGAGCGCGGCCGGAAGGAGCACCGCCCCGAGGACGGTGGGCACTTGTCGCAGGCGCACGCAGGTGAGCGTATCCGCGGCACGCGCCTGGGGCAAGGCGCGTGCGCGAGGTTCCACGCGCCTGGTCAGCGAGCGTATGATCAGCGGGCACGAATGCGCATAGCCTGGGTCGTCGTAGGAGCAATCTATTCTTGCGTCTATCTTTGCATCGGGGGCTGCGGCGGGACCGCTCCCAAGGACGAGGGCCAGACGGCGCTCGGGCTCAGCGGCACCGGAGCCTCGTTCTGGAGTAACCGAACGCCGGAGGGCAGCCCGGGCGGGAGGACCGCCGCGGCGGTGGCCTTCGATCCGGTGCGACGGAAGGCCGTCCTCTATGGCGGATTCGACGGCAGCAACATCTTGAACGACACGTGGGAGTGGGACTCGGACAGCCGCGCGTGGACGAAGATCCTCACGCAGCAACCCGTGACGCCGCCGGCGCTCCGCGATCACCGCATGGCGTACTTCGACGGCGCGATCGTGCTCTACGGGGGCCTGCGCGGTGACAACGCGATGGCCAACGGCAACGTCTGGCGCTACACGCCCGGCACCTTCGCGACGTGGTCCCGCGTCCAGACCGGCGGAGGTGGACCGAGCGCGCGCTGGGGCCACGGCATGGCGGTCGTCCCGAACGTCGGGCTCCTCATCGAGGGCGGCATGAGCACGACTACCGTCTTCAACGACAGCTGGCTGCTCGCGTCGCTGACGGCGTCCTGGGACGACTTCTCCGACACGTCCCGCCGCCCGACGCCGCGCTCGGGCCAGGCCATGTACTGGGACGACACCAGCGGCGAGCTCGTGCTCTTCGGCGGCACGCTGGCGCGCGGCGACGCCGGTGTGGGCCTGCCCACCGACGACACCTGGACCGGCGCCGTCGGCAACAGCAAGGTGGTCTGGACGCTCCTCGGCAACGGCCAGCCGGGCGCGCGCGCCGACAGCCCGGCGGTCTTCTACCCGACCTTCGGCCGCGGCGTCCTCTTCTCCGACGGCACGACCGCCGACACCTGGCTCTTCGGACCGACCGCCTGGAGCCCCGACAGCCCGACCGGCGCGCCGCCGCCCCGCACCGGCCAGGCGATGACCTACGACGGCGCGCGCGGCGTGGTCCTCCTCTTCGGCGGCAGCCCGACGCGCGCCGACACCTGGGAGTACCGCATCGACGCCGTGCCGTCGATCGCCCTTCCCGCGACGGTCGCGGGCACCGAGGCGCAGCCGGTCAGCTTCGACGTCGTCGCCAGCGACACCGTCGACACCGCCGAGACCCTCGCGCTCGATCTCTACTCCATGACGCCGGCTCCGCCGAGCGCGCCGAGCCTCGCCAGGCTCTTTCCCGCGGCCAACGTGGTCGGGCAGGCGACGGGCAGCTTCTCGTGGACGCCGGGCTGCAAGGACCACGGCGCCTACCACCTCGTCTTCGAGGTCTCGGACGGCGTGAACCGCGCGACCGCGGAGACCCAGCTCACCATCGCCAACGCCGACTGCCCGCCGGAGTGGAACCCCGTGACCCCGCCGGCGTTCACCGCCGGCAAGAGCGGCGGCTTCGTCGTGTCGGCGATTGATCCCGACGGCGACGCCGTCACCTACTCGATGGATCCGGTGACCGCGCCGCGCACGCCGAGCGTCGCGCCGGGCTTCGATAGCGCCAGCGGGACCTTCACCTGGACCCCGGGCTCCGGTGACACCGGGACCTTCTCGGTGACGTTCCACGCGCTGGCCGCCGGCGCCGACGTGCCGCTGACGGTCATGGTGACGGTGACCAATAGCAATCTCCCGCCGGCCCTGACCCTGCCGCCGCCGCAGGACTTCGTCGAGGGGACGACCGGCAGCTTCACCGTGTCGGCGACCGATCCCGACGGCGATCCGGTGACGCTCGGCTTCTCCGGCATCGCACCGGCGCCGGCGGTCGCGCCGTCCTTCGACGCCGAGAGCGGTCTGTTCTCCTGGAAGCCTGGCTTCCTCGACGCCGGGACCTACCTGGCGACCTTCTCGGCCGCCGACGCGAGCCACCCGCCGGTCACCGGAACGGTCACGATCGTCGTCGGCAACACCAACCGGCCGCCCGCGCTCGCCGTCAGCCCGACCGGCACGAGGAAGACCGTCACCGAGGGTTCGACGCTGGTCTTCACGGTGACCGCCAGCGATCTCGACACCGACGACACGCTCGCCCTCGAGCACGGCAGCCTGCCGGCCAACGCCGTCGCCAGCGGGACCGGCACGAGCCAGAGGATCACCTTCACGCCCGATCTCACCCAGGGCTCGGCCGCGGGCACGGTCTACCCGTTCACCTTCACCGCCTCCGACGGACACACCACGACGACGCTCACGATCAACGTGACGGTCCTCGACATGAACCGCCCGCCGGTCATCACGCCGATCGCGCCGCAGACGGTGGCCGAGGGCCACGCGCTCGCCTTCACCGTCTCGGCGACCGATCCCGATGGGCAGCCGCTCGTCTACTCGGCGCTCGTTCTGCCCGCCGGCGCCACCTTCGATCCGACGACCCACCTTTTCCGCTGGACTCCCGGCTGCGACGCCGCCGACGACGGCGGACAGACCAGCGCCCGCTTCGCCGTCTCCGACGGCGTCGACACGGCGACCGTCGACGTGGCCATCGCCGTGACCGGGACCGTGGTCCTCCTCACGCCCTCCAGCCTGAGCTTCCCGACGACCCGCGTGGGTGTCGCGGCGGCACCGATCGGACTCACCGTCCACAACGGCAGCGCCGCCGCCGGCTTCACCGTGCTCAGCGTGGCCGTCAGCGACCCGGCCTTCTCGGTCGCCGCGCCCACGCTCCCGGCCCCCCTCGACGCCGGCGCCGATCTCGCCGTGATGGTCGGCTTCCGCCCGGCCGAGGCCTCGAGCTTCGCTGGCACGGTGACCGTCACCATCGATGACCCGATCTGCGGAACGTCGACCGTCCCGGTCGTGGGTGTCGGGCAGAACGCCGGCGTCCAGGTATCGCGCTCGGGCGCCGACTTCGGTCAGGTGCGGGTAGGCACGACCAGCGCCGCCGCCGACTTCACCGTCACCAACGCCGGCGACGTGACCTTCACCGTCACCGGCGTGACGCTCACCGAGGTCGCCGACTTCGCGCTCACGCTGGTCAAGCCGACGGCCTCGGGCTACCCGGCGACGCTCGCGCCCGGTCAGACGGTGACCTTCAGCGTCGCGGCGCGCCCGACCGTCCTCGGCCTCCTCTCGGGGCAGGTGGCGATCGCGACCGACCTCGCCGCCGGCGCGCAGACGCTCTTGCCGCTCGCGGTCGTCGGGGTCGCGCCCGGGCTGGCGGTCTCGGAGTCGCGGATCGACTTCGGCCCGGTCGACATCCGCAGCGCCGGCGCCATGCACGAGCTCGACCTCACGAACTACGGCACGACCACGCTCACCGTCGGACAGCCGGTCGTGACCGGACCCGGCGCGGGGGCCTATGACATCGTCGGCATCGGCACGAGCGGCCTCGTCCTCGAGCCCGGCCGTTCCGCGAGCGTCGTCATCCTCTTCCAGCCGACGGTCGAATCGAAGGAACAGGCGACCGCGGCGGTGCAGCTCACCAGCGACGCCCCCGATCAGCCCTCGATCATCGTGCCGCTCACCGGCCGCGGCGCCGACCGCCACCTCGTCGTCGCGCCGGCGCAGGTGACCTTCGAGGCCGCGGGGATCGGCGCCCCGGTGACGAAGGGCCTCGTCCTAACCAATGGCGGCGAGGCGCCGCTCATCTTCGGGACTCCCGCCGCGACGACCGCAGCCCCGTTCGCGGTGACCGGCGTCCCGGCGAGGCTCGCTGGCGGCGCGAGCGCGACCGCGACGGTGACCTTCACGCCCACCAGCGCCGGCGACGCGGGCGGCGATCTGGCGCTCGCCAGCGACGATCCGGACCACCCGAGCTTGCACGTCCCGCTCTCCGGCAAGGGCATGAGCCGCGATCTGGCGGCGACGCCGCCGGCGCTCGATGTCGGGGTCGTCCCCGTGGGCAGCGAGCGACCCCTCCCCGAGCTCGTGGTGACCAACAGCGCCGCCACGGCGAGCCACTCGATCACCATGCTGTGCGTGGCCGCCACGGCGACGAGCGGGTGCGGCGGCACCGATCTCTTCCACGCCGCCTGGAGCGGTCCGGTGACCATCGGCGCAGGCGGACGGGCGAGCCTCGCGGTGACCTTCGCGCCGCGCGCGACCGGCACCGCCACGGCGATGCTGCTCCTCTACAGCGACGGAGGGAGCGAGCCCTCGCTCACCGTCAGCCTGGCAGGCGAGGGCGTGGATGACGTTCGCCTGTCCGGCGGCGGCTGCTCGGTCGCGGGCGACGGCAGCTCGGGCGCCGCGGCGGTCCTCGTCGTCGTCCTCCTCCTCGCGGCGCGGCGCCGCCATCCTTGGGCCGCGATCCTCATCTTGTCTGCCGCCGCGCACGCCGACGGCTCCTTCGACCTGGCGGTCTTCCGCCCGACGACCGTCCCGGGCTCGGCGCTGGTCACGGTCGAGCTGCCCGAGGTCCTGCCGGCCAACGCGATCGGGCTGGCGGCCACCTTCGACTACGCGAAGAACCCGCTCTATGCCCTCCGTCCCGGCACGCGTGACATGCCGGTCTCCGACCGCGGCTCCGGTACCCTGACGATCGCTTACGGGATCCTCGGCCCGGCCGAGGTCGCGGCGTCGCTGCCGATCGTGGTCGCCAGCGGCAGCGCCCAGATGACCGGCGTGGCGGCCGCGAGCGGCACCGGCGTCGGCGACATCGGGCTCGAGGGGCGACTGGTCCTCGTCCCCGGGCTCCTGGCCGGCTCGGTCCTGATCAGTCTTCCAACCGGCGATGGCGACCGCTACAACGGCGCCGGCGGCGTGGCCGGTGAGCTTCGCGCCGTCACCGGCACCCAGGTCGGACCCGTCAGGCTCGCCGCCGACGCGGGGCTCCGCCTCCGCGGCGAGGCGCAGCTCGGACCCGTGGCCCAGGGGAACGCCATCACCTTCGGTGCCGGCGCGGCCATGCGGCTCGCCGGCCAGGTCGAGGCGCTCGGTGAGCTCTACGGCGCCATCGGTCTCACCGGCGACGTCGGGGCCGCCTCGCCGGTCGAGGGCATCCTCGGCCTGCGCGTGCGCACCTCGGGCGTGGTGCTGACGGCCGGAGCCGGCGCGGGTCTCCAGAGCGGCGTCGGCGCCGCCGATCTTCGCCTGTTCGCCGGCCTCGCCTTCGTCGTCGGTGGATCCACCGCGTCCCTGCGGCCGCCCGCGCCCACCAGCGAGGAGGTCCTCGGTCCGTCCGGGCCCGCCGTTCCGCCAGCCCCCGACGCCGATCGCGACCACGACGGCATCCCCGATCGTCTGGACAGGTGCCCCGACGAGCCCGAGGACAAGGACGGCTGGGAGGACGACGACGGCTGCCCCGACCTCGACAACGACAAGGACGGCATCCCCGACGACATCGACAAGTGCCCGAACGAGCCCGAGACCATCAACGGCGTCGACGACGACGACGGCTGCCCTGACAAGGGCGACCCGGCGGTCTTGCTCCTCTCCGATCGCATCGAGCTCCTCTTGCCGCTCAAGTTCCAGGGCGCCGCGCTCCGCCCCGCGGCGGCCTCGATCGTCGGCCAGATCGCGGCGACCCTGCGCGCCCACCCCGAGATCGCGCGCCTCACCATCGCCGTCCACGTCGAGCCGACGCGCTACCCCGACAAGGATCGCCAGCTCGCCGAGAAGCGCGCCGCGGCCCTCCGCGCTGCCCTCGAGGTCAAGGGCGTCCCTCCCGCCCACCTCGACGTCGATCCGGTCGGCTCGGCCCGTCCGCTCAAGAAGGGGCTATCCGAGCGGGTCGAGCTCCTCATTCACTGAGAGTCCCGCTCGGCGATCTCGCGCTTGGCTTCGGCCTCGCGCTTGGCGTCGCGCTTCTCGTAGAGCCGCTTCCCGCGGGCGAGGGCGATCTCGACCTTGACCAGGCCGTCCTTGACGTAGACCTCGAGCGGGACCAGCGTGTAGCCCTTCTCGCGGACCTTGGTCGTCAGGCGCTTGATCTCCTGCTTGTGAGCGAGGAGCTTGCGATCGCGCATGGGCGCGTGATTGAACTGGTTGGCCCAGGGGTACGGGTCGATCTTGGCGCCGATGAGCCAGAGCTCGCCGCGGCGGATGTCGCCGAAGGCGTCGACGAGGGAGCCGTTGCCCTCGCGCAGCGACTTGACCTCGCTGCCGAGGAGGACCACGCCGGCCTCGAGCGTCTCGTCGACCTCGAAGTCGTAGCGCGCCTTGCGGTTGCGGAGGAGGACCTTCCGCTCGTCCTTCTTGTGTGCCACGCGCCACATTACCTTCACATCTCGGCGCGCGCCAAGGCCGCCACGGTGATCTCGGCCGCGCCGGCCGAGCGGAGGACCCGCGCGCAGGCGGCCGCGGTCGCGCCGGTCGTGATCACGTCGTCGACGAGGAGGACATGTTTCCCGCGCACGCCCGCCAGGTCGGGCACGACGAAGGCGCCGGCCACGTTCTGCTCGCGCGCCGTCCGCCCGAGCCCGGCCTGCTCGGGCGTGGCGCGCCGCCGCTCGAGGAGACCGGGGATGACCGGGGCGGTCAGGCCCGCGAAGCCGCGCGCCGCCAGCGCCAGCGCGAGCGCCTGCGAGAAGCCGCGCTCGCGGACCCGCAGTCGGTGGAGCGGCACCGGCACGATGACGTCGACCTCGATCGCGGTCAGCGCCGGCGCGAGGAGCTTGCCCAGCGGCCGCGCGAGCTCCGGCCGCCCGCCCTGGGTGCCACCCCACTTGAAGCGCCGGATCGCCTTCGCCAGCTCGCCGCCGTAGCGGTAGGGCGCGCGCACCGTCCGCCACGGCGGCGGGCGGAGCCGACAGCGGCTGCAGGTCACCTCGGCGCGCCCGGGGAGCGCGCAGACCGGACAGGCCGGCGCCGTTGGGTACAAGGACAGCGCGCAGGTGCCACAGAGGCCCAGGTGCTGGGTCAGCGCCTGGCAAGCCGGACAGCGCTCCGGAAAGACGAGCTCGAGAAGCCGCGACAGCATGCCCCGTCATCGGATGGAGCCGCCGAAAGTTGCGTCTTATTTGTGGTACGGCTCGCCGCGCAGGATGGCGTACGCCCGATAGACCTGCTCGAGGAGGACGATGC
>Ga0307508_10007203_pt1 | contig 10359 bp, 6 predicted proteins | sample 9_EM_MG_FD_203089 | JGI IMG/M metagenome (GOLD analysis project Ga0307508, IMG submission 203089) | Populus trichocarpa ectomycorrhiza microbial communities from riparian zone in the Pacific Northwest, United States - 9_EM | ecosystem: Host-associated > Plants > Roots > Unclassified | place...
AAAAATGGGTAAAAAATTAAGTAATGACAGTTACCCATCTCTTTACAATAATTACGATATAAAGTCTTGTATAGGACTTTAGAAAGTAAGTTTGTAAAGAAAAGGAAATTGTGTTGGGTATTCAAGTGTCAACTCTTTGCGTGAAAATATCTAGGACTTTTCATGAATGGTCTATGTTTGAGTGACCTGCCCATGGTTTGTGATCAAGTAACTTGCCTGTGGTGTGATAAATATCTAGGATTTCTCATTAATAGTCTGTGTTTAGGTGACTTACATGTGATTGATTTTCTTGGCGCTTCTTTATGGTAGGGTTGGACTTCTTGATGGCAGGATTAATTTTTTGGGTGCTTCTTGATTGTAGGGTTGACACTCGTTTTTCATGATGGTAGGGTTGGACTTTCTAGTGACAGGGTTAATTTCTTGGTGTTTCCTGATTGTAGGGTTGGCACATGTCTTTCCTAGTGGCAGGGTTGTACTTTTTGATGGCAAGGTTAATTTCTTAGTGCTTCTTAATTGCAGGGTTAACATATGTCCTTTCTTATGGTAGGGTTGGACTTCATTGAGGATTTGTTTTCTAGAAATTTTTTGTAAAAACACTATGCAATGATTTGGGATCAAATGATATGTATGCATCCTTACCTAGTTGGAAATGTAGACCCCCTTTTCTTGCCATCTCTCTATTGCTTGATGGATGAGGTTTGTAATTTTTTAGATGAGTTCTCTTGGTCTTTTGACTTTTCAACTCACATGGGTTTTACCCATGAGGCTAATGTGTTTGATCTCTTTGTCGCACAACCTAAACCTTTAGGCAATAAATGAAGCTCTGCTTAGTTAACCATTCTTTTAGAAGTGACAATCTTTCTTAGCCATGAAATTGCCCCTTGGTTGGATGGCGCCCCCCAATTGTGGTATTTTTGCACCATTGCCTACTCTTTCTATTTTGATAGAGAAACATCGCTCTATTATTCTCACTTATTTAAACAAGTTTATCAAATCATCTATTGTCAATGACTGTTGCAAATTTTCCCAAACTGATACATTCATGTGATAATAATTTTTATGTATCATAGTCATCCTTCAAAAGGGTAAACCGGATTTTTAGCCATGAAGATGCCCCTTAAGTGCAACGTTACTCTCAACTATTGTTGGAGTTCACCATACTTAAAACTTGAAAAATGTACCAAAAATGATTCAAACTAACTTTAAAGCTGAGTTTTAGTTAGCTGAATAATGATTCATAATTTAATTTGATGGAAACTATTTTGAATGTTCAACTGATCACAATGAATGAAAGCAAAGCTTACTGAACTTAAACACATGTGTTTAAGATGATGAAAGACCATCTTTGATAATGCTTTCACGATACTTGAAAAATATCCTTTACAAGTTCCCGTTGAGCTTAGTAAAATTTTTCTTTTAAAAGAACCCTGACTTGGATCACACCCTATATTAGAGAAAAGTAAGAGGATTTATAAAAGCAATTTAAACTTGAAATTTTTACACAAAATGATCCTTAATTATCAATGGAAAGATCAAAAGTGACTAAATAAAAATTTAGGGGCATGTAGAGATTAAAATATTCAAAAAAATTAAGTATGTTATGCACTGATGATGATGATAATAAAAAAGACAAGTAATCCAAGCCTGACACTAGAGGGCACGACAAGATTATTTTACAAGAAAAATTTTAAAATCTAAAAGGCCATCATAAAGAAAAAAGTGAAGGCCTAGGAAAGATTGCTAGTGATTCTTAGTCTTGAGAGCCTTTAAACACCTCTTGAACCTATAAATATCATTTTCTTTCATAACTAATAGCCTAAACCTACATTACATGCCTGATAAAGTCCTTTTTAATCAAAGGCAAGCAATTTGGGTTTGTAAGCAATGTTCTACCATGCAAAAAGAGATCTTTAAAAGATTATGATTATATTTTATTAATCATACAAGTAGAATGAATGCTTTAAAGATGTATTTTTTCTCTAAAACTCTTGAGTTGAAACCCAAGCCCTTTTAACCATCAAATCATAAAAACAAAAGGTCACCTCATATTTTTACTAAAGGAAAAACATGCACCAAAATTTAAGATTCAACCTTCATGAAACCCTGTACATGGGAGTTGCTTGAATTTTTCAAAACAAATTTGCTTTAAAATTGCATTGAAATGGTTTTGTAAGACATTTTGTAGAGAAATAATAAAACTAATTTTGGTCAATTGGACATAATTTAAACAAAACTCCATGAAATCAATCCTAATTGCATAAATTTATAGCTAATCTCAACCGATTCAAATAAAATCTCAAAATTCAGCAACTTATCCAAACATTCAATGCAATCCATAATTGATCAAAATTGAACATAATTCATGTTATTTTTATACCACACGAAATCAACCTTAATTGTATAAATTCATAGCCAATTTCAACTTATTCAAACAAAATCCCTAAATTCAATAACTTATCCAAACATTCAACATAATGCATAATTGATAAAATTCAACATAATTCATGCTCAATTGCATGAAACAAACTCTAATTATATAAATCCATAGCTAATTTCAACCGATTTAAACAAAATCTTCAAATTTGGTAACTTATCCAAATATTCAATGCAACACATAATTGATCAAAATTCAATCTAATTCATGTTATTTTCATGCTCAATTGTATGAAATCAACCCTAATAATATAAATTCATAGTTATTTTCAAACAATTGAAACAAAATCCTCAAATTCGGCAACTTATCCAAACATTCAACGCAACACATAATTGATCAAAATTCAACCTAATTCATATTATTTTTATAATCAATTGCATGAAATCAATTCTAATCGCATAAATTCATCGCTAATTTCAACTAATTCAAAACAAATCCTCAAATTTAACAACTTATCCAAACATTCAACACAATGCATAATTGATCAAAATTCAACCTAATTCATATTATTTTTTATGCTCAATTGTATAAAATTTATCCTAATGGCATAAATTCATAGCTAATTTTTAGAAAATTCAACAAACTCTTAGTTCAAACTAATCTTAAATAGTAATTTAATCACAACTAACCAATAATAAATTAACTATATATAAAACCCATAAAAGTAATAACAATATAGGATTTTTACCTTGATTTTTTGACTAGGAAGTGGTGAAAGCGTGATGGCTAAGGTATGTTTGGGATTGTGATAACGGTGGCGATTCAAAATGTTTTTTACTTAGAAATGCATCAAAATGAAGTTTTTTCATTTTTTAAAAATTATTTTTGATATCAGCACATCAAAATAATTTGAAAACATAAAAAAAAATTATTTTAAGCAAAAAAAACAAAAATTTAAGAAAACATGATTTGTATTGCGTTCTCAAACACACCTTTAGTCATGGGCATGGAGTGGTGGTTGTGTTGGGGCGATAGTTTCCAACAAGAAAAACCTAATTAAAGGTTTAGAGACGAAGATGGGTACTTTTTTTTGGTGTTACATGGCAAAATAAGGGAGTTTTCAAGGTTTTTTTTTTTTGCCTTTTGCTTTAATTTTGCCTCATTATAATTATATATAAAAAATATCTGGGTAACATATACTCTGTTAAAATACCAACCTTTTACGTAAAATGTTATATAAGATTCAAAAACTTTATTTTATAGCTTTTGAGTTTTAGCTTTTAAATAACTTTCAAAATATTTTACTAAATATTTTTTTTCAATGACTTTAAGATGAAAAAACCCCACAAATTTAAAAGGAAAAAAAAAGAAAAAAAAACAAGTGCTTAATAAGGGTATTATAAAAAAAACATAATTATCCTTAGAAAATTGTAAACAAATTACTATAGATTACAACAAAAATCCCTAGTGTTTATTTATTTATTTGATCTTTTGAAAATTTACAATTTGGTCATTTGATTTGTTTTTTAGTCTTTTAATTACATTGCAATCATTTGGGTTTGGACTCGTGGATTGTTTTATCTACCTACAAATAAGGACCTAGAGGTATTGAGAAAATATTTTGTTACTCAATTGATGCTTGATTTTGCAAAATAAAATTCAATTTTACTGGTTTAGAGTAATTAAAACAATGGAGGATGAAATTTGAGGCTTTAAAACTTTTGAGCAAATATTTGTTTATTTATTTATTTTGGTTATTGTTCTTTTTTTTTCTTTTAAATCTAATCCTTCCTTCTCCTTTTTTTCCGAATTGACTTGATAGTTTATTTTTTTGCCTGGTTACAAGGGTCTCACAATGTCAAGAAAAAGTTTTGGTGCTTGATAGATGCTCGAGTTGATGAAATATGCTTAAATTATATTGATTTAGAGCAACTAGGGCTTAAGGGACCAAATTTAATTATGAAACAAATATGGGGGATGAAGTTAATGGACAAGTTAAAAATGGTTAGCACTTGCATTACACATGCTAGAGAGTGAGGGAGGCCACATCGCTCTGACAAAATATGCGACCTCTTACGGTGGTCAACCTGGCTTTTCACGGTAGCGATCAACATAGCTCGACAAACTCTTCCTAATACGGCAATGTGTGTACGCTTATTCCCGATAGCTTGTCATCAACGACCTTTTCTTCCTTATTTTCCTCATTTCTCTTTTCTCCATAAAATTTGCGTTGTCCATTCTAACTTGCAGAGTTATCCTTTTATTTTATTGTTCAAATCCAGTCCTCACACTTTTGATTGTTAAATTTTTATTATGAGTTCTTTTCTAAAATTTCAAATTGTTTTCAATTTTATCATTTGATAAAAAATTCTAGATTTTCCTATTATTTTATTTTTTAAATTTAGTTCTCATTATTTTAATTCATTTTTTTTTTGTTTTTGATCCTTTTGTGAAATTAAATTTTCTATTCAATTGCACCCTTAAATCCAAAAATATCAATTTCCTCTTATTTTTTTTAATTCTTATTTGGTCCTCATTCATTTGATTACATTTTTTTTTTGTTTTAGGTCCTTTTGTAAAGTTGATTTTATTTTATTTTATCCTTCAACATGAGGTTGATTGAGAATTTGATTCCATTTTGTTTCTCGGTTGGGTGATTCTCGATTTCATGACCCAAATCGTGGATTTAAGAACTTAACCTGAGTTAACATCATTCTTTTTTTATTAGGGTTTATCTTTTTTTTATTGATTTTCTTTTTAATTTTCATCATTCCAAGTTTTTTTAATAAAAAAACTAGGCTTCATGATTTTCTTTCTTCGGTTTCTATTTTTATTCAGTTACCTTGATCTCATCATCAAGATCACAAGTTTGACGGGCTAAACAAGGTTGACAGGCTAGACAAGGTTGACTTGGGTCTTTTTTTTTGCTGTTTTTTTTGAAAAAAAAAATTAATTTTTATTTTTTAACATTGAGTTAATTTAGAAATGGGCATCATCATCTTTCTTGGTTTGCCTTTTATTGAGCTATCACATTCACATGATTCGGTTCACAGGATTTAGTATACTTACTTGGTTAGCCAGTGCTTTTTTTTAATTATTTTTTAAAATGAACTGAGTTGTAGATTTTGCATGCTTACTATAGTTGATTTAAGTCTTTTTTTTTTTCAATTTTAATTTTTCATATTGATTTGGCTTGAAACTAACATCCATTGTTTTTAATTTTTTTTACATTTTCTTTTAGGTTCTGATGATTATTTTTTACTTTTTTTATTATCTTATTAAATGATACCGATTTATTTTACTCAGTCGAATCTATCACTAAAATTTGGATTTTTTTTAATTTTTTTTAAATACACTCAATATTGTTACATTAAAAAAGAATTGTTTAGCCTGGAGGTCACAAAACTAGTTAACCAACATTTCAATTTGGCAGAAGTAGGAAGAGACAAAGGTACCCCTACAAGGAAGGCAATACTAGGAGTAGCAGTTTTCAATAATCCTCCAGTCGAAGCACAAGGAAGAATGAAGGCAGAAGAAGAAGGAGGTCTAAAGCTCTTCACCAACAAACCCAAGAAAGGTAACAAATTATCACTTCTAGAAATCTTTTCTTTTTTATCGAATCATTTTGGGTCTTTTAAACTTTCGATTTACTATTTGTTTGTTGCAAAAACAACAACAACAATAGCGCAACTAAAAGCAAAGGATTTGTCTTCACCAACAACAGCAACAGGGACATCATCATCATCATCATCTGCTGCTGCAGCTGCATCATACAAAATGGGGTCTCAGTCTACCGCACCTCCACCCCCCCCTCAGCCTCCAAAGGAGTCTTTCGCTAGGCGTTACAAGTTCCTTTGGCCCCTTATTTTGACTGTCAATCTCAGTGTTGGAGGTGCTCGCTTTCTCTGTCTTTTCAATTCTATTGTATGATTTTTGGATTTGCCGAAATGGGTCTTTTCTATTTTTCCATTTTACTCTCTCACTCGATTTTATACTTGGGCTGGATAATTTTTATCTTTCCGGTTTGGGAATCGAAGAATATTTATATACTACCACTTTTTACCGTCTTGATTCTTGAAATGACTCCTTGAATCTTCTTTCTTGAATCTTGGTTACATTTTTCGATGTTTTCTTGTAAAATAGAGGGATTTAGATGGATCTTATAATAATTGTATTGCATTTCAATAGTTGCTTGGCTAAGAGTAAATGTTCTGATTGAGGAATTTTAATGTTTCTTGCTGCGTATTGGGAATGGTTCAGCTGTCAGGCTGAGTAATGACTTAGCAATCGTGGAATTGAGGGGTTTGCTGCTGTTACTGTTTGTTATCCAATGATTGATCACCCTAGCTCTGGCATATTACATGTGTGCTTTGTCTATCCTAGATCTCTAGGAATACCCTTATTATGATTTCTGTTGACAATCAGAAGTTGATATGAGGCAATAGAGTTTCGTAGATGTTTGAGTGTGACTTGTATATTTGACTTTGAGCAGTTGCATTTCTTTTATCTAAGTGGGTGATGAAATATCAGTGTGTCCATGGTGTCAATGTTCAAACATGCCAAATAGAGAATTAGCATATTGCGCTGATAAGTCTGATGTTTCATAGCAAAATGGTTTTCCCTGGTGGTCCACCCCTCCCTCTAAACTGAATTTCTACAGTGATATGGCATAACCATTTGGATTAGCTTGCAACTGAGGTTCTCATAGATCATTAACTAAAAAAAAAAGGGGGATTCTGGAGGTTTCTCAGAGTTTCAAGTTTATACTAGCTAGACCAATCAATTTGTGAAAGCCTATGCAACACAGGCTCATTGTTTGAGTTATGGATGTATATATTATGCAAAGGAGCACCTGATTCTCGCCTATTGAGACTCTGTACTTACTTTCATTACACATCCTTCAGGTCTCAAATAACTGAAAAACTGTCAAATAGCTTTGGTAATTAATTGTTTCAAATTTTTAGATGGCCTTTTACGAAACCAAGATCCAGATAAATTTTCAGTTAAATTGTCTGAAGTACTGGATGAAATTTATTTGACACTTTTTTTTTTGGTTGTTTGGCATACAACCGGTAACATCAACATCTTAATGAACAGAAAATACAATTTACAGGCTTTGTCGGGGTTTTTGCTTACTGTCACTAGTTTCAGCTATTGGGTTCAGGTGCAGGTTGAAAACAATTTAAATTTGATTAACTGTGAGGCTAAAGTGTTGGAAAGAAATATTTTTTATCTGCCTTCTGGGGTCCTGCAAATCATGTATACCAGTGTCTCTTTTGGCATATATTTCCTTTCAGTTACCGGAGACTTGGCTACCATCAAGTTAATTGTGCAGTTTGTTTCTTCTGGTTTATGACATTAATTGATGCTAGGATGTAATTGAACAAGGTGATGGAAGGATCAAAAGATTGTGCTGTGTACATATTCTTTTTATCTGAAATAGGAAAATGTAGATGATTGTCATTATATTGACATAGTGAAACTTTTAAATTGATTCAGAAAAGATGACTATATTATGTCATCATGGGCTTAGCACTCTGCTCTGTTGTTTTTCTCTCTAGAAGTGTCATAAATGGTGCACATGACTGTCATATGCTTCCCCTGCTCTCTTGTCATGCATTTGCTTCGACAACTTTATTTATATTTTTTACAGCTGTTTGATGTGTCTACTTAAATTTCTGTTTTGTTTTGTGCATTTCATGGAGTTAAATTTATTGTACTATAAGTATGTGGAGGCACAGGCTCTACCTGCTGTGCCGATGCTCTTTGTTGTTAATGTGAAATTGATAAGGAGTGTTATTCCTTTTCTATTCACTTGAGAAATTGTGTTATTTCAATGAGATGGGATGAACTCTACTCACTTCAGTTGCTTTTTCCGGCATATGGTGGGTGTTTGAATCAATCTTCTGATATTGCTTTATGACTGGTGCTTGCTATAGTCACTTGAAGGCACTATAATTACAGTTCCTTCCAAGTTCCAAACTGTTTAGTATGTTCACTTATTGCCTGAATAAATTATTTGACCTTTATGATTTACTAATTATTTCATGATTATAGCAATTACAAATGATTAGTGCAGTTAAGACTCAGAAAGTATTTTGTTACTTTAGAGAAGAAAATACATTATTCAAATGGTGACAAGCCTTTTTAAGTGATTATGTACTGTCGAGGATATTTACTTAATGTATTATCTTGTATCTTTGTAAATTAACTAACTGATCCATAGCGGTGATGTTTTTAGGATTATGAACTATTAAGTGTTTGTATCTAATGCGCCATAAACTTTATCTTATCAATTGGTAACTTGAAAACACCTAGAACTGCAGTATCTTCAAGTAAACTTAGAAATGGCCTTGCCAGATGTCCACTTTCACTGCTATCTGTAGGTGATACCTGGAAATTCTAGCCACTATGGTACATAGAATTTTTTTTAATCCATTCCAATTCAGTATAGTTATCAGTTCTTTTTGAAAGATCAAACTAATGAGTTGGTTTAGATGTCACATTACTCGTAAATTTGTTAAGCACCCTTTTTGGACTTGACACGAATGGGTGGGTGGATATTGTATGTGCTACTGTGATGGTTGAACATGGTTGAAGGTAATATAGTCCAATCAAATTTATGTACATTGCCTAGTGAATCATCCATGTTGGAGATGCTGTGTTAAGGCTGTACTTCATATTACACATTTCTTCTTATGTTTTGATGGTTCTAGTATGATCTTTACATCTTATTGGGGATAAATGCATTCAAAACCTTTCTGCACACTAGTACTGAATTCTCAAATCCTCGGATATAAATATTTGGAGCTATGTGATTAATGTTCTCCATTGATAATTGTTTCATGGTTATATGCTGTAGAAATTCCGAATCCTCCAGATTTGAGTATCCTTTTAGTGCAGTTGCTTGAAGAGTTTACTTGCTACTAATGGAAGTGACAAGCTTTATATATATATATGCCTTTGATGAGTGATAAAGTATGATTTTTTTTTTCTTCTTTTAAAGATCAGAGTTGAAACCACATGTGATGGATTCTAAAGCTGTCCTTGAGTTCTTTTCCATGGTTTATTAACTGAAAGCATTACTAGCATCAAAAGCAATCCTTCGACATTGGATTTGATTAACTACATATAGTTACAGAACTTGTCATCAACTACTAAGCAGTAGGCAGTGCACTAGCACCTCTCATGGCAATTCTTTTAGGTGCACACTTCATGGATGCCTTGTTTGGGAGTATCATCAGATGCAATGCTGCACCAAGCAGGGAGAATGGAGTGATTATTACCCATGAGAGCTTTATGATGACGTGGGACAAGTGAAATCATCTCGTACACGCTCTCACAACCATCTCCCAAAATTGGTGTTTAGGTGTAGCTTGTTGATCTGTTCTGTACCCTTGGTAGTCTATGAATGGAATAATATTTCTACATGTATATGGTTACTAGCTGCAACATTTGGTGCGACTTCTTTGTGTAAATGTTAGATTTGTGGGATGGGGATGTTCGTGTAGTTTTCCAGCTAAATTGCTTGATTAGTAGTTCTCAGGATCGTGCTTTGCTTTTCTCATCGTGGACTGAGTGAGGTTAATGTAATTTTTGCAGCTTACTTGTTCATGAGAACGAAGAAAAAGGATACAGTCCAGGAGGAGGAAGTTTCAAGCAAAATTCCTTCATCCACTCCTAGTACAACCGCTCCAGTTTCTGAGACACCCATACCATCACCTACCATTTCTGAAGTAGTGAAGCTATGTGAACCTATTCGAGAGGATCAGCAGCGTGAACTATTCAAGTGGATTTTGGAAGAAAAAAGAAAAGTGAAACCAAAAGATTCAGAAGAGAGAAAGCGCATTGATGATGAAAAAGCTATTCTCAAACAATTCATTCGAGCAAAATCCATCCCAAGCATCTAAGTCGATCATACTTCTCTTCCAATTTACATCATTAGGAATGGATTTTTTTTTTTATTGACTTTTGTGCAATGGAAA
>Ga0307508_10007205_pt1 | contig 10358 bp, 10 predicted proteins | sample 9_EM_MG_FD_203089 | JGI IMG/M metagenome (GOLD analysis project Ga0307508, IMG submission 203089) | Populus trichocarpa ectomycorrhiza microbial communities from riparian zone in the Pacific Northwest, United States - 9_EM | ecosystem: Host-associated > Plants > Roots > Unclassified | place...
GATTACTATATTCGGGACCCGCGACGCTCGCTCGGGTTGGAGTCTAACTGGGACGCGGCAACCCCATTGAGTTTTATTTCTATTGACGTGAATTTCCCACAGTTCTGCGCACTGGCCATGCACATTTTTAAGGATTCTCTAGTGTTCACGCGCAGGATACGTACGGGATCTCAGCCGGTCGTAATTATAAGACTTTTGGCCCGGCAGAATTTTTGTATGTGCAGAGAAGAAAAAGATATTAAAACATCGAGTCTTGCAAGAGTAATTACTCAACAACCAGAACATGTGAGTGAAATCTGCCGGGCCAAACATCTTATATTTGCAGTCGGATGGGGTTCCGAACACTAAAATGAAGTGTACTAAAAGTATAGGAATTTAAGCGCCAAGGTCGACACTTGTTGCGCGAAGGTGTGGGAACTCTAGCACTGAATTGCCTGCGCACTCCCACTGAAAGTATCCAGTCATGTAGTGAAGACACGGAAGATTTTTGTGCTAGACAGCATACCTATCATAGCGTATTAGAAGGGGGTCAATGATAGCAAAATACAATGTCGTGGATGTGTTTTATCTAGATGGACAGTTTCCAAAGGCCCCAAAATGCACGTGATCGATCCAAACAACTGAATTACTTGCCGACTCCCAGTTAGAGCCGTACTCGCGGTTCCGTCGTCTTGATGGTCGTTTTGGGCGAAGTGTTTGTTACTTCCGTCGTTTTCGTTCTCTTCTGGGCATTCGTCCCTTCAGAATTCATGCTGGACAGAAGGAGGTCGACCACCCTTCTCATCTGACCGGTACCGCGCGCGCTAAGCTTGAGGGGTTAAGGGATTTTTTTGATTCAATTTAGGTCGGCGTCCTCTACTGTACAGTACTATATAATAATATTCTTGTTGCCCTCATCACCTCGGTCTTCGGTCGCTACATTAATTTTATCGTTTCATCAGTGCTCCTGTCAATTGTTTATCTTGCAAGAGGGCGCGAACATCAAGGCCCGATACACAAACAAGCACACGTACAATACAGTATAGTTTTCTTTATCACTCCGCTTGAGCCATTCCTTTTGGATCACATCAGGAAACCGTTTTGTGGCCCGGTCAGCTCATGAGCACATCATGAGCACTCTGAGCAACCCGAGCACCGAGGAGCCCGAGCACGGGTGCTCTGGTTACTCTGGTTGCTCGGTTTCTACGGTGATTCTCGGCAACCGAGCAACCGGAGCAATCTGAGCATCCTGAGCATCCTGAGCAACACCCGCTCGGTAGCTCAATTTGCTCATAGGCAATACCCCTTTGGTGGAGCAAAAAGTGATTTCATGGTGCACCTTTATGGAGCATTGCGCTTATGGAACGTCTGAGCGAGACCTCAAGTATCGAACCGGCCCTCCATCTGCCCTTGTTGTACTCATTGTGTGAGGCAGATCGTGGATTTTGAGACGTTGCATAATTCTTCAATTCGCCGTCTCCAGAACAGGGGGTGTTGACCTGACTACTACCAGTATTCGTGATCCCACTTGGGAGTCGGGACTGGGAAGCCAAGAAGCAATGCTGAATTCCATGTGAACAATCGGCGGCTCTAGCTCTTTCTCACCAGTTGAAGTTTTGAGCCAGGTTCGAGGCATTCTAATTCCATTCTGCGGCCTCTTTCTTGGTTCGGCTGAGTCACAAATGCGTTACGCGTGCGCTGGGGATGGGACGGGGCGAGTATCAGAACCAGATAGCGCCAGCACGCGAAGACACTAGGTGTTGGGAAGGGCAAACGTCTGAGCTCAGAAACACTTACCCATCAACATTCGATTTTGACGTGAGACTCTTGTACCAATGCGAATTTCGCCAATTCCCGGTGCTTTTTCAGTCGTACTAAGTAATACCTTTATCAGGCGCTGTAGCAAGTATCCTAGAGACATAGCTTATACCAAGTGCTTTTGCCAGTACAAATATAGACGAGGTAAAATGTTTTGGTAGAACCTTCAAGTTGTCGGATGTCCATCGGAAATTGTTTTGCCACGGACAATGCGTCAGTTTGCAGTGTCATATCCGCATATAGGGAAAGTAGCGGTGAATATTCGCTCACACACAGGACGCGTGGCGGTATTCAATTTCCACCATTTTGAAAGCCTTTTCGTTGAAAGCAGACGTTACGTAATACGACCCACAGTATATTCCCTCAATTACCGCTCCCCCGACCCTTGCAGCCCCACGATTCAAGCTTGAGAGCACTCCACGATCCAGCCATGGCAGATTACAACAAAATTCACGCGCTGTATTACAATTTGCATTTCACATAGCTTTTTTGGGTGTTCGACAAAGACAAGCACTCATATCTCTGCATTGGAATATCCAACCAACTCGGCATCAATTAGATGAATAGAGGCATTTTATGCAATATTATTGGTGGCATTTTCAAACCAATATCTTGAGTGGTTTAGAAGTAGCGCTTAGCTCCGTCGAGCGGTCGTCATTGAGCCTGAGACACTTTCAAACTCAAATTTCTGAACGCGCAGTTTTTGCCGCGGAAATATATTACCTGTTTTCGCCTCGATCATAAGATTCCAATGCATCCACTTCCCACATTTTCGTTCAGAAATGAGCGAGTTACAGCTGTTTCCGTAACGTTAGAGAGTTTTCTTCCGTTGGTATACCCTGTTGCTATGGTGGTGTGTGCTGCGGAAGAAGGTCCAAATGTTTGAAACCTATACATCACTTTTTGAAATACATTTATTTTAACAGATGATGTCATAGAAAACCCATCGACCGATGTTATGCAAGGTTTTCTTCACATTCTGTTAATTCTCGCTTGAATAATTATAGTATATTATAATATATTAATACATTCTAAGGTACCGTTAATTTATATACGCGCCCACCGGGTGCCAGGCGCGTGGGGACGCGTTGACGCGTCGGCGGCACGCGGGCGAGTCGGCATGTGGGTGGACATGTCGGGCACGTCGGCACGTTGGTTGACGCGTCCGCATGTTGACGTGTCGGCACGTTAACGCGTCCGCGCGTTAACGCGTCCGCACGTTAACGCGTCCACGCGTTGACGCGTCTGCGCGTTGACACATCCGCGCGTTGACGCGTCCGCACGTTAATGCGTCCGCACGTCGACGCGTTGGCACTTTGGCGCGTTGGCGCGTTGACACGTCAGCACGCTGACGCGTTTGCGCGTCAGTTCGTTGGTGCGTTGGCACGTGGATGAGCGGGCGGGTATGTGGGCAGCGTGTGGGCGTGCGAGCACGCTGGCGGTGAGGGAGAGTGAGTTGCGGCCGAGTGCGGCCCTGAGTGATGAATAATGATCGGCAAAATTGAAATTAGTAGTGTGAAATTAATCACATGAATCGTGGGACCGACCTTCGAGTGGGGGCGGTTAAGGATTCCTCAGTCGCGATTCCCACACCAAACAAGAGCACGTGCCGGCCACCCGTGCCCGCGGTTCCACATCCATGGAAACATCTTATGAGCCCATTATAAACGACGACGACGACGACACGTTTCGTGACACCTCCATTACGTCTCAACCGCATCCACCGAGACGTGGTCCCAGAAGAATGCCGCCTCGACAAACAGATTCCCTTAACAGCTCAACGCTCTCTCTCCTCACGCCACCCAATGCTTCGTATAGGTTTAATCGTGGAAGTGTAGCAAGTGTCAGCTCGCGGGTACGCGACGAATTAACTTCATATCGACAAACAAGTTTGCTCATGCTAAATGCAAGGCCAGCGATGACTCTCGCACCGCTATCCCGCGGTCAATATCAGACAAGGTACTACATCCTTAGGCATTTTCAAGCCTAGGCTGAATTGGCACGACCAGTTTTCTCTCTCTGTAAATCCTTCCCAGTGGAACCTGGAATATGGCGCCAATATCGCCGGTGAAGCAGATGGTGTGTTTGCTCATGACATACTTCACTGCGGGCTTCTTATTCCGTCCCACAGACTTCCTCCACAATCCTGACGGACGTCGCGACAAAACAATAGACCAGTCTGGCTCGGTCCTGTCCCCGCGTGGAATAGCCAACATTGGATTCCTCATTTTCCTCGCATTGGCATTGACATCCGTTTTGTGCGTTCAAATCACTACATCGGTTCTCTTCCTTCATCGAATTTACGTTTCAATTTCGTTCCTTCTTCGTTTTAGCGCCGGATACCCAATATTCTCATATTTTCAGACTCATAAGCCATCGAATCTAGGCGGTCACAATATTGGTGGTGTCAATGGTTCTGGGCAGGTACCCACGATGCCAGGCGGCTTCGGGCTTATCGACCCCGACACGCCGAAATCTGCCTACTACTACAACACTCACAAGGACAATTCTAAATGGCAACTTGTGTTCTCGGATGAATTTAACGTTGACGGACGTTCTTTCTATCCGGTGCGTCTTCGGTGTGTCTGTGAAATGAGCGCCTACTCACTCGATCCACCTCCTTTCTAGGGAGACGATCCCTATTGGGAAGCCGTAGATCTTCATTACTGGTGTGTGTCGCATGAGGAAACACAATTCTTTCTACATCTAAATCTCATCATGCGTGACTTGCACCCTCAATTCCACGCAGGGCTACTTCGGACTTGGAATGGTATGACCCCAGCGCAGTCACCACGAGAGAAGGCTCCCTGGTCATCGTCCTAAGTCAAGAGCCAATTCACGACCTGAATTACAAAGGTGGACATATTTCTTCTTGGAACAAATTCTGCTTCACCGGAGGTTATGTCGAAGGTGAGTCGAGCTTATTCCTCTGCTGGACTAATTAGAGCAAAATTCATCATACATTATTATGCCAGTGAATGTCTCACTCCCAGGGGATCCGAAATATGCGGGTCTTTGGCCTGCTATTTGGACGATGGGTCAGCGTTCTGATAGCCTTGATGAGTCAATGTGATCACTCACCGTCATTTCACCCTGCAGGCAACCTTGGACGAGCGGGATATGGTGCAACGACTGATGGCATGTGGCCCTACGGTTACGACAGCTGCGACTGGGGCACATTACCCAATCAAACTTTCGGAGATCAACCCCCAGCCGCATTTACGGACGGCGATAAGTACCATGACCATCGTCTATCATTCCAATCGGGACAGCGGCTCTCGAGGTGCACATGCCCAAATGACCCGAACCATCCGGGTCCAAAACATTCTGATGGCACCTTCTACGGTCGGATGGCACCAGAATTGGATATTTTTGAGGCTAGTTCTTTTGAGGGTCTTGGCTCGGTGTCGCAGAGTGGACAGTACGTGAACCAATGTTCGAACCCATATTCAACTGGCTCAAAACCGCCTACCCCCGCAGATATGCTCCATACAACGTTGCATATAATTGGTCTCAAGGCCCAAATGATGTGACCATATATAACACGACAGGGACAATCCTAAACGCTTACAAGGTAAGGCTGACGCACGGTCTGCCACGAATTTAAGAACGTAACGGTTCTGATTTGTGGTTTTGCATTTTTCCACAGGGCGGTGTCTATCAACAAGCTGTGTCCGCAGTGTCAACCACAAATCAGAATGCTTATGAAACGACGGGAGGCTTTACGACTTATGGCATTGAATACAAAACGGGTCCTGATGGATATGTCACCTGGTTCAGCGATGGCAAACCCACATGGACTATGAATCCCAGTGCGATAGGCAAGACTCTTTTCCATGTGCGCTGCCAAAGCCTTGACCAGGAACTTTTTCTATTGTGCAGGGGCCGACAGCGTGGTCAACATCAGCCAGCGTATCATCTCCCCCGAACCCATGTACGTCATCATGAACCTAGGTATAAGTCCCGGATTTGGAAAGGTGTGTGGTCCATCATCGCCTTGCGTGGTTGTGCTGCGCCGCAGGAAAGTGGCAGTACGCTGATGTTTCATGTGTACCAAGATTTCTCCGAACCTGTATTTCCCGACGGCGATGATGATTGATTATGTTAGGATCTATCAGGTACGCGCGCCCCAATCAAGGCGGCCTGTTAATAACCATACCTAACCTTTCGGATGATAAGGATCCAAACGATCGCCAAGTTGGCTGCAGTCCTGCTAATTATCCTACTGCGGATTACATCAAAAAGTAAGGAAACAAGCGTTTCATGTCGCAGATACTGTCTCTCATCGCAGAATTTTCCGTTTCCAGCAACCTTGACATATACACGAATCCAAACTACACTTCCTTTGCGCTGAACAATTACGTAAGTGATCGTACGCATGCATATCTTCCACCCCTACAATTTCTCATTCCTCATTCCCGCGTCTCCGTTGTGGCGCCGGGTCTCCAGGGAAGCTTTAATGGGACAAAACCCAAAAACAAACTAACCGACACCTGTGGTTGAAAAATGAAATGCACGCGAGCACCCTAGGGCTCCTGCGAATCTTCCCATCGCGAACCTGGCAACATACCGTTATCCTCAAGCCACTAACCCTGACACCCCAATGTTCGATTTCTTCGCATTGCCTGCTGCTGATGCCAACCACGCACGAATCTGATTGCTGGTATTCGGACTCATTGTATGGAGGTACTGCTGCGTATTACATTATGATATCATAATACCCATGTAACATTAGTCAACGATACTAGAAGTGTAACATTCGCGCAACCACCTGATAGAAAAAATGACCCACTCCGGCCATTCGCAAGAATTTTTGGTGGTACACGAAATCAATAAGAAAGCAGCGAAAATGGGATTATGACTGCGGTTGGTTAGTATAACAGAAGCGTACTCAAGCGAAAATGGTTTTGCTATGCGAGGAAGACTTGCTGTGCATGAGAAATAGATCGCAAAGCTTCGTCAACGTGGACCATCAGTGAAGTATTGATAAACAGCTCTAGCAGATTGAGCTCAAGCACGACCACATTTGAACCGTTCTCGTGACGTAGATCGTTATGAGCACAACTTACAAGGTGCCCACGTAGCGAAAAACTACCGAGGTAGGCGCGATGGATATCACCCTAACATGCAAACACGAAAAAGGTAGAGAAAATGGCAATTGTAATGAATATGTATTTTAAGCACATACGCGATTGGGAGGTTGGTGAAACGGATATGATGTAATGGGGGCAATATGTCTTTAGGAAGAGAACGGTTAGGAAACCTTGGGCGTTTCTATGAAAAATTGCAGGGAGCAGAAATACTAGTAGGGGTTCTTGCGTCCCTTATTCTTGCGGCCTTGTTCTAGCTGTTTGGCCTTTCGATGACCAATCTCTACTGGGGAGATACCGACGTCGGCCTTCCTTAACTTGACAGGACGATTACCTACATATTTGCCTGTGTAAATGCGTCTCAGCTATCAAGCCTCCATTCAATGCTGTGCGGAAGGACCGACCGTCCATCTCCTTCCAAGCTTTCAGGAAATCTTCCGGGTCTGAAAATGCGACAAAACCGTACTTCGCCTATGGCGAAATGTGAACACATGATGAGATATTACGTAGAAAGAGGACTAGGTTGCGTACCTTCTGACTGAGTCGATCGCGGACTACTTTCGCTTTCATGAATGAGGTGTATTTGTTGAAAGCATTCGCGAGCACGTCGTCCGAAACGTCATTGCTCAGATCCCCGACGAACAGACGAAACCAGGCTTACAATAAAAAAAAAGGCATCAGAACACGAGGGGCGACTCAGGGGCCTGCCATACACTCAAACTTACCAGAATCCCATTCCAACAACGTTTGATCTTCCCATACTTTGCCGGCGCCTTTCCGTAGGACAGTGGTACGCTTACCGCCCTTAGGAACAACGTCTCCAGCGCCGCCAGATCTGCCTGGTGCAGCTCCAGGAACGTACGCGCTAGCCTGCGCGGCAGCACCCACGTCGTATTCGTAAGCGTTCGCAGGGCGATACGGGGCATTCGAAGAGGAACCAGATGGTCCAGCGTGATACCCACCGTAATTCGCCGATGGTTGCTGATACTGACCGTAGTAGGGATCCATGCCACTGAGGTTAATAGGTTGGCAAGTTGGCTGAGTCAGCACCGCCCTTACAGCACCGCCACAAGCTCGGCGGCCTCCGCGTCTATTCACTGATTTTGCAGCCTTTCCACAAATATTCGCTCTCCATTCCATTGTTGTGCTAATGCCTATATACGTTCGATCTGAGATTATCCTTAATAGAACAATGACGCTTTCAAGTTCACCGCTGCTCATAACTGGGCCTATATAGCAAGACGTGGCTCTAACAGCCTCGGCGGGAATTTAGACGCGAGTGATGGGCCCAGCAATCTGAGCAATCGAACTATTTCCGGAGCTCCCACAGAGTGGTGGCTTTCTTGCATTCGAGTCACGTGAATACAGTTGAAGATCTCGGCGCTTAACTAACCTATATTTCTTTCCCCATAAGATGGTACGCGTTGTAAATTATCTCCAAAGAGCGGGATGCTGAAATATACCATTTCGTAGCCTTTTGTCAAGCAGGTGAAGACGAACGCGTACTTCTCGCGGTATCAGGTGAAATACCGCCGCAGGCGAGAGGGCAAGACTGACTGTGAGTCGCGGAATCATACAATGCCAAAAATTGCACCCAGCTGACGCCTGAATATCGAAGACTATGCCCGAAAGCGCTTGATCAGCCAAGCGAAGAACAAATAGTATGCTAATTCACTGTTTTGCGAGCAAGATCTCTCGATTGACATCACTATCAAGCAACTCTCCCAAGTACCGTCTCGTCGTCCGCTTCACCAACAAGCAAATCATTGTTCAGATCGTCTACGCTCGTCTTCAAGGAGATTTCATTCTCGTCGCCGCCTCCTCAAAAGAGCTGCCGCGCTATGGCATCAGCCACGGTCTTACCAACTGGACCGCTGCCTACGCGACTGGCTTGCTTGCCGCTCGCAGAGCGCTGACCAAATTGAACCTTGCAGACCAATACGAAGGTGTTGCTGAACCGGACGGGGAGTGGAAGGTCACGGAGGCTCTCGACGATGAAGACGCACCAAGGCCGTTCAAGGCGTACCTTGACGTTGGACTTCGCCGCACGAGCACAGGCAGCCGGGTGTTTGGTGCTATGAAGGGTGCCAGCGACGGTGGCATTCTCATTCCTCACAATCACAAGCGCTTCCCCGGCTATGATATTGAGAGCAAGAATCTTGACGCCGAAGTCCTGAAAAAATATATCTACGGTGGCCACGTCGCCGAGTACATGGAGAGCTTGGAGGAGGAAGATGACGAGCGGTAAATTCATTCAAGTTGTTGCTATAGTACACCGCTGAACTTTGCCTATACTAGCTTCAAAAAGCAATTCTCCACCTATCTGGCCGATAGCGTTGGTTCGGAGGATATCGAAGAAATCTACACAAATGCCTACGCTGCCATCCGTGAGGATCCTTCTTTCCAGCCCACCGTGAAGGACAGAGATTGGAAGGCGGAGTGTCTAAAATACAAGACGCCTCGACTCACTGCCGAGCAGCGCAAGGCCCGTGTCCAGGACAAGATCAAGGCCTTCAAGGCTGGTCACGATGCGGCTATGGAGGACGAAGAGTAGACATGTGTGCTTGTCCGTCTTTTGCCTTATGTACTATCCCTCTCATGCTATGGCATCCTGGCTGGGTCACATCGCCACTATTACAACTACTTGTGGTGCTAAGACCCGCGTGATTTTGTTTGTTGACGTCGAGACATACATCTGAACACTGCTAAACTTCGATGCCTGGACCCAAAAGACGCTGTCAGATATGTGGTTCAATGAAACTTTACAAAAGTGTTGGTGGGATGGTGTGTGACCAGGGACATGTCATAGCTGTGCGATTTTGTTTGATACATGTGCCACAATCTGTCACGTTCATTTGCTTCCACTTTGCAGGGATATATTCGAGAAGACAACCAGATGGAGGAAACCTCGAGACATGATATGCGATTGCGCAAATTACGCAAAGAAAGGAAGTCAAGAAAGAAAAAATCCAAGCCAAGAAGCAAAGGCAGGGCTCTCCTCACCTGCGTGCGAGGCCGAGGCTAAACTGAGAGAACGACATTCTTGCCTCACTAGCCTTCGTTGGAATTGAGGCTGATTTCCTATACTGGCAATGCATGCAGCTCATCTTGAGAAAGCAAATTGCGGCTCTCCGGAAACTTTGGAACCTTCCTCCAGAATTTGAGGTATCTCGGCGGCTTGTCTATAACACTGTCAACAACAAGACGGAGGCCGAGCTTATACATGTATCATAGATAATTTGTCGAGATCTCTGGCTCCTGAACCTCAGCGTCCTAGATCGACCACCTCCATCAGAGCCGTGGAAGCAAATGGTTCTAGGTGAACATCATGACCAAGGACTAGGAGATAATTCTGTCGCAAAGATAATTTCAACTCAGGACGGGGCTGCTGGAACCGGAAATGCAATAAAAGACACTCCAACGACACACCACTTCGGATCTGGCAGCGATTCAGAAGAAAGCGACTCTCGC
>Ga0307508_10007207_pt1 | contig 10357 bp, 11 predicted proteins | sample 9_EM_MG_FD_203089 | JGI IMG/M metagenome (GOLD analysis project Ga0307508, IMG submission 203089) | Populus trichocarpa ectomycorrhiza microbial communities from riparian zone in the Pacific Northwest, United States - 9_EM | ecosystem: Host-associated > Plants > Roots > Unclassified | place...
TGGATCTTGTTCAAGATCGCTCAGTGAGAACCGGAGGTGAAGGTCAGCAACCTTCGAGACAGCTGTCAAATATGCTATCAATTCCTCTTCGGAAACCGGGAGATACGATATCGTGAGTGTTCGGAGAGTGGAAGATATTTGATGAAGGAAAGATAGGAAATTCGCATGACTTGTTGACCAACGGGTCCGGAGTTCGACAAGCCACGACACATTGAAGGTTTGGAGCATCGGCATTGATAAATGGCGGAGGAATTTGACGAAACAGGAAGGGGGATATTCCGCAGTCGATGGGCGGCTGGGGCCTCCTTGCAAAATAATATGCAATTCCTCGAGGAACGGAAGACGAAGAGGATCGGATTCCCTATCTAAATCCAGTGAACAGTTGGCGCCCACAGTGCATTGCTTCAAGCACTGAGTTTGGGACAAGATGATGAACCAATCGTCCAGGGAAGGCAGGTTGTTCTGTTCCAGTTGCAGGTCCAGAGACGAAAGTTGATGCCAGGGCAAGTTAAAGGTCGAGAGGTTCACGGACGGTTCTGAGGTCCACAACCCTTTAAGTTGGAGGGACAGAGATCGTAAAGCTGGAAAATGCTCCGGAAGCGGGGGCATGTTGGATGTTGGAATAATGAATTGAACGTATCTCCATCGTCGCGCTTCGGGGATCAGGAGAGCAAGAAGTCGTGCAGAACGAACATCTGGAACTCGTCCAACTGGAATATGAATTAATCTCACGCTGAGGGGATAGTTTTTCGAACGTGCCAACCAGAGTTGCATCGTACTCTGGATGTGCAGATCGCGTACGGGGGAAAACGATCTTGGACTTGTGACCTCGATTTCGAAGAACGACCATAGCTTTGGGGTGTTTAAAGCTAAGACCCTCCATGCCCGGCAGACACCAGTGATGAGTAAAGGTGCTTCACGGGGGTCAAAGTTCGGAAAGGGTACGAGGCAATGAGAAAATATTTCAAGCTGCAGCTCGAAAGGTAACCGGTCGAAAAGTGGGATCGGTGTGTAAGCTGACGGTGAGTCACTCTGGTCCGCAACAATACGCGTCGACAGAGTTCGCGTCCGTGTTCGTTTGGATTCAGATAGGTGTCGACGAACAACGTTTGACATTGGTAGAGGCATCGTACTTTGAACAGAATCATGAGCAGCGAACACGAAATGTGAAGGAGTCGCTTACAGACAATGCGAAATGAAACTGGGGGGTTCAGGTACTGGAGTCAAATGGTCTACTTTTATAGATTCCCGAAGTTCGCTTCCAATTTGAATTCGCTGGGATCTGTGCTAGGGCAGCAAGTAGTTCTAATGTGGATGTGGGTTAGGACTTCGTTCAATCGTTTTATATTGCCCACTGTCTGAATCACAGCTTGACGTCAACGCAAGATCATATGTTAACGTTACCACTGGTTTCAGGCTGGCAGTCCAGCCGTTCAAATTTACCAAAGAGGAGGAGGCGCATCTTTAATGTTGGGGTTATATACATATAATGTTTCCAAGATGCATAAAGCGAAGCTTGTCATTTCAGTTGACGGGAATGGTTAGATCGGCTAAACAGCTGTAGGTCAGCAATTGAATATTGATCTCCTAAAATAGGACTCGGATGTTGGTTGAACCAGGCCGACTCGGAAGTACTTACGCACAATGGAGACGTGGCATTATTACGCCATAGCTTCCGAGGCAGATTCAAGTTCACGCTCCGTGTTGCAGTGTCCTTTGCGCAGTGTGTTCAGTGACTACGCAATGTCACTGTAAATATCTTTCATTATTCGGAGAAATGCATGATCGAAAGCACTGCTTTTAGACCCGAATTTTCCGACACTGGATGGATCTTTCTCCTATCACAGAACAAGTATTATGTCCCATAATCCAGTACTTTAATATAAGATACAGCCACGGTGACAGATTGGATGGACAAGTAGTAAACTGGTGACCCCTTGTCCCCTTCGCAACACTTGAATACATGAAATCAGGCTCATAAGCCGCACAAACGGAGGGGAGGGAAACCACGGCAACTAGAAGAACTTTCCAAAGTCATACGCCTCTTGTTCATTCATGGCCTGTTTCCCACTGGCGGCAGACCTTGGGGCCTTCGTTACTTTCTTAGTATGGGTCATCGTTTTCGCTACAACCCCACTCGTCCCAGAAGCCCCGGCTCGGGACTTCAGTATGCTTTTCGGAGGAGCCACCTTCGGGACAAGAGACGGTACTTCACCTTTCTTCTGTTGCGTTGCGGTTGAAAGGTGTCTCTTCCTTGTAGTGGCGACTATTGGGCTTGCCACTCCACCTAAAGAGACTTTCTTTGTGGGCCGAGCAAGGGCGGAACTTGCTTCCGTTCGTTTCCGTTTTTGTTTGAGTGGAAATGGAATTGAAAGGGGCGGCTCATCGTCTTCGTTTGCGGGGGTGTCAGCTTCTTCCCAATCTTCCTTTGCCTCCTCCCCCATGCTGTCAGAATCAACATTCTCCACCTCATCATCATCGCTGCTGTCATCATCGCCTTGATCTTCAAGCGCAGACCAATTCTCTTCTATTACGACCTTTCTCTCCTCCACGGTTCCCGCAGATAATCTGACAAGACCTCTGTGCTTCCGCATCTCCTTCCGTGTTGCGAGCGCACCGAGGATTGGAGCATCCTTTGCATAAAGCGATGTCAGGAACGAATCAGCATCAATGTCTTCGGAATGCTCCTTTACTCTGGGTGCGGGTGCTGTGTAACGTGCGAACTTGCCAATATTCCAGTCTCGGAGAACGATACGAGCTGCGCCTGTTAAATCTAAATCACCATTCTGAGAAGAAGTGTTAGTTATAATGTCTGCAATGTAGCTTTTGAATACGAGGTTTCAAATACTTTGGAACCTCGTGAAAAAGTAGCAAGGATGACTGACTCTCTTTACCAACTGATTGGTGCGAGCAACACCCGAAAGGAAGGCAATTGAATCGCCAGTTGCAAAAGCCGGAAGGCTATACAAAAGCATTAGATCTTCTTTATTCGCTCTTGACACGATATGCGAAACTAAAGCGAATACGAATCAGAATGCATTCCCGCAACTCATCTCATATAGTATACCACGGACTCACTTGGGGGACTTGGATCTTTCAACCGGTCTATACGACCTTTACTGCGCAGCAAGATGTCCTTAGCACGAATGTCCTGCAATGCTGATTCACCTTCACCCGGAAGAAACGAGAAACCGGGAGTGTCAATGAAAGTAATGGTTTTGCCATCGAACTCAAGGGAAACCTCTTGAGGAAGCTCTGTTGTAGTAGGTCCCTCTAATGATGAGGCAAGAGCGTATACGGGCAAAGACGATTTTTTTAGAAGGGAGTTAATCAGGGAAGATTTGCCAACCTAAATATGATAACGTCAAAAAGATATTCAATCAAAATGAAACTGAGTACTGACGTTTGCTACACCAAGAATGGCGACAGCCAAAGGTTCATCATGCTTTGCCCATTCGCTCAGGCAAGAAAGAATTGAATCGGCACCGACAGCATCATTCACAGGAGTTTTGGCCTTGCCTCTTGGTTTCTTGGGCTGCGAAGGCTGTGATGTTTGTCCCTCGGGAAGGAAAGACGAGGCGGACCGGAACAACACCGTTGGCTGCTCCGTCCGAAGGTATCCTGCCCATGCAGCAACAGCCTCTCGAGGACATCTGTCTGTCATATGTCGAATAATATTAGCACAGGAAAAACCAAATGTGACGGAGATTACAGACCAATTTTATTCATGACTAATAGCACCTTCTTGTCTTTCTGTTTCGCAAGCTCTTCAAGATGCTTACTCCTGTAAGCTAGAGGATCCCGGGCGTCCAACACCTCCACGACTACGTCCGCCTTTTCAAGTACGGATGCTAAATTTGACAGATCACGGTTAACGAGGACTGGTTCCGCCCCCTCTGGGTCACTCTCGGCTTCAATAGGACTCGCTCTCCGAAATTTTAGCTCAGCAGTTATCATCTTTGCAGTGATACTTGCTATTCCATCTCCGTGAACCTTGTGATCTTCCGAGTCCCGGTTTTCGTCATCCTGCCCTCCATCCTGGTGGTCCTCATCGCGAGGGCCATCCACTTCAACCCCTACGACTTCTCCACGTGCTATGGCTCTAGCCTTTTGTTTCTCCTCCTTTACACGCCTCTTCTCCTCTGCGACCTAACAGGCAAAATGCATAGGTTAAATCCTACGAAATTTGAACGAAGCAGAACATACAATCCTCCGTTGTTCCTGCACTTCGGCTAGAATCTGATCCTTGTATGGGAAGTCATTTGGAATACCAGGATCCTTAGGTTTTTCTATGATCTACTATCAAACTCCTTGATTACAGAGCTGCACGATCTCAACGACTCACTGCTCTTCCATTGAGGATTTTTCTTTGCCAACTTCACATTCTTTTTCCTGCTATCTCTAACCTTCTTCTTCACCTTCTCGCGATCCCGAGTCTTGGCTCTGTTGCTCGTTTCTATGTATTAAAGAAATCGGATGATTGGAGGAAACCATTGAAACCGCAAGATGAAATGAGGACCAAAAGATGAGCGTTTCGTCAGTTGGTAGAGGTTTCATAGAACTTACTTTTCCTGATACGTGGCATGTTGTCTCTCCAAGCACTCTAATAGGGACCAGAATTAAGATACTGGACGGTTCGTCAGAAAATTCTTGTGGCTATGCCGATCTAAAAATAGAAGTTCGCACGCATGAAGGCAAACAGTGAAGTCGAAAATATATTTATCATTCTACCCAATAAAGTACATCAGGGAACCGAATAGTTTACATCAAACACTCGAGAAGTAATGAAACAAGCAGGCCATGACTGGATGCGGCACCAGGAAAAGGAGCAAAGATAAACGTTCGGGACGCCAGATGTCAGAAAGCACAAGATGCCGAAGGAGAAGCGCCAGTGTCCATGGCAAACTTGTAACCCTGATTGATGCCATTCGACAAAAGCAGGATGAGTGGAAACTAGAACAACAAACAAGCAAACAGTCGACTTCTTGCGTTCCTGACAAATTACTTGCAGAGCTACCATCTTCACTAGGAGCTATAGGTAAATCCAGCCTCGAAGCCTCGGGAAGGCATTGAAGCGGGATTTTAAAAGGAATTTATCAACATCCACATCCACAAAGTTGAATAATACTTCACCTCCGTTTCTGTGCCCGGCAAGAACGTCAACCTTGAGAATTTGTCACCTAGCCATTGGGCACAGCACGCAATTGAGTTTTGAATATCCTTGCACTTTGAGAGGAACGAGTAGAAGGGTGATATAATGTTGTAACTTGCACACATAATACTACCGAAGACGGAGCAAACTTGACAACTTGCGGAGACGGTAGACGACGAGGTGAGGGCAAGAAGGAAAAATTTGAACTTTTGAGAAAACTTGAGCACGAGACGCCTCTTTTTGTTCGAATTAAAATTTTGAGTATTTAACTTTGTCCGTCCTCTTCCGCGTTCTGTCCATTTGTCCTTGCAGACCCTGCGTGCAGGCAACAACGCCGACCTGTAACGACAGTCCGCTTCGGCGAGGCGAATAAAAACATCAACAGGAGTTAGATAATAGCAATAGCAGAGGATGAGATAGATGAATGGGAAGCGTAGGAGCGCAAAAGGAGGAAAGGAAAACGACTTGGAACAACATTCCTACCAATCCGATGTTGATTCGTCCAAAGCCTCGGGGAAAAGACATTTACCAGCGGCTGGCTTCTTGAGAACTGCCTGCAGGCGTTTCGTAGTCCCTTCCGTTTGAACCACGACGTGGACTTCTGTCACGAGGAGGGGGACTCCTGGAGTAACTCCTGCGACGCCGGTATTCGGGGGAGTGCCTGCCGCCTTTGGGCGGGGGGCTTCGGCGGTCCTTCCAATCCCTGTCACGACCATAGTAGTCGCGATCCCTGCTGCGGTCGCGACCGTAGTCACGATCACGGTCCCGATCTCTACGATAGTCGCGGTCATCTCTACGGCGATCATAGTCACCACGACGACTGGAACGGCGATGTCCCATGTATTCACCAGGAGTTGCCGCATGAGGACGGTCGGTAACAGAGTAGTCAACGCGAATGCGGCGACCATTCAGTTCCTGAAAATTTGTCAGTTTCTCCGTGGTGATGATGAATGTGAACCAAATTACTTACAACTCCGTTGAGCTCCTGAATACATTTTGTAGCTTCTTCGACGGTGCTCATCTTGATGAAACCAAAGCCACGAGAACGGTCAGACTAACAGGTGTCAGTTTATACTGCGGGCGAATCACAAGCGCTCTCAACTCACACGCTGGTCATAAACGATGGTGACTTTATCAACATGACCAAACCTGCTAAACTCATCTTCCAAATCACGTTCTTGGGTCCTAATGCTTAGTCCAAACACACCCAAAACTTGAGATGGGTTTGGTTGCTGGTGAAACTTGTTAGCTGGCTCCGGAGCGTGTTCCAATTCCGAAGTACTGACAATAGGGGCATGAGAAGAACGACGAGGAGGCGACCTTCTACTACGGAATCCTCCTGGACTCCTATCGAAGCGCTTCGAGTCACCATTCATCCCTCCACCATTGGCAGAAGGACGTGGTGGGCTACGCGAGCGAGACCTGCCACGTGTCGGTGCTTGCTCACGGTCAGCAGGAGCAGGGGCCAGTGGGGCATTGTAAGCATCAGAGTAGGGGTCAACGGGGGTTGGGGCAGATTCTCCGTACTGAGCGCCGAAAACGATGAGCACAGACAACTTGCGGCTTCAGACAATTGGGACTCACCATGGTGGTTCCGTAAAAAGCGTTATTTGGGTCTATTTGGCATGCATGGATATCGAATTTGAGCAAGACATTTTGCATGACTCGGCCATGCGCTGCTGGGCGATTTTGTTGCCGGGACTACACACATGGACGCTGATAAGACACCGGGAGGCTGGGAAATGTCGCGCAACTCGAGCAACCCTTCTAATTCAAGTTACTCCTGCCTGGAAGAGGTTGAGGTCAACAAGACAATTCTCGGCGGACTGCCAAAATGCTATAAAGATACCTCGGTTCGTATACTTTGCTCGGTTATCACGATATGCAAGGAGTACTACGACGAATACGCAACTTGTAATGACAAAACTCTATCGTCCTGCCCTGCACCAGACTCAGTTATCAAACTTCTCCAAAACATGGGAAATGATAAGCAAAAGGAGTTGCATGACTTAGTTCTTCACTGTAAGTTTGCTGCACTTGTCTACCATGGTAAACTTGAAATTTTTATCTCTACACTCCCCAGTAAACTCACTTTTACCCATCTGCTTTTCAACCAACCTAGAATGGCCGGTTCCAAGATGGACGACTGACCGCCTGTTCTCAAAAGCATTTCGAGTCTTCAGTCTGAACAGAATTTTTTAAAAACGCACTGTACCTCCACAGATAGTGCGAAATGAATAGAGTGAACGCCGAACGGTTGGATCACGCGCTGGTGGTGCTGGAACTACCAAAGATGCTGATAAGGACTCAATGCATGTTCAAACTTTAGAGGGCATCTGAGGTCCGAGAACCTTGAGTTCAATGAATTCGGAGCAAGTTACAACTGGTACATATATGCCATTAAGTATACATGGAAAACGAGGACCGAAAATGTCTGTCGACTGAAATCGTCCAATTCACGAGCTTGGCGGAGCGTCGCTCGTGCCATTCGCACTGAGAGGAAGAATCGCACCATCAGGCGAATCGCTGATGATAGCCCAACCCTGTACAAAGTGAGTCAACTCATTTTCGATTCGAAAAAAAAAAAGATAAAATACTTACCCGACTAAGCCTCTTGGTAAAAGAAATTATCTCTTTGTTGGCATCATTGGGGGCATCCCAAAAGGGGGCATGGCCAACATCTTTCCAAAGCCTAAACACGAAGTTACCAAAGTTCTTCTCCATGTAGGCCTTGAGCTTGAGGCCATCGACGAACTTATCCATGGTGCCGTGGAGGACCAGGTAAGGAAGGGTCATCCTAGCCTTCATCAAGGCTGTCTCGTCCTGGATATGGGGGATTGACAAAACACGAACGTTCGGGTTCTGACCGGCTACAGCACCCATCCAAGAGTACTTAGTTTCCTGATCGAGTTTGTCTCCAAAAGCAACGCAAGACTCGACGAACTCCTTAACAGTGGGACCGAATTTGGCGAGGTCGAAATCGAGCATCCTTGGAATAAAGCCTAAGGCCCACTGGGTGACGACCTCTGAGAACATGTTGCGATGGGGGAAGGATCCTAGGAGGGCAACACCTCTGATCAGGTCGGTACCATAGTATGTCGCGATATCCGCAGCAGTAACGCCACCCATGGACCTACAATAGAAGTCACCCAGTGTACATAATGGAGGTTCAAGGGGCTCAAATACCACCCAGCAAAAATTGGCCTTTGCTTTCCGACACCGAAGTAGTCGATAACGGCTTTGAAATCATCAGCGAAAGATTTGGACGTGTAGGAGGTGTTGGTGAGAGGTTGGTCACTAATGCCCTGACCTCGAACATCATAACGAATCTGTTGAAAGTCAGGTAAGAACATTGGATGACAACTCTTTGGAACTGGCATACCATGTAGAGGTTCTCGATCATGGACGGATCAGACCATTGCTTGTTGAAAGCGAGCGAACTGCAGGAGAAACCGGGGACGAAGACGACGGCGGGCTTGTTGGGGTTACCAATGGCCTCTGCCCAGATCTTTGTGCCGTCCGGAGAGGTGACATAGACAGCAAAGGTGGAAGCGGAGAGAGAGAGAGAGGTGAGAAGTGAAGCAAACTTCATGACGATGACCCCTTGATCAGAAAGGGCTGTAGGTGTAGAAAGAACAAGGAACGGGGGTCGATAGTAGACTGTACCCTGGCTCTAAGTACTCGGCCGGAATTCGCATGTTATGCAACCGTGCGATCTGTGGGGAATCGGAGTGAACAGATCAAGAGTCGCTAAGGGTCGCCGACTGGGACGGATGACAAAGATCCAGGAATAGGCTTTGGATATTCAGGAACACGGCGATTGCATATAATGGGAGTTCAATCTGCCCTTCAACTAAAATGAATTCTACATAATGCGAAAGATTGGAGCGGCCACAGAAAACCTGAAGGCTGAACAGTTTGTGAAGAGAAGGGCATCTCATGCGACATGCTAAAACTGGCAACAAGCTTGTTCGAGTCTTCGCAAATGCGTATCAGGAGTTCTGAGTAAGCTTTCCAGCTTCAGCGTTCTGTTTAAGATTTGTCTCCGGCACCACGGTATTAATAATAATCCATCAAAACCACTCCGAGCTGCTCTCTGTCAAGCGGCCACAATAAATCAAATCATTTCTGTCAGTTTTGGCACCTTAATTACACGTATATTGAGGCTTCTATATAAATCCTAGCTTGGAGTACAATGCAATAGACGCTCAGAAAATGCGGTATCAAAACCAGAAAGAATGGGTGATGCATAAAACTTTGATGGAACTACTTATAGACATTGAACAAGATTTTAGCCGAAGTACAATTATTGCAATCAGCTTACTACTGTTCCCACTCTATCATCACAATCATATGATGGACACCTATATTTTGAGAACGACAACTGGACATAGAAAACATCAGTTTCCTGACTCGGATGCTATTGCCAGCTTCACCCTTGAGGCCAGCATCAGAATACGTGCTAATGGGACCTCTGTCAGGTGACATTCTTTGGCTACTCTAACGAATATCAAACATCGCTATACGATTGTCTTTACGGTTCAGCCATGATTGCTCTGCAAAAGATCCCAGTCGTTTATTCAATGTGTGTTCCCATCCAGGCCATCCAGGCCCATCCTCTTTCCGGTATGATTTATGATGACCAGCTAACACAATATAATCATATAACTTTTCATGTCGTACTAGTAAATGTCCTCCAGACAACTAAGACATGTGGAACGAACTTAAGACTTCTCAACAAACCGAGTATCTGAGCTTCACTACAATGAACTTTCATGACTGGCATTGGGTTGACTCGGATGACGTACACCAGGTCTGTGATGAGTTTGTATTCAGAATAACCCTTAACTTTAAGGGAGGAGTCCTGGAGGGACGGTAATGGTTTGATATGGAGGCGTTGAGGAGGAAGGGGGTTCATAAAAAAGACAGAGTCGTTTCATGCCACCTTCTCGTTCATGGAGGTTTTGAAGCCGTCGAATTACATTCCTTATGATGATATCCTCGTCAAGAAGGGAGAAACCAGGTAACTCCAAGTTTACTTCTTGTAAGTGTCGCATGAGAAGAACGTTATCAAGTGTTGCCTGGCAGAAACACATGTTAAGGCTATGATAAGAGAGAGTGAACTGGCCAACCTCTATCTCTGAGGCCGATAAGGACCGATCGCCAGAGTAAGGGCTGCAATAAATTCCGAGTTGACGGACATTG
>Ga0307508_10007209_pt1 | contig 10356 bp, 7 predicted proteins | sample 9_EM_MG_FD_203089 | JGI IMG/M metagenome (GOLD analysis project Ga0307508, IMG submission 203089) | Populus trichocarpa ectomycorrhiza microbial communities from riparian zone in the Pacific Northwest, United States - 9_EM | ecosystem: Host-associated > Plants > Roots > Unclassified | place...
TTTTTTATCCCTTATCTAGCTAGAAAAAGTAGATCGGGCTTCTAAAATGTCTTTTAAATTAGGATAAATTTTGATTTTTTTTACCGATTAAAAATTGATTTGAGCTTAGATATGGGTTCATTGATATTCAAGAGTGTTTCACATGTGTTTTTAGAAGGAAAAAAAAATGCTTGAAACTGAAGTTTTAATGTTAAAAAAAGAGGGGTCAACTTTCTAGCCATTCCCGACAACCAGAGGTGGTCGGAGGCGAAACTAGTAGTTGATGCATGGTCTGCCACTACAGACAACGTGTTATCTATTTTCTTAAAAAAATAAATGGGAAAACAATGAGTGAATAACACATTGTCTGCCCATTCAAATAATACAATAAGGAAATTAGGCCTTGACGCGCGTGCTTGTGTTGCCAGGCCCACGTGTTAGGACTAAATTTCAATGGGCTTGGCGTGCGAGGCCTTCTAGGCTCGTGCCTCACCCTTTTATTTATTTATTTATTTATTTTTTAATTTATTTAATGTGAAATTTAATAGCTATATATATTAATCTCTTAAATTAGTTTATAATATATTTTAAGTATTATTTCTTAAAATACCATTACAAATTTTATTTTCTTTCCAAATAAGAATATAGATTTTTTTTCATTAATTTTAGAAAGGGTTTTTGTTTTTGGTTACAACTTGTCATATTGTTTTCAAGAAAAATATCTTTTTTTTTGTGAGCCTCTATTTTTATTATCGTATTATTAAATAAAATATAGTTTTAAAAAATAAAGTAATTGAACCAAGCGGGTCCATAACCAAGCGTGTATTTAATGTGTGAACCCGGTTTGAACTGGGAAAATTTAATATGTATACATTGTTTCAATATTTAAAAAACAAAAAATGAGTGTATTTTTTTAAAAAAATTCCTTGCTGCTCGAAAATGTGTTAATAGATCTTGCATATATATATATATATATATTATCTATGTTCAACGACTCTCAACGAAACATTTCTTGCGGTTAAAAAGTAGCTCATGACGTAGTGTCGACTAGGGGTGAGCAAAAAAACCGAAAAACCGATTTAACCGAGAAAACCAAAAAAAAAATTTACCAAAAAAACAAAACCGTTAAAAAAAACCGATTGAACCGATTAAAATATTTAGGAAAATGTCCGGTTCGGTTCGGTTTCCGGTTTTGGTGTGCTTGAACCGGCCAACCCGAACCGAACCGAACCGGTTCAGTTTAAAAATGAAATAAATAAATAAACAAAGTCGCTGGCCGCCTCCTCCCTCAAATTAGCCATTAGGCATCAACAACCCTAGTATACCATTTATCATTTCTTTCCCCTCCTCTCCGATTAACCCTTTGAATGCTTTCATAGTTTGAAGGGTCCCTTTCATTCACAGCTTCCATGCTCTCTATCTCTCATCTCTCAAATGATTTGGATATGAGACACAGATTGGATTCTAAGGTCAACGTAAAGGAAACGTAGTTGATTACAGGTAAAGCTTCAATATTTCCTTTCAACATTTGAGTCAAATTTGTCTTCTTCTCTTCCAATTTTCCATGCTTTCTGTCTCTCATCTCTCAAACTTGCCATGTCAGAGGTGAATTGCTGATGATTCTTCCATTGATTTACTTGATTCTCCTTCATGGGTCACGACATAAAAAGATCCCACCTTGATTGCCTGAGAGGGATTATTTTGGGTCTAGAAGCTGAAGAGTGTCTAGAAAAATCAAAGCAGTGATTGCTAAGAACTGATACTGTTTTTTTGCAATTATTTTTTCCTTTGCAAGATGTTGCAACAACGAGAACAACGTTGTTGATTCTTAGAGGATGGCATCTTGGCATTGCATTTCGGTTTGAACCGGTTTGGAAAGGAAAAAAACCGAGCCGAAATTAATCGGTTTGAACCAGTTTTCGGTTCGGTTCGGTTTGGTTCAAAAGCTAAAAAAAATAATAATCGGTTTGGTTGTTTATTTTGGTCCAAAATCGGACCGAACCGAAAATACTCAGCCCTAGTGCCGACAACATGTCTAGTTAGCCCCAAATTAGCTTTTAGGGGAAATTTTAAGTTTTTCTCCAATTATATCATGGCTCTCAATTTGGTTTCCAATAAATTTCCTTTTTTATTAGCAAGTTGTGATTTTTATATAGAATCCATGAATTGTTGTTGATATATAGTCGTTAACAAAAGAATTGATAAATATTTTTTTTTTAATTTTGAAGATGCAATAAGAGTGTTTTTTTTATAGGACATTAGGGATTGTTTTATAGTTTGGGCTCTTAATTTGAGATTTGTTCTACTGTTTTTCTATGTTAGCACTGAATATAATTTCCGAAGCAAATGCATAGATTCGTTAATGGAGGAAGACAAGTTTCAAATCGAGTGTGCTTCTTTTGATTTGATCAAAGCCTAAAGATTTGAGCAGCTAAACTATGGGTTAATTAATTACTTCTATCACTATCTATTTTGGACACTTACACTTTGCACCTTATATTTTAGAAAATTATGATTTTCACCTTAGGATTAGTGGACTTAACTTTTTTTGTCGAAACTTAATTTTAAAATTAAAAGACGTCCCTATTTTAAAGGAAGATAAAAGTATTATACTCTCATTTTACACATTACACTTCCTCTTTTGGAAGAAAAAATTACGTTATTTTATTTTATTTTTTTAAAAAGCTTATAATATATTTGTTTTTTGGAAATTCATGCTATTTATGAAATGAATATGTTTATGTAATAAAACATAAAATAAAAAGGAGATGCTTATTTATGGATGAAAGTAACACATTTTACCCAAAGAACAGTTTTTTTATACTGTAAAAGTCATTAACATGATTAATGAATCTGTTCATTAATAAGATTTCATTTCTAATTAAGATCATTTAACTTATCATAAAAAGATCATATACATGTAATATGCCTACGAAAAGCTAAGTACACTCATAAGCTTTCTGTATTTCTTGAAGAAAAAAAAGAGAGGCTGATAACAACAATAATAATAATAAAAAAGACATAGTTAATTATTGGGCATCTTAATGTTCTTGCATATTCCCAGGAGAAAAACATCGTTGTCCTTTTATCCATGGAGACATGGCGATGTGATTGAAGGCATCATTATTGATATTAACAAGGACGTATTTTGTTTTTTTAATCCTGGTAAGCAGATTAATATTATTTTTTTTCTTGAAAAAAGGGTGAAACTTCAGAAATGAAGTTGCCATTTGGAAGAAAACACACACACATGTTCATACCACACGGAGACACCAAGGTTTTATGTGCTTGTTAGCTGGAATATATAACAAGGCAGAGAAGCAAGCATATCCGTTTTCTCGACGCGGCGATCGTTGCAAGGAAAGTAAACATTTATAGGTACGTACGTGATTGCTTTCTTCAACAAGAAAAATCTCAGCTGCATTGATTTCTCAAGTGAAAATTATGTAGTGGTTGCTTTTTGGCTTGTGGGTTTTGCTAGTTTTTGAGGCATTAATTAGACAAGAAGTTCACAAGTTGTCATGATCAGGAGAGGATATCTTTCTTCACCAATTCTTGCCTCCTTGTGCGTAGCAGTCTTCTTCATTCACGCCTTGGCAGACGATATTCCTTCGCCGGATGGCACATCAGGTTTCTTTTTCCGATGCTTTCCTTTTCTACCTCTTTCATTTTGTATCTCTATTTTTCATATTCTTAAACTACATGGCTGTTATATTGCCATGTATAATATCTCCGTCCAAGTACCATATATTCTATTATGGAGTATTTCCAGTGAATAACAGTTCACTCACTTGAATGGTAATGGGTTCAATTTTGACTCTTCACTTGCTCTCAGAGGATCCACGTTTCATTTTGGAGACTTGAACATGTGAATATATTTATAAAATTCGATCCGGTTCAAGGACATTACAAAATAAATGGATTAATTTAGATTAACAAGTGTTAATTTAAAATAATATTATTTTAAAATATTATTTTAAAAATTAAAATAATATTAATTAAAAAAATAAAAATAAAAGACAAACTAAGTTTCAATCGAGTTTTAACAACTTCGCTATGTCAACCATGTTCAGTTCAAATATAATCCAGTCTAGATCCATGTTCATATATATATATATATATATATATATATATATATATATATATATATATATATAATAAGTTGTAATTTCTGTGAGTGCTAAAAAGGCTTGAATTTTACGTTATTCTCATTACGAAATCTATTTTGATTGGTTGTTAGAAAATTAAATTTAGTTTTTAAATAAACTTTTATGTTGATTGGTCCACATGTATATCAAAAACATCGACTTATAAAAGGAAACAAAGTGAAGATTTAAAGGATCTCAGACTCATTTAATTAAGGAAGAGGTCCAGAAATGTTTTTTCATTCGTAATTCATCGGTTTTTATTCCTTTTTCAAATTGGAATATTTGAATCTTCCTATGATGGTAGAGAATATAGTTTTATTTGTCAGTCAATCTATATATCTTTCAAAATAAAAAAAAATATTTGACCAATAAAAAAGTGTAAATGATTATAAGGATTAAAAAAATATTTATTTTTATTAAAGTATTTTTGAATTATTTAAAAAATGCAATTAATATAAAAAATAAAAAACATTAGTTTTTTAAAATCTTCAGGTTGAAATAATTAAGACGGAACAATAAATATCAATTATAAGCAGAAAAAATATAGATAATGAATTTACTTTCATTTGTAAAAATTGGTTCAAGTATTTTACTTAAAAGTTAAACAATATCATCAAATATAAATTTTATAAAAGCTGTTTAATTATTCATAACTAGAAGTTTTTTGTCACATGATGTATGCCAATATTCTGCTATAATACTTAAACTATTTAGTATTTAGAGAATAATGGTGCACCCTTGATTATATAATTTAATTTTTAGAATTTATATAATATAATAAAAGCTTATTCTATTGTTAACTATATAAAAAGTGCACCCACCCTTGATTATATAATGTTAATTGATACACTAAGAATATAATGAGACGCTTTTATATCAATATTCTCTACCATCACTCCCAAATTGAATGCAAAAATAAATTATTAAATATGCATATGGTTGTAAAGATAAAGTCATTTTTACAAGGTAGAATATTTACTCCAATAATGTATAAGATTTCTTAAATAAATAACACAAAGTTATTTAATAACTGGTCATATAAACTTTTTAATTAATATTATATTATATTGATGTTTAGTTGCAAAAAAAAGGACAATTATAGGAATATATAATAGAAAAAAAAGGTTTTGTTCTCATATTAGAATTAAGGAAGTAGTTATAGTTGGCATGATATATTCAACTAAAAACAATGGAACGAGGATTAATTTGTAGTTAAAAATAAAATATAAGGACTAAAATAAGGTTTTTAAAAATTACTGGGCCTGCATCGGAACTCTATGAAGCATTTGTTACTTTTGAAACCAAATAAAGGAACATAATAAATAATATGGATTGTGTGTGGAGCACAAGATACAGACTAGTTTTAAAAAATAGTCAAGTCTAACATATATATGAATGTGTGCCGAATATGGATTCTCGAGTTTCAGCAGCATATATAGATAAAAATGGACAATCGACGTTTCTCCATGTGTTCTATTAACAAGTTCATAAATTTTAAATGCAGCTACCTGTGTCTTAGACTTCAAGGAATTCCCTTACCAGCCAACCGGTGAGTGCATAGGCCAACAAGAGAGAATCAAAGACTGGAACAGCTTTGGCACAACACTTTGCTGCCGTGATGTCCTCAACGTCCTAACAAAACTCTTAGCCTGGCGTGCATCAAACACAAGTGGCTATATTTTCCTCCCAGAAGATCAATGGGCGAACTGTAGCGGTGGCTTTACCAGACAAAACCTTGTATCACCATATTCATGTGGCTTTGATAAGCTCTATAATGGGAGAAGTGCTTGCTCAAGTTTTTCTTTGTCATCAATAAAGGAACAGACGTATTACAAAAATGCAGTAGCCTCGTGTTCGGATTTTAGCTCTTCGTACGATGATGGCTGCGGCAACTGCATCGAGGCAATATTGGAAGCGAGGGATTTTCAGCTGCGACAATTAGATGTCAAAGATGATGACAAGGAGGAAAAAATAGTTTGTGGGGTGGCAGTTCTTATATCTGTTGTGGCTGCAAATTTGAATAATCAATCTCTGATCGATGATTTCTATAGTTGTTTGCCTGCTTTAGATGAATTCAGTAAGAGCCAAAACTAGTTCTTTCAAATATCATTTCTCAATTAACTTCCCATTTCACTTCCTGATCATGCTTATTGTTTTGTTTATGAACAGATGAAGGGTACATGAAAATCAAATGTAAGTACAACTATTCTGTTTTGTTCATTTATTGGAGTTTTATTTGGTCCAGTGGATTATCAAATAAAGTATAAACACTCACAAAGATCTTTTAGCTTATCAGATTCTGTGGTGAAAGTGGTATTTGCGGTCTTTATAGCAATCATCGTATTGTTGCTGGTCATTCTTTTGATAAAATATGTGAGCAAGGGCAAGAAGAAGCGTCCTAAACCTGTTCCTCAATCTGAAGAGATCACCGCCTGGTCTGGCCTCTATAGATTCTCCAAGGCTGAGATTGAGAATGCCATTAACCACAGCAAGGTGAGGAAGAGCCTAGGGAGAGGAAGTGCTGGGCAAGTTTATAAAGGTGTTTTACCTAGTGGACAAGTAGTAGCCATCAAGCACATACATAATAGCAGCTCATGCGATTCTTTCCAGCGCGAAGTTGAAGGCCTTTCTAGGGTTAGGCATCCAAATCTTGTTTGTCTCTTCGGTTGCTGCATTGAGGGAGGCGAACGGTATCTTGTCTATGAATATTGTGCAGCTGGGAACTTGTCTCAAAATCTCCGAAGTAACTCTCCATTAATCTCTAAACAATTTCAGTATTGTTTTGTTTAACATCTTGAATCGATTGCTTTTCTCTTTCGTGCCAAGCTGTAGCTATAAAGTAAAATAGTACTTCCAGATGATGTCTGCTTTGCGTTGTCTCTAGGGTGTTACTCATATGCCTCAATCCATTTTATTCAGGGAAAGATACTGTATTGACATGGGAAAGAAGAGTTAAGATCCTAAGAGACTGTGCTCTTGGACTGAGATACCTTCACCATTTTATAGATGGTTGCATCGTCCACAGGGACATTAAGGTAGTAAATGCTAATTTATTCTCCAGTTTTCTCATCGTGTAAGACTGAAATTGCACTGAAAGTTTCACCATTTCGGCATTTGAGAATAGTCCAATTGATCATTAATATTATTGGAGAGCTAACATGAAAATCAGGTTTGGTGTTGTAAAAAAATGTTTTAAAGACTTTTAATGTATGGTGTCGTTTTCTCTTATATTCACCGAAGATTTTAAACTCATATCCATGTAAAAGAACAAGACAGATTTCATATTTGGTTGACACAATATGGTGCCTCAATAGAGCTTATATTAATGTCTTAATGTTGTGCATTTTCTATATATGCAAATGCATCTTGTAATTTGATATCTAATGGTTCGTTTATGCATGCTTCACAGCTTACGAACATCCTTCTGACAGAGAATTTGGAACCAAAACTCTCAGATTTTGGGTTGGCAAAGATGCTTGGCATGGAAGAGAGCAAAGTTTTCACAGATGTTAGAGGAACTATGGGCTATATGGATCCAGAATATATGAGCAATGCCAAACTAACATGTGCCAGTGACATCTATAGCTTTGGTATTGTTGCTCTTCAACTTTTATCGGGGCAAAAAGTCATTGAGTTGGATCTTGATGCTAGAGACCAGCTCATCCGAAAGGTATATTCTTGCGTGCCTGAAAGTCAATACTATGCGAGAGTTCTCTAGAGCAAGAGGGTAACCTTCAACTTTTTCAGGCAAAGGATGTAAATGCAGGAAAACGTCCGTTAACAGATTTTGAAGATCCTGGCCTCAACAGAAAGGTCAACAGCGTTGATTTTGAAGCCATTTTGCAAATTGCTGTACTATGTGTGGCAAAATCAAGCAAAGGTCGCCCAACGATTGATGATGTCTTCGAAGAGATAGAGAAGGCTTGGAAAAACACACAAGCTGAAATGGTTAGGCAATCAATTCCTTGAGGCATGCATCATATATACGTTATTTCACAGACCACTATGCTAAGATTGATAACATTTTTTCTGTTTTCTTACTGATCTCAGAAAGCAAACAGCGCAATCGGCTCATCAATGTCCAAATCCATGGAAGTGATACCTGTATAAACAAAAAGGCTGAAGGCTGAAGTTTAATGATGGGTGGTGCCCTTGTTTTGTTTGTAAACTATGAATCAGTAAAAAGGTGGTGCTGATTAGAAATAAAGATACGATGCTGTTACCAATTAAGACGTCCCATATTTGTATGTTATTAAGACCCTTTTCTGCTCCATTCCCAGTGAGCAAATGAGAAACATATATGAATGTTCCTTCATTGGGACTGATCGAGAGGATACGAAGGTGACGAAGAAGGAAGAGTTCTTGTCCTTGATACAACCACAGAGACTACACATTGTTGATTGAGGATCTCATTTTGTAGCTATACATTTAACGTAAATCTTGAGGATTTGAATGGGGGAACTGGGTTTCATGGAAGTCAGAAATCATCTGTGAGTTGAGAGATCCATGTACAGGGGCTTTTTTTGAAATTAAATATGTATTCTATAAGTTATTAAGGTTTGATGATTTCCAAATATGCCATTTTGTTTGAAGAATTAAATTTTACAATTAATTTTTAATTAAATAAGAGAAATAAAATATTAACGAGTTAACTAAAAAAATCATATAAGGATCCCAATTCACTTAATACTATCTCCTTATCTTACAAATCAGAGGGTAATATGCTAAAAAATCACACTTGAAAGTCTTAAAAGCAAGTGGTAGAACGTGTATTGCTGAAAGGCACATAATTCAAATTTAATTTTTATTTAAGTTTTGAGAGTTGAGAATAATTAGGAGGCTTAACCTATTGGTTAGTCAACCTTTTATATATATATATGTAGGGCAATATACAATAGTAATGGTGATGTTACAACACAAGAGTATGACTAAAATATTTTCTATATAGTACATTAATATGCCTCCTCAAGCTGAGGGTGAAGGATTAACCTGAAGCTTGAACCGAAAAGCAGTAAACGGAGCAGTAGGAAGCGGCTTGGTAAAAACATCGGCAAATTGATCTTGAGAGGGGATAAAACGAATCTGAATCTCTTTCTTCGCAACCCTATCTCGTACAAAATGATAGTCAACCTCAACGTGTTTAGTGGGAGCATGAAAGATAGGATTTGCAGATAAGTAAGTAGTGCCTAGATTATCATACCAAAGGATAAGAGCAGAGATAGAGAGAATCTGCAAATCTCGCAATAGATACTGAAGCCAAATAACCTCAGTAGTGCCATCAACCAAGGCTTTATACTCAGTCTCGGTGGAGGAGCGAGCAACTGTTCGTTGCTTGCTAGATTTCCAAGAGATAGGAGTTTGACCAAAGAAGACGAGATAACCACCTATGGACTTGCGATCATCAGTACTACCTGCCCAATCTGCATTTGTTAAACCATATCTCCGACGGATTTATGCCATCGGTATATATCGGCAGATTTTGAGACGGAATTATTTCCGTCGGTAATAATTACCGATGAAAAAATTCCGTCGGTAATTCCATTGGTTTTTGCCGGTTTTCTGGTAGTGTATCAATTCAAATATATATATCCCAAAAATATTTTTATCCCCTTTTATAATTGAAACTTTGGAAAAGTACCATACACATATCATGCCAACTTGAATTTCAAGAATAGATCTTTTGAAACGGATGATGGAGAAGAAATTGAGGGAGATAAGAAAATCATTTAAATGAATAATATCCTCCCGACTGTCATGTGGTTGTCAAAAGAACCATTGCGTGGACAAAATAAACAGACCTTTTCCAGTGCATGGACAAACAGGAACCATTAATGGCATAGAACAAGCGTAAAATGGTAAAAGCTCTAGTGGGCGGAAAAATATATCCAATAATTTCTCTTTCTTTTTTCTTAGATTTAAATTTATATAATTATATTTCTTATTTTTTTTTCTTTTTTCTTTCCATACTTCTAAGAGTATAATTAAATTTATTTGCGACAAAGAGTAGCATAGAAGAAACTGGAGTTGAGGCAATTGACTATGGAATGGTAAGATTAGATTCGGAGTTTATGTTATTGGTTTTTGACTTGCAGTCGGTGCAACTTCTAAAATCCTTGGCTTCTGCATGTGAAAAATATTGCAAAGGATTGTCAAAGTATAGAGAAGTCCAAACCCATTATCAATGAATGAGCGTAAATTTTTGTTCATGAACAAAAATTTTTTGTTCTAA
>Ga0307508_10007210_pt1 | contig 10356 bp, 8 predicted proteins | sample 9_EM_MG_FD_203089 | JGI IMG/M metagenome (GOLD analysis project Ga0307508, IMG submission 203089) | Populus trichocarpa ectomycorrhiza microbial communities from riparian zone in the Pacific Northwest, United States - 9_EM | ecosystem: Host-associated > Plants > Roots > Unclassified | place...
CCCGCGTCCAGCGCCAGATGCTCCAGGACCTGGGCCGCGAGCCCACCCCGGAGGAGCTGGCCAAGGAACTCGACATGACCCCCGAGAAGGTCATCGAGGTCCAGAAGTACGGCCGCGAGCCCATCTCCCTGCACACCCCGCTGGGCGAGGACGGCGACAGCGAGTTCGGCGACCTCATCGAGGACTCCGAGGCCGTCGTCCCGGCCGACGCGGTGAGCTTCACGCTTCTGCAGGAGCAGCTGCACTCGGTGCTCGACACGCTCAGTGAGCGCGAGGCGGGCGTGGTCTCCATGCGCTTCGGCCTCACCGACGGCCAGCCGAAGACGCTGGACGAGATCGGCAAGGTGTACGGGGTCACCCGTGAGCGCATCCGCCAGATCGAGTCCAAGACGATGTCCAAGCTGCGCCACCCCTCGCGCTCCCAGGTCCTGCGGGACTACCTGGACTAGGCCCCGGGGTTTCGTACGCCGGTACGGGCCCGTGACCGCCGCCTTCGCGGTGGTCACGGGCCCGTCGGCGTTTCCGGATGCGCCCCGCGCCCGCGTGTATCACTCTGGGTGTTCAGGGATTTCCGCTGGGTCAGATCCCCGGGGTCAGGAGAACGCATGCGGTTCAGGTTTCGGGCACTGCTTTCCGCCGGGGTGCTCGCACTGCTGCCCGCTCTCGCGGCGCCCGGTGCCGCGCATGCGGCACATGCCCCGCATGCCGACGGCGGCATCATCGGCGGCAGCCCGGTCTCGGCCGAGGAGTATCCCTGGACGGTGGCGGTGGCCAGCCGGGCCCGGTTCGGTCCGGCGCGGTCGGGCCAGTTCTGCGGAGGCGCCCTCGTCGGGCCCGCGACGGTGATCAGCGCCGCGCACTGCTTCGGGCAGGCGGCGCTCGGCGGCTCCTGGTCGGACGTACCCGATCTGCGGATCATCTCCGGGCGTACGGATCTGAGCGGCACGGCCGGCCGGGAGATCGCGGTGAAGAGCGTCTGGGTCAATCCGGACTACGACCCGGTGACCAACAGCGGGGATGTGTCGGTCGTCACACTCAAGGAGTCGCTGCCCGCCGGGTCCGTCATCCGCATGGCCGGCCAGGCCGACGCGCAGGACTACCGCGCGGGCACTGCGGCCCGGGTCTTCGGCTGGGGCGATGTCAGCGGCTACGGCAGCTACTCGTCCGTGCTGCGGGCGGCGAAGGTCTCGATGCTGGACGACGCGGTCTGCGAGCGGGCGTACCCGGGCAGCAGCGACGGCACCTACCGGCGTCAGGACATGGTGTGCGCGGGCGACCCGGCGGGCGGGCACGACGCGTGCCAGGGCGACAGCGGCGGCCCGCTGGTCGCGGGCGGCAAGCTGGTCGGGCTGGTCTCCTGGGGGGCGGGCTGCGCCGACCCCGCACATCCGGGCGTCTACACCCGCGTCGCGGCCGTCACAGGGCTCGTCGCGGCCCATTCGTGAGCATGACGCCCTGGGGCACGTCTACGGGCGCGAGCAGGCGTACGGGCGGCCCCCCGTGAGGGAGACCGCCCGTACGCACAGAGCTCGTCGCAGGGGACTATTCGTCGGGGCCGTGGCCGTCAGTGTTCGTCGTCGACCGCCAGGGCAGCGGGGGAGTCGGTCAGGCGACCGGTCTCATCCTGTATTTCCGCAGCGATCTTCTTCAGTTCGGGTTCGAACTTACGCCCGTGATGCGCGCAGAAAAGCAGCTCGCCGCCGCTGATCAGAACGACGCGCAGGTAGGCCTGGGCGCCGCAACGGTCGCAGCGGTCTGCCGCCGTCAGCGGGCTTGCGGGGGTCAGAACAGTAGTCACGTCGCCTCTTCTCTAGCTCGACGAGCTGTCGTACCAGGGTCAACATCCAACCAGGCCGAAAACGTTCCCGCTCGTGGCTTTTCCTTGAAAACAGTTCTCGTATGTCTTGGATGCTACCGATTGGCGGCGAATAGGTCTCTGGTGCGCTCGTTGTCGTCTTTAGGTTGATCTGTCCGGTTTCATCACCCCGGCTGGCTTGCCGGTTGATGATGAGGACGTGCCCGGAGCCTAAATGGTTCATGCCTCTATGGGAACGTGACATGTGTATCACTCGAAAGAGGGATCGAACATGCGATCGAGTGAGGACTAACATGAGGCGGATACCGGGTCATGGCACAAGCGCTCCACCAGGCCTCGGTACCCTCTCACCGATACGGCTGAAGAACTTCATCGAGGAGACGCCCGCGTGACCGCCGAAACATCCGTGCCGTCCACTGCGCTGCTGACCGGTGCAGATCGCGACGGCTCCAACTACACTGCGCGGCACCTTCTCGTCCTCGAAGGCCTTGAGGCAGTCCGCAAGCGCCCCGGCATGTACATCGGCTCGACCGACAGCCGCGGCCTCATGCACTGCGTCTGGGAGATCATCGACAACGCGGTCGACGAGGCCCTCGGCGGACACTGCGACCACATCGAGGTGCAGCTCCACCAGGACGGCTCCGTGGAGGTCCGTGACAACGGCCGCGGCATCCCGGTCGACGTCGAGCCCAAGACCGGCCTGTCCGGCATCGAGGTCGTCATGACCAAGCTGCACGCCGGCGGCAAGTTCGGCGGTGGCTCCTACGCCGCCTCCGGCGGTCTGCACGGCGTCGGCGCCTCGGTGGTCAACGCGCTGTCCGCCCGCCTCGACGTCGAGGTCGACCGAAGCGGCCACACCCACGCCATCAGCTTCCGCCGCGGCGTCCCCGGCGTCTTCGCCCAGGCCGGCCCGGAGGGTCCCTTCGATCCCGCGAGCGGCCTGCACAAGACCAAGAAAGTGCCCAGGGCCCGTACCGGCACCCGGGTCCGGTACTGGGCCGACCGCCAGATCTTCCTCAAGGACGCCAAGCTCTCCCTGGAGCACCTCCACCAGCGCGCCCGGCAGACCGCCTTCCTCGTGCCGGGCCTGACCATCGTGGTCCGCGACGACCGGGCGCTGGAGGGGGAGGGGTCCGCCGAGGAGACCTTCCGCTTCGACGGCGGCATCAGCGAGTTCTGCGACTACCTCGCCCAGGACAAGCCCATCTGCGACGTCCTGCGGCTCACCGGCACCGGCACCTTCAAGGAGACCGTGCCCGTCCTCGACGACCGCGGCCACATGACGCCCACCGAGGTCACCCGCGAGCTCGGCGTCGACATCGCCCTGCGCTGGGGCACCGGCTACGACACCACGCTGCGCTCCTACGTCAACATCATCGCCACCCCCAAGGGCGGCACGCATGTCCGCGGCTTCGAGGGCGCCATCGCCAGGACGGTGAACGAGGTGCTGCGCACGGCCAAGCTGCTGCGCGTCGCCGAGGACGACATCGTCAAGGACGACGCCCTGGAGGGCATGACCGCGGTCGTCACCGTCCGCCTCGCCGAGCCGCAGTTCGAGGGCCAGACCAAGGAGGTGCTCGGCACCTCGGCCGCCAACCGCATCGTCGCGGCGGTGGTCTCCAGGGAGCTCAAGGCATTCCTGACCTCGACCAAGCGCGACGACAAGCAGCAGGCGCGCGCCGTGCTGGAGAAGGCCGTCGCCGCCGCCCGTACGCGGATCGCCGCCCGGCAGCACAAGGAAGCGCAGCGCCGTAAGACCGCGCTGGAGTCCTCCTCGCTGCCGGCCAAGCTCGCGGACTGCCGGAGCGACGACGTGGACCGCAGCGAACTCTTCATCGTGGAGGGCGATTCGGCGCTGGGCACCGCGAAACTGGCCAGGAATTCTGAGTTCCAGGCGCTGCTGCCCATTCGCGGAAAGATTCTGAACGTCCAGAAGTCGTCGGTCTCGGACATGCTGAAGAACGCCGAGTGCGGCGCGATCATCCAGGTGATAGGAGCCGGTTCCGGCCGGACCTTCGATATCGACCAGGCGCGGTACGGAAAGGTCATTTTCCTCGCCGACGCCGATGTCGACGGCGCACACATCCGGACCCTTCTGCTCACCCTCTTCCAGCGGTACATGCGGCCGATGATCGAGGAGGGGCGGGTCTTCTCCGCGGTGCCTCCGCTGCACCGTATCGAGCTGAGCAACCCCAGGAAGGGCCAGGACAAGTACATCTACACGTACTCCGACAACGAGCTCCGGCAGACCCTGATGGACCTCCAGCGGCGCAACGTCCGCTACAAGGACAGCATTCAGCGCTACAAGGGCCTCGGAGAGATGGACGCCGACCAGCTCGCGGAGACCACGATGGACCCCCGGCACCGCACGCTGCGCCGGATCAACATCAGCGATCTGGACGCCGCGGAAGAGGCGTTCAATCTGCTGATGGGAAATGATGTCGCGCCGCGCAAGGAATTCATCACCAGTTCGGCCGCGACGCTGGACCGCTCGCGTATCGACGCCTGATGAGGCCCCGGCCCCCGGTTCGTCACCTGATGGGGTGAACGTTTCGGCTTGAGGTCTCCGGATCTTCCCGCTTTGTCCAATGCTGGGCCGACGGCCGACCACCGGCCGGCGGAGCGAGGAGAGTTTGTGGACGAGCACGACGGAGCCGGGTCCGGAGCGCTCCGGATGGACGACCCCTGGTACGACGCCCACGCGGCGGGGGAGTGGCAGCACGACGCTGCCGCCCCCGTCGCCGTGAGCGCCGACGCGAACGCGAGCCCCACCAAGCACGACGACCGCACGTCGGTCTATCTCGATGTCCAGCACAGCGCCGCCTTCCAGGAAGTACGGGGCCGCTACCGGGGGTTCGCGTTCCCGGCGGTGGCCGGATTCCTCACCTGGTACCTGCTCTACGTCGTGCTGGCGATGACCGCGCCCGGGCTGATGGCCCGCCCGGTGGCCGGCGAGATCAATGTCGCGATGGTGGCCGGGCTGGCCCAGTTCGCCTCGACGTTCCTGCTGACCTGGGCCTACGCCCGGCACGCGCGGCTGCGCCGGGACCGGGCGGCGCTGGATCTGCGCTGGGACACCCAGGAGCGCATCCGGTGACGGGCAATCACCAGGGGCTGGCGCTCCTGCTGTTCACGGCGTTCGTGTCCGTGACACTGGCGATCACCGCGTGGGCCGGGCGGCGGCGCAACTCCTCGGTCGAGTTCTTCGCGGGCGGACGGCTCTTCTCACCGATGGAGAACGGTTTCGCCATCGCGGGCGACTACATCTCGGCCGGTTCGCTGCTGGGTGTCTCCGGACTGGTCGCCCTCGTGGGATACGACGGGATGCTGTACTGCGTCGGCTTCCTGGTCGGCTTTCTCGTCGTCCTGATGCTGGTCGCGGAACTCGTGCGCAACTGCGGGCGGTTCACCCTCGCCGATGTGCTGTCCGTGCGGATGGGGCAGCGGCCGGTGCGGATCGCGGTCGGGGTGTCCTCGGTCATCGTCTCGGTGATCTACCTGGTCGCCCAGATGGTCGGCGCGGCCAGCCTGGTGAGCCTGCTGCTGGGCGGGCAGGGCGCGGCGGCCCGCACCTGGACCGTGATCGGCGTCGGCGCCCTGATGGTCTTCTACGTCGCCTTCGGCGGGATGCGGGCCACGACCTGGATCCAGATCGTCAAGGCCGTACTCCTCATGCTCGGTTCGATCGGGCTCACCGTGCTCGTCCTGATGCGCTTCCACGGCGACATCGGCGCGCTGCTGCGCTCGGCGGCGGACGGCAGCGGGCACGGCGCGAGTTTCCTCGGGCCAGGGCTGAAATACGGCGGCAGCTGGACCTCACGGCTGGACTTCATGAGCCTGGCGCTCGCGCTGGTGCTCGGCACGGCCGGGCTGCCGCACATCCTGTCCCGCTTCTACACCGTGCCGACCGCGCGCTCGGCCCGCCGCTCGGTGGTGTGGGCGATCGGGCTGATCGGCTCCTTCTACCTGATGACGATCGTGCTCGGCTTCGCCGCCGCCGCGGTGGTCGGCTCGGACGCGGTCCGCGGCTCCAACAAGGCGGGGAACACCGCGGTGGCGCTGCTCGCCATGGACCTGGGCGGCGGGGCCGGCTCGACAGGCGGAACGGTTCTGTTCGCGGTGGTCGGAGCGGTGGCCTTCGCCACCATCCTCGCCGTCGTCGCCGGGATCACCCTGGCCTCCTCGGCCTCGGTCGCCCACGACCTGTACGCGTCGCTGCGCCGCGCCTCCCGGCGCAAGCCGCGGGAGAACGAGGACGTGAAGGTGGCCCGGATCGCGGCCGTGGGGATCGGCGCGGTGGCCATCACCCTGAGCCTGTTCGCGCAGGGCCAGAATGTCGCCTTCCTGGTCGGCCTTGCCTTCGCGGTGGCCGCCTCCGCAAATCTGCCGGCGCTGCTGTTCACCCTGTTCTGGCGGCGCTTCACCAACCGGGGCGCCGTGTGGGCGGTCTACGGCGGCCTCGGCCCGGCGGTCCTGCTGGTCATCCTGTCGCCGGTGGTCTCCGGCAGCCCCGAAGCGCTGTTCCCCGGCGTCGACTTCCACCTCTTCCCGCTGCAGAACCCGGGCCTGGTCTCCATCCCGCTGGGCTTCCTGGCCGGCTGGCTCGGCACCGTTCTGTCGCCCGAGCCCGCCGACGAGGGCAAGCACGCCGAGGCGGAGGTCCGCTCGCTGACGGGGGCCGGAGCGGTGTAGGGCGCCCTTGGAGGCGTACGGCCGGGTAACCGTTCGGCCACCGTTCCATGTCATGGAATGGCCGCGTTGCCGCCGCCGTATACGGGCCCGATGCTGTGTCGACGGCGGAGAAGGCGGGAGCCCGCAGGCCATGCAATTGTCATCGGTGACAGCATCGCTCAAGCGCGACGGAGGGCCGTCGGCGCTGCGCCACCTGCTGCGGGACGAGACCGGGGTGGCCGCCGTCCTGGTGCTGCTGGTCCTCGCGGTCGGGATCGCGTACCCGGACTTCATGGACCGCTCCAACCTCACCAGCACCGCCCACAACGCCTCGTACGTGGGCCTGATGGCCGCCGGCATGGTCTTCGCCCTGGCCATGCGCGAAGTCGACCTGTCGGTGGGCGGTGTGTACGCGCTGGGGATGACCGTCGGCGCGGTGTGCGTCCGGGACGGCTGGTCGCCCTGGGCGGCGGCGGTGGCCGTACTGGCCATGTCGGCCGCGCTCGGCGCGGGCAACGCCGTCATCGCGACCTATCTGGGACTGCCCACCTTCATCACCACGCTTGCCACCGCGATGCTCTTCCGGGGCATCGCCCTGGCGCTGGCCGAGGGCAAGCAGATCAGCGGCATGCCGCAGGACCACGCCTTCTTCCGGGTCGTGGGCGGCGACATCGGCGGACTGCCGACCGCCGTGTGGGTGCTGATCGCCGCGACCGCGGGCCTGACCGTGCTGCTCACCCGCACCCGCTTCGGCGCGCAGGTCAGGGCGGTGGGCTCCAACCCGGACGCCGCGCACTTCACCGGCCTGCCGATCGTGCGCACCCGGATCAAGGCGATGGCGCTGTCCGCGTCGATGGCGGGGCTGGCCGCGGTCCTCGCGCTGGCCTTCTTCATCTCCGGCGACCCGACCATCGGCCAGGGCTACGAACTGAGCGCCATCGCCGCCGCGATCATCGGCGGCACCCCGCTCGCGGGCGGCCGGGGCTCGGTGCCCGGGGCGGTGATCGGGGCGCTGATCCTGGCGACGGTGGCGTCGGCCCTGGTGTTCTTCAGCGTGCCCATCAACTGGACGACGTTCGCGACCGGAGCGGTGATCCTCGCCGCCGTCGCCGCCGACAGCGCGCTGCGCCGCCTGCGCGAGCGGCCCAACTGACCTGACCCATCCACCTGGAGGGCACCATGGCTCAACCCGCACGGCCGGGCCCCACCCGCAGGTTCATCCTGATGGCCGGAGCGGCCGCACCGCTCGGGCTGGCCGTCGCCTGCGGCGACGACAACTCCTCGGGAGGCGGCAAGGGCGGCACCCTGCACATGGGCATAGCCGTCGCCAACATCGGCCTCAACTTCGCCGTGGAGATGGTGAACGGCGCCAAATCCGCCGTCGGCCACCTCGGCGGCGTGGACCTCAAGGCCGTCGGCCCGGCCAGCACCGACGGCCCGGCGGAGGTGACGCTGTTCCAGAACCTGACGCACACCTCCAAGGACGGCATCATCCTGTTCAACCTCGATCCGCCGCTGTTCGTACGCCCCGCCGCCACCGCCGTCGACTCCGGCATCCCGGTGGTGGCCCTGGACACCGCCCCGCTGGACGGCAGCAAGATCACCTTCTATGTCGGCAACGACAACTACGAACTGGGCGCCAAACTCGCCGAGGAGGCCATCAAGCGCCTCCCCGCAAGCCCCACCGGCTCGGTCGTCGTCGGCGTCCCCAACCCCGGCACCCCGGTCCTGGACAGCCGGGCCAACGGCATCAAGGACACCTTCGCCGAGAAGGCCCCCGGCGTGAAGGTGCTGGGCCCCTACCAGACGTACAGCGACCCGGCGCAGAACTTCGGGGCGTGGCAGAGCCAGGTGCACGCCAATCCCAAGGCGCTGGCCTTCCTCGGGGTCGGCGACGCCGACAGCTACAACCTCGGCAAGATCAAGGAGACGGAGAACGGCAAGTACCTGGTCGCCGCCGCCGACGTGGACGCCAAGACGCTCCAGTACGTCAAGAGCGGCGCGAACTTCTGCACCGTGTCCCCGGAGCACTTCCTCAAGGGCTATGTCTGCACCGCCCTGTTCGTGGAGGCGCTCAAGAAGGGCAAGGCCCTGCCCAAGGGCTGGTTCAAGACCCCGAGCCTGGTCGTCGACACGTCCAACGTCGACGAGGTGATCGCCCGGCAGAAGAGCACCACGGCGGCGTACGACTTCTTCAAGAGCCAGATCGACAGCCTGCTCGCCGACCCCGACAGCAACATCAAGCCGCTGAAGGACCAGCGCTGACATGCCCCCTCTTCCCCCCGTGCTGGCCGCCCGCGGCCTCGTCAAGGCCTACGGCGGCGTGCTCGCCCTGGACGGCGCGGGCATCGCCCTGGCCGCCGGTGAGGTGCACGCGCTGGCCGGGGAGAACGGCGCGGGCAAGTCCACGCTGGTCAGGATGCTGCTCGGGATCGAGCGGCCGGACGCGGGCGCCGTGGAACTCCAGGGCGCGCCACTGCCCTTCGCCGGAGCCCGCAAGGCCGCGGCGGCGGGCATCGCGGTCGTCGCCCAGGAGCTCAGCCTGTTCCCCGACCTGTCCGTCATGGAGAACCTCTTCCCGTACGGACCGCCGCGCCGGGCCGGACTCACCAGCCCGGCCCGCGCCCGGGACAAGGCCCGGGCCGTCCTCGACGAGCTCGGCCTGTCCGGCGTCCCCTGGCGCTCCCCGCTCGGCCGCCTCGACCTCGCCGACCAGCAACTCGTCGAGATCAGCCGGGCGCTGCTGGAGCAGCCACGCGTCCTGATCCTCGACGAGCCCACCTCGGCCCTGCCCGTGGACGCCGTCGAACGGCTCTTCACGGTGATCCGCCGGCTGGTGGGCCAGGGCCTGGCCGTGCTCTACATCTCGCACTTCCTGGAAGAGGTGCGCAGCCTCGCCGACCGGATCAGCGTGCTGCGCGACGGCCGCAACGTCATGGACGGCACCCCGGTCGCCCAGGTGCCGCTGGACGTCCTGGTCGAGGCGATGCTGGGCGACACCCCCGAAACGGCTGCCGTGCCCGCGAACACCTCCGCCCCCGCGCGGGCACGGCAGCTCAGCTTCCACAACGTCAGCCTCGGCCGACGCCTGCACGAGGTCAGCTTCGACGCCCCCGCCGGGCGGATCACCGGCTTCGCCGGGCTCCAGGGCGCCGGGCATCTGGCCGCCCTGGAGGTGGTCTGCGGCCGGGCCCGGCCCTCGTCGGGCGTGGTGACGCTGCCCGGCGGCGAGCCGCCGCCGCGCGACGTGCGCAGGGCGGTCCGGGCCGGAGTGGCCTTCGTGCCGAGCGACCGCAAACGCTACGGCCTGATGCTGGACCGCACCGTCTGGGAGAACACCTCCGCCGTCTCCTGGCTCGCGCGCCGGGAGGGCTCGCCCTGGCTCAACCGGGGCCGCCACATCGCACGCGCCAATGCGCATGCCGAGCGGCTGCGGCTGCACGGCGACGCGCGCACGCCGGTTTCCGAGCTGTCCGGGGGCAACCAGCAGAAGGTCGTCTTCGCCAAGTGGCTGGACATCGAGCCGCAGGTGGTCGTCCTCGACGACCCGACGCGCGGTGTCGACATCGGGGCGCGGGCCGAGATGCACGGGATCGTACGGGAGCTGAGAGCGGCCGGGAAGGCCGTCCTGGTGGCCTCCACCGACCTGGCCGAACTGGTGGAGCTGTGCGACCGCGTACTGGTCTTCCAGCGCGGCCGGATCGTGGGGGAGCTGTCCGGGCCCGGACTGACCGAACGGGAGCTGAGCCTCGCCATGAACGCGGGCTTCGCCGGAACGACGACCACCTAGACCACGCAAGGGAGGGGACAGCATGGGACGCCTCGACGGGAAGGTCGCCCTGATCACCGGCGGCGAGAGCGGCATCGGC
>Ga0307508_10007211_pt1 | contig 10355 bp, 9 predicted proteins | sample 9_EM_MG_FD_203089 | JGI IMG/M metagenome (GOLD analysis project Ga0307508, IMG submission 203089) | Populus trichocarpa ectomycorrhiza microbial communities from riparian zone in the Pacific Northwest, United States - 9_EM | ecosystem: Host-associated > Plants > Roots > Unclassified | place...
CTACCAAGTAATGTTCGTTGGCATTGCTTGAAAGACATTTTGGACTCTTCTTTGGGATGGGAATCATGGGATCATTCTCTCTTTCAAATCTTCTTCTTTTGCTGCTTTTTTTACTACTCTTACTGTTCTTCTACATCCATTTTAACTTTTCCATACTTGAGAAACACAGTTAAATTTGGCTGGCTGGTGTTGTTTCATGAGTTGAACTCTAATTTTGTGTAAAAAAAAAACAGAAGGATGATCCTGCTTTGTAAACTAAGATAGAATCGATGATCCATAAGCAAGAAACATACACAGGAGACAAACCTGAATAAGCAGCAGAGGGCAGTTTATCATCCCGCTGGAGCCAGGCACGTCAAAGAGGAGCTCCTCCAAGCAAGGAATTGGAGGCCAGAGCGCATCACCAAACTGCTCAAGCGTAACATCGGCATTAGCCTCAATAAACAAAATACCCTCACCTGTACACTCCACCAAGAGCTTACGCTTAGGCCCTTCTCTGAGCCTACCAGCAAATGGATAGTAAAACACCAGTGTTTTAGCAAGTGCTTCCTTAATGACCTGAACAGGATCCCTCCTCTGCATTGAATGATCGTAAGGGTAAAAAAGAATGAGTGGAATTTGGACTCTGAGACCATCTTGGTCATCTATGTCTGAAAGAGGTTTGAGTTCATGTGGGGTTGGCTCAGAAGGGGTGATCAGAACTGGTTCCCGTCTAGACACCTTGAACACTAGTGGGGTGGGTGGTGTTGCCATGGCAGAGAACCAGCGATGATTTTTTTATTTATTTTTATTTTAGTTCATCATGAACGCTGGCACCAATATTTATCAAGATTTAAGACGGCATCCAAATATTAAAATAAGGAATAAATAATTGTGAAATACATCTTTATTTTACAAATTTTTTTCAAGCCAAACACAGCCTTATAGTTATCTAAAGGCTTAGCCCAAACCCCACAGGCTGGGCTCCTTAACATAAAAAACAGGCTTGGTCAAATTAGGCTAAATAACCAAATGACCCAACCTTCCTTTCAAAGCAAATGATATTAAAAACTTAAATCCATAAACAAAGAAACAAGAAAGCCCTCATCTTTTAAAGATCAAACCAAAAATTATACCAGCACTTCTCTTTTTTTTAGAATACTTAAAACATATGCAGACTAAAGAGGATTTGAAGTGTTATGGTTGTTCTTATTATAAAAACACACAATAGTCTTTCTACATGCTTTGTATCTTTATACCATTTAAGAGTATAAGTTTAGGCATATGTAACGGAACAAAAATAGAAAACTGATCCTAGAATCATGGAATACACAAGATCTGGTAGTAATGTTAATAGTGACAGCTAGGCTTGAGTTGGCACTTCTATGATTTCTTTAGTTTTCTTAATATGCCACTGTAAGAACAGGCTATCATCAGCTAGATCGATCTTGTCTCGTAGATATCATGTCCTTTGTTTAGAAAACGGCATAATGAGTAAATCAGCGAGCTGGTCATTAGTGTAGACATGTCGAACATGAAGAAATGTTTTCTCAACCAAATCTCGTACAAGATAAATGTCTATCTGAATGTGCTTCATTGTAGAGTGCTCGACAGGATTAAAGCTTAACTGTGTTACGTCCAAATTATCACATAAGAGTGTAGGTGAGTGTAGTAATGGAAACTTCATTTCGTGAAGTAGAGAGAGCAACCATATGGACTCAGCTGCAATCGTTGCTAAAGCCCTATATTCAGCTTCAGTAGATGATTGTGCAATGGCACGTTACTTTTTTGAGCTCCATGAGATGGGTGTGAGACAAAGAAAGAAAATATAGGTTGAGGTTGATTTTCTATCATCCAAGCTACCAACCCAATTAGCATCCGAGAAGCATGTGAGTGCTGGGTTTGAAGTTTTCCTGATATTGATGCCATGAAAAATGGTGTTCTTTTGGTAACGCAACAGTCTGTTAGTGGTTGTCCAGTGGATCTGTGTGGGACTATGCATAAAATGTGAGAGTTTATTGACTGCAAAGTTGATATCATGACGAGTTAAGGTCAGGTATTACAATGCGCCAATCACTCGTCGATATTCTGTGGAATCAACTGATGAGGAACCATCTGTCAGCTTTAAAGGAACCGAGATAGAGAGAGGAGTTGTGACATCCTTAGATCCATCCATACTTGTTTTAGCAAGTAAATCTCAGATATATTGATGTTAATTTAAAAACAAGCCATTTGCAGTAGGGATGACCTCAATGCCAAGGAAAAAGTGTAAGGCCCCAAATCCTTAATGGAGAATTCATGTCCAAGCTTGGCAATAATGCTTGCAACAAATGTCGGATTGTTTCCAGTGAGGATCAAATCATCAACACAAACTAGGTAATAGGCAAGGATTAAACCATCAGAAAACACAAGAAGAGAAAAGTCAGATTTAGCATTGAAGAAACCAAATTCTAATAGTGCCAATTTGAGAGCAGAATACCAAGCACGAGCTGCTTGTTATTGTCTTTGTAAGACAGCAAACATGATTTGGTTTTTCCGGACTCTTGAAACCAGGTGGTTGTTTCATATAAACCTTTTCAGTGAGATGCCCATGAATAAAGTCATTATTGACATCTAATTGTCGAAGAGACCAACCTTGCATAATGACAATGGTTAAGACAGTACGAATAGTTATTGGTTTTACAACAAGACTAAATGTCTCTTTGTAATCCAATCCTAGTCTCTGATTGAACCGTTTGGCCACTAGTTTGGGCTTGAATCGATCAACAAAACCAGCAGCATGCCTTTTAATCCAGAACACCCATTTACAACCAATAATATTACAATTAGGTGGAGGTGGAATTAGGTGTCATGTATTGTGATGTATTAACACAGTCAATTCAGAGGACATAGCAGTGCACCAGTTGGAATTAGTGAGGCTTCAGAGATACTCGTAGGTTTCAAGGAGGGTGGAAGAAGGTGTTTAGTGACTACAAAAGATTTTTTTGGCTTATATATATCATTCATGGATCGAGTGGTCATTCTATAGATGCACACTTTTGTATGCTCAGAAGTAGTAGGTGCATGCACTTATAATGGAGGAATTTGGCTCGAAAGTAAGGTAGGAGAACATGGAGTACTTACCTGGCGGGGAAGAGATGCAGGGGATGATCCATTCACAGATGAGTACTTACCTGGCGGGGAAGAGATGCAGGGGATGATCCATTCACAGATGATTGTGAGGCAGCAACACCCAATTCCAGAGATTCTGTTAGATGAAGAGGAGGCAAGAGGACGTGCAACAAAGAGATTAGTATAGAGGAGTCTTTGATGGCTGATGAAGGTGAGAAGAGCATGGAGTTGGTAGGAGTTGATGTCTGAAAAGGGAAGGTCCCTTCATGAAAGATGACATATTGAGAGTGAAATATCTTTCGAGTATTGGGCTCAAGACAGAGATATGCTTTTTGGTAGAATGAGTAACCCATAAATATGCATGGTTTGGCTTTGGGTTCTAGCTTGTGTTTGTTATAAGGCATGGTTAATGAATAATATAGACAGTCGAATTCTTTGAGTTTGAGATAATTTGAAAGTTGTTTGAATAATTTTTCAAACGGAGATTAATTGTTCAAAGTTGAGGTGGGCATTTGATTTATAAGGTAGGTCTCAATTTGAAATGTATATGTCCAGTATGAGAGAGGCATGTGAGCATTTATGAGTAATGTGAGACCAGTCTTAACAAGTTGACGATGACGTTTTTTAGACATATCATTTTGTTGTGGGGTATGGGGAGCAGTGCCAATGACACCATAAGTGTATGTCTATTTCTATTATTATTTAATTGAATAAAAGAATTATTCTAATAAACAAATTTAGCAAACATTACCGAGTAAATGTTTCGTCTTGCGAGATTAAATATTTTGATCTACATTTTTCTTTTTATTTTTTTAATTTTATTTTTAATTATTGTTTATGTTTTTTTTTCATATATTAATACACATATCTATTGATTTATTTGATTACATATATGCATAAACTTTTTTATTTTTATTTTGAATTTTTTTTAACTACAAAATCAAGTTGAAAAAGCTTGTGTATATAATTTTTTTTTTAAAATATTTAATTCATAACAAAGCACGGGTCAAGTATCTAATATCTTTACAAATATCGTTTTAGAGATAAAACATTAGGCAGTATTAAACTGTAATCTATTTTTTAAATTGTTTTTTATTTGAAAAAAATATTAAATTAATATTTTAAAGTTTTTTTAGATGATTTTAATATATTAATATTCAAAATAAAATAATAATTATTTTATTATATTTTTAATTAAAAAATACTTTTAAAAAATATCATTTACTATAATATTAAACAAACATAAACTGTAAAGAAAATAGGACACTGTTGTGAGCTTAGCCACACGGCTTATCAGCAAATTCCTTTGAGAAATCAGCGCACATGTTAGAGATATATTATTAATATCATTTAGAAAAAAGTAGTTTTAGTTGACCTCTACACCTAAAGTTATTAAACTCCGGTCTACAAAGACTCGAGAGTCGAGCAAATTCAACTTAATAAATTAAATTAATATTATTTCATGATTTTTTAAGAAAAAAATTAAAATAACGTTATTTTAAAATTATTATTATTTTTATATAAAATCTAACCTGCTCAAGTTCAAATAAATTAATTTCCACTTAATTTTTTAACCTAACTCAGGTTAAATATTGGTTTGATTAAAAGAGTGTTTGGAAATATAGACTAATTCGTGTTTTTAAAAAAATTAATTTTTTTATATTTTAAATCGTTTTGATCTATTAATCTTAGAAATAATTTTTTTTAAATAAAAAAATATTATTTTAATATATTTTAAAATAAAAAATATTTTCTAAACAAACTCTAAATAAAAAAGAACTTAACTAAGACTAAGTTTAATAAGATTGGTTACACCCATATTTCTGACACTTAATAACTAGACTGATTGAACTATTTATTTTGACTCTCTTTCAAATTTGAAAAATAATGGTGGGTGTATATTTCATTAGAATTTCATAATTCATAATATCATTTTCTATTTAATTATTTTGAATTCTATATTAGAAATTGTGATTAGATTTATTTATTAAAAAGAATTAATTTAATATATATATTTTTTATGTATTTATTGGTGTTATATTGAATTTAAATTAGATTTTGAATCCAGTTAAAAATAAAAAATTAATTGACTTAGTTAAAAATTTGAGTTGATACAATAACTCAATTAAAATCTATCTATCAACCATTTATTTATTTTTTATTTTTTTAACAAAATAAAATTATTTTGATTTTTTTAAAAAAATATTTCATCATCTCAGGTGTCCTCGTACTTGTGAACTCCAAATCAGGTTTTGAATCTGTAGTTATACCAAACAATAATTTGTATTTTCTTGAATTATGAAGTAATAAATAATAATCTATCCCGTCCAATTTACTTACTCCTATTGTTGTAAAATTAAATATAAATTTCCTCCAAAAATAAAACGTAAAACAAACAAACCTCCCACTCTCTCCAAAAACCTCCTTCTCCTCCTCCTTCGTTACCTCCCTCGTTCTATCCGGTGACCCCCTCCACCTCCTCCGCCGGGGTCGCCACCCAAAATCACCCAAAACTCAAAATTCTCCCAAACCCCATAATTTCAATCACTTCAAATCGAATCCACCATGTCAGAAATCCCAAACGCAGATCCAGAAGGCATTGATTCAGTCCGTATGACATGGAACAACTGGCCCAGAACCAAAGTCGAAGCTTCCAAATGCGTCATCCCTTTAGCCGCATCAATCTCCCCTATTCGTTCTAACCCAGAAATCCCAACTCTCCCTTACCTTCCTCTCCGTTGCAAAACCTGCACATCCATCATGAATTGCTTCTCGCGCGTTGATTTCACCGCCAAGATCTGGATCTGCCCTTTCTGCTTCCAGCGCAACCATTTTCCTCCACACTATTCCATGATCTCGGAGACCAATCTCCCTGCTGAGTTGTACAGCCAGTATACGACAATAGAGTATACTATTGGTGACAAGAATCATAATCCAGTTGGGGAATTTGATGTTAAGTCCGCGTTTGTGTTTGTTTTGGATACTTGTATGATCGAGGAGGAGTTTGAGTATGTCAAATCGGAGGTTAAGAGGGCAATTGGGTTGTTGCCGGAGAATGCAATGGTGGGTTTTGTGACTTTTGGGACACAAGTGCAAGTTCATGAATTGGGGTTTAGTGATATGTCCAAAGTATATGTTTTTAGAGGGACTAAAGAGATTAGTAAAGATCAGATTATGGAGCAGTTAGGTATTGGTGGTGCTGGCAGGAGGAATGTTCCTGGTGGTGCTGTTGGTGTTGGTGGGTATCAGCAGCAGAGGGGGATGCCAATGCAGAATTCGGGTGTGAGCCGGTTTTTGTTACCAGCTTCTGACTGTGAATTTACGCTGAATTCGGTACGTTATTATAGTGTGTTTTGATTTGAAGGTAGTGTTTGTCATGTGATAAGTGTTTTTTGTTTGAAAATGTATGGAAATATATATTTTTTTATTTTTAAAAATTTATTTTTGATGTGTTAAAACGATTTATATATAAAAAAAAAAAATTAATTTGAAGCAATTTTTTTTTCTTCATATTTTTTGAAAAGCACGGCCAGCGGTCCCGTATTAGGTTGTTTGTTGTTTTAGGAAAATAAAATTGGGAATTTATTTCTTGTTTATTGAGGAAAATTGTGATCTTTTGTTGTTTCTGTTTGGTTTAGATTTGAGATGTAGATTGTGTGTTGTTGATTGAGGAATTTTTTGTTGTTGTCGTCTTTAGCTCTTGGATGAGTTGCAAACAGATCAGTGGCCGGTGGCACCAGGAAATCGGCCTTCAAGATGTACTGGAGTAGCATTGAGTGTTGCAGCTGGATTGCTGGGAGCTTGTTTGCCTGGGACCGGAGCTAGAATTGTAGCTTTAGTTGGTGGTCCTTGCACCGAAGGGCCAGGAGCGGTAATGCCAACTTTTGTGTGTTGTCTTTTGATTTTTCCTTTTCTTTGTTATTTAATTGAGATTGATTTAGGTTGTTGGTTAGGTAATTTTGTATTGATGATAACTCTCCACCTGCAATGTTGTGTTATTTTCATCGAGTTGATTCCTTTCCATGTATTCTTAAATACCATCAATGTATGCTAATCGAAAATCAATGTGCACCATTCATTGCCTAATTGCTTCACATTGTTTACTGGTGATATGGTTTTACATTGAGACAAGGCTTCATTTTTCGTGAGGGAAAAGGAGCCCTTTATTAACATCAAAACTACTGTGCACTGTCTTAGAAGAATACATTTTATTTGTTCCTTGATTCACTCAACATTGGATCAAAAGTCAAGCTAAGATATATTTATAATGATGATTTTCATGGCATAGAGCATGGTTTAATTGTAAACTTATTAGCTCTATCTTTCCCTCCCTCCATCTCCATCCACCTTTCCTCCGGTGTTCATGACTATTGATAGGATCACACTTCCTATCACACTTTACTGCCTAAAGTTAAAACCTCTTATGGATGCTGTTTGGCATTGTGGCAACGGTTTCTTCTCAAAGTGCTTTTCACTTGGAAATGTATCAAAATCATGTTTTTTCTTTTTTGTAAAAAAAATTATTTTTGACATCAGCACATCAAAATGATCCAAAAACACATGAAAAAAAATTAACTTGAAGCAAAAAAAATTTCAATTTTTTTGAAAAGCGCGGCCACGCTGCAATACAAAACAGGGCCTACCACATATTGATTTTGTTCCATATTGATTAGCAAACCATGTTTCCTAACATTAAAATACATAGATCAGATGTCATTCCAGGTTCCTTAGCCCTCTATTTGGCATCATTACATTTCTTTGCTGTGTTATTAGCAATCTCTGGTGCTAGATTAGAGCAAGAAAAACATATAGTCAAAAAGTAGTTTTTCAGAATGAACAATTTGCTAGTTTCTGTTTCTTCATTCCTTGGTGATTATGAAGATGCTGATCATTTTGAAGTGTTGCAGATTATATCAAAAGATCTGTCTGATCCTGTACGTTCCCACAAGGATCTTGATAAGGATGCAGCACCGTATTTTAAGAAAGCAGTCAAATTTTATGATAGTCTTGCAAAGCAGCTTGTCAGCCAGGGTCATGTTTTGGACCTTTTTGCCTCTGCTCTAGATCAGGTATTTCTTGTTCTGTCTTTAAAACCTTATAAGCACATCTACATTCCTTGTCTCGGTAAATTTAAAGTGGGCCTACTAACATACAGTGATATACCTACTGGAAGAGAATGCTTCTTAGGGCAGTTGATAAGATACAAAGTTTGTTTTTTCCCCTGGACATTCCAGTCGTTTCCAAATGAAATCCATCTCTGATTACATTTAGTACAAAGCAAAACTTTATTAGATGGGACCAATAAGAATCTAAGCATGCTCTTTTATTTTATTCATTTTAAAAACACATCTATTGCAGTGTTTTGCTTATCATTTGACCTGTGATTGCTGTATGTTTTAGGTTGGGGTTGCAGAAATGAAAGTTGCAGTAGAAAGAACTGGTGGTCTTGTTGTTCTCTCAGAAAGTTTCGGACATTCTGTATTTAAGGACTCCTTTAAGCGTGTATTTGATTCAGGAGAAAAGTCTCTTGGCCTCTGTTTCAAGTGAGTCATCATTGCAAAACAAAAGCAATTTTCACTGTTATGGAATTGATGTTGGATCATGGTCTGAGCAAATAGATGCATACTATGCATAATTTTCTTCTCCTTTGTCTTGAAACTTCCTCTATACCCTTTCATTTCATGGACTATAGGTAGGCTGTGATATGATTTCTCTTCTTTCTTTGCAGTGGAACACTCGAGATTAACTGTTCAAAGGACATCAAAATTCAGGGGATTATTGGACCTTGCACCTCTTTGGAGAAGGTTGAACCATCTACAGCCTTCAAATTTCCTTTTTGTTTGCTTTATTTATTTTGGATTTGGCTTATTTTTAGGGAATAAAATGTGATTTTGCTCTCTTCTCTCCATCAATTAAAGCTAGATTGGATTTGGTACTAATTATAGAGCCTTGCAGAAAGGACCTAGTGTTGCTGATACAGTCATTGGTGAGGGGAATACAACAGCTTGGAAGATGTGTGGCCTTGACAAGAGTAGTTGTTTTACTGTCTTCTTTGATATTTCATCAAGTGAAAAATCAAATGCTCCTGGAAGTGCAAATCCACAGCTATACTTACAGTTTCTTACAAGGTATGATGTTTGATGAGTATACTGTCTTAATTCTTTTTTATTCTTTATGCTAGACCCACTTCCTTTTTCGACAACATCCATTCAGTAATCACATACTGATGGACATTTTTGTTTTGATGCAGTTATCAAAATCCTGAGGGTTTGACATTGCTTCGGGTTACAACTGTCACTAGAAGATGGGTAGATAGTGCTGTTAACTCAGAGGTTGGTTATGTCCAATATATATGGCATATTAGGTTTGTAAGGTGTTTTCTCGGTTCAAAATGAAAACAGTACCCTTGTGTTGTCATGCTTAGGATATGCATTCTGTCAGTTCTGTTCATTAGTTAGACATCCCCAAAGACTCTTGTTAAGGCAGGAGCAACCTTTAATTATGTAGTCCTTTTAGTTTAGTATTTGTAAAATGTTTCCCAGGATCAATAACCTGTATCTTTAGATGTATGTTGTCTGGTCTCTCATATGCTTCGTTTCTGCTGTTAAATTAAGATTAAGCTTCCTTCTCCCTGTCCATTCTCATTATGGATTGCTAGTCTTGCGCTATTCGTCTAGTGTATTTTCTAAGCATTTGTTGAAACTGTAACTGATGAATTAGTGTTGATATGGAGGAACTTTTTCACTTTTGCAGGAATTAGTACAAGGTTTTGACCAAGAGACCGCAGCTGTGGTAATGGCGAGATTCACATCCCTGAAAATGGAGTCAGAGGTGCTTATTTTTTTTAAAAAAAAAAAATTCTTTTGAAGTATCTCTACTTATCATTTGCTGCATGTGTTGTTCTTGTCAAAACTTCGCTTTTTCTTAAAAATAAATATCTGATTGGCAATTGTAATGTTGTTGGTCATGTGTTTTGTCAGTTTGTTACTGTTTCATGTTTGACTGAAATAATTACCTGTTGTTTAAATAAAGAAGAAACTTATTTTGTGTTTAAATTTTTTTCCAAATATTGCCATTGTTACAAAATTTATGTGCTCTTGTTTCAGTTGATGTTTATCTTGGAATGCCATCTTTTTTATGATCTTTCTTTTACAGTTTCCTTGGTGATAATTGTGTCACCCTTCATAGAAGTGACATTTATTTGTTCATTCCATTGAAACTCAAGCGTTGATTTAATTGTTTGCATGTAGCTTCTGTATATTTTC
>Ga0307508_10007212_pt1 | contig 10354 bp, 14 predicted proteins | sample 9_EM_MG_FD_203089 | JGI IMG/M metagenome (GOLD analysis project Ga0307508, IMG submission 203089) | Populus trichocarpa ectomycorrhiza microbial communities from riparian zone in the Pacific Northwest, United States - 9_EM | ecosystem: Host-associated > Plants > Roots > Unclassified | place...
CAACTGTCAATCCAACATGCAGGCTTGTCAGCCCGGCTTATGTGACAACAACCGACGCATTATTGGGTGTTGAAATTGACAGGTTCCAGTGAGAAATTCAGAGGCTGGACGACGAGTGATGAGAGAGGGTCCAGTGAGATCCAGTAGGTTATTCCGTTAGTAACGACAAAGTACATCCACGACGCACAACTAATAAATCCACGTGTGACGAGAAGGGACCCGGGCGTTACTTGTCTTTCTTCTCTTGCAAATTCTCCTTCCTCTCTTCGCCTTGAGACTCGTTCTCGACCATGACTTGGCCGTACTGTAGGCGCAGTTTGATCTCTTGAGCATGAGTGAATCGTATGTAGTAACCACACATACCTCATTGACACGTTTGGGGTCAACCCGGTAGATCCATCGTTGATACAGGAAAATGAGGAACACGACATCATCTCGGAAACATGCCAATCGGTGGAGAGTTGGCATCTTGATACAAAACCTGCGAAAACGAAGTCATATATTCTGTCCATTGGCCAACGGATATGTTACACACGCGAAAAAGTCATCCACAATTGTTCCGAGAAACTTGTATACAAACGCCTTCATAGGCAGGTGGGCCACGCTCTGCATAGCGAGTTGGCATTGAACGACTTGCACAGAATATGATAGCGTTACCTTCAATTTGTAATTTATGATAAGCTGAGGAACCAGTTGAGCCTTATCATCGGGAGACACATCAATACGCCGATCACATGCGAAGCATGCATATGCTCACAAATCCGAAGGTATATACGAATGATGTGAGGGTTCTGGGTGTTGAGAATTAAAGTAGTATCGAAGCAAACCACGGAGGAATAGGAACGGAAAGACGACGCACTTGATGGTGAATGAGTACCACCCCTTATGAGGCTCGTAAATCAAGCTATAGATAGTGTAGCCTACGAGTAGTGGCCCTGCCACATAAGAGACATAACGGAATGCGAGGCGGTCGTATCTGGGGGAGGGAAAGGTGAGCTATAGCTGACACACTAACATTTGCGGGGAGATGAAATAGAGATGGAATTACTCCTGAGTCTTCTTTTCATCGTCTGTAAGCACATGCTTGTCTTGGATTTCGAGGAGTATTCGTCAGCATATTCTTGCGGTCTTAAACGACATCCTTACCTGTAACCAATAGTTTATAGGGAATCACGGAGCCGGCGGGAGCGGGAACGATTTGGAAGTTGAGTACTTTGGTGACCTAATACTGTGCTTTAGTTGCCGATTCGCATCACAACTGCTGTTTCACACACCTTCCAAGCTTCTATGAGGGCACCGCTTCCCTATCGCAGGTCAAGTGGTAAGTTCATACCCGGAATTGTGGCCAGAAAATCCATTACTTGGCCGAGCAAAATCATCCACGAGGTGTCCTGCTGAGAATTAGCACTGGGCACGCCTTCAGCGAGATGCTGTTGCGCTCACCTCGTTGTTGTCCAACAGGTACAATAGAATGACGATCTTGAATCAAGTCCGGGTCAGAGTATACGACTAGGTCTGCGGAGCGGGACGCACCTGAACAAACACGTTGGTAAAAATTGTCCTGCCAGTATAGCATATCGTGAGGCCAGGTTATAGGTATCGTGGGTTTAATTTGCGCACCTGACTGAGACTCCGGTAAATTCGTTCTTCTTCCTCCAATGGCCAACGTCCGCAGCAAACGCTATAGACACACTTTTAGGAAAGAGAATGGAACGACTTAACCCGACATACCCAAGAATTCAAATAGCATATGCAGTACAGTGACCAACGCCGTTACGATCAAGAGAATTGGGTTGGTTCTAACATTATTTGAAGATCAGTACTCGCAAGGCTATTACAGTGCACAGCTTACTCCATGAACATCCTCTTCAATTCGTCGATTTCTGCCGCAGCCGCACCGCCCTTATCGGCCGCCTGTTGTTCAAAGCCAGCTGACATCGAAGCGTATATTTGGAACTTCATGAAGCTCATCGAGTGGAAATCAATGCGAAGGGGAAGCGTGTCGTTTAGAGAAGAGTAAGGGCGCCAGTTGCTCGAGAGCTGCCAAAAAGGGTTAGGATATACGATAGGATAGTATCGCGCGGTGGGATTTGTCTGGCTGGGAGGGACAAAATGAACATCTTCAAAGGAACGAGTGAGGTGGGGGCATCGATGCATATTAATTTACATCGAATGACCCACGTTCGCTGATAGGAGGAGGAAGCTTCGCAACAGCAATTTGACCGCTGTCTGCCACCAATGCAAGTGTCAAGTTTTGGTACCTACAGTAGATCCCCAGTTAAGCGATGTGTGTAATATGAGACAAGTGCCTAGTCACCAATACGGTATCCGCGGCGCATTTTTTACCTAGATAGAAACATGAGCGACAGAAGGGGCATGCCAAGGACATTTGCTAACGTCGATTTCTTCCTCGAGCTCCGGGACGACATCTTCATCCGAAGAGAGAAGATTCTTTTCGCGTACCGCCTTCTTTCGAGGCATATGACGGGTCAGTTCTGTGGGAATGAATATATAAACGAGTAGTGAATCCCAGCTGAGGGCGATCACGCACGCTTCTTAACATGATGAACTTTGCTTGGATCAAACCCCTTGCCATACGGTAGATGGTTGGTACCATCAGCAGCCATGAATACATGCGCCCAGATGGCAGATTCATTGTTTTGAACAAACTGGAGATAAAAAGTTAAAAACTGCACTGATCTATAGCGACAGGAGTTCCGCACCGAAGGAAGGGTGATATCGCCAGTCCAATTACGCTGAACATTCCAATCACCCCACTCTATATTGTCCCACGAAAGATGTGCCAGATTTACTTCAGGCCCCGCGTTACGCTCTAGGACCTTTCCAGGTAAGTTTGTGGTGGAGATATAGACGTTTAGGGACAGTTGTATCGGGCGATTCCATATAGGCTCAGCAATAAGGTCTTGGGGCGCAGTCACCACTGTCTGACCCGACCCAGGCGGGCCGCCGGGTGTTCCTTCAGGCGGGCTGACCTGAACAGGCTTGTTCCCCATCATTGGTTGGATGATAAATCTCGAGACTAGGGGAGTTTCTTCCATCAGATGTTATCCTTAGATGGCTAGGTGGACGACAGACTCAGTTGGCTAGTTCGAACGTTCGTCAGCGAGTAGACATTTTGCCGTTGTGCACGATGCTCACGAGATCACCCAATAAAATAATACCATACGGAGTGTCCCCCATATGCCGCCATTCTGGTTGGGTGCCGCCTCCTCTCTCTGAGGCGCGCGCGCTTGCTTTGCTGAGGTCGGCATGACGGGGTGAAAAGAAATGAATTGACAACGAAATTCCCACCCATCCACATCTGTCCATAGCACCTCAACCCACACAGGAATAATTTCTTTGGAAGTTAATGAGGCATCGGTGGTGGGATAAGAAGACATTCGAAATGCACCAAAAATTGTTCAATATGTGATTTGTCCGGTTCTAGTTTTCACCCATGGGACAACTGCTTGCCGTAGGCTGAGCTTAGAATACTGTGGTACAATTTTTGTTAACTTGTGTGCTCAAACGGTATCGATATGCTTCGCCTCATGCGGGAGTGTATGCAGTCCTTTCAGGGTGGAACATTTGTTTATTTCTACATCCTCGTGATGGTCGGATGTCCATGAGTGCTTCATATTAGCAAGGGCGACCCCAGGTTCGACGTGAGCAGGCTAAGCAGCATACACAGGTAAACCTAAAACAGTCTTCAAGCTCGCTACCAATGTAGTACCATCGCGCTGTCCGCAGTGACCAACAGTCCGGAGCGCCCAACGAGCTGATGGACTCCGGGTGAGCGGGCCCCGGAAATTCCAGCCTCATAGCATCCAACGCGCTGATGGCCAGCACGCCTTGCGTACGCATTCCGCATAATTGGGGCAACACACGAATTACGCCGCTCATAAAGTACGGAATCGGATTACCAGGTGGCTTTTCGGACCCCTGGAATCTCCCCTGCAAGGGCCTTTAGCCTAAAACGATACTAAATGAATGGTGTTCCGGGTCATTAATTAGTGTTAGACGTTTGCATGCTTGCGTTGACGCACTCTACACAATCCGAACTTGGCCATGATACCCCTTCCACGACCAGTCTCCGTGCATCGGTCGTTTACTATTGCAGGTCTGGTGTCTTTTTCGAATTTGTTTAGTTGCAATTGGGCTTGATGGCGGACAGTAGCTGGCAAAGTTTGGTTTCGCGCAACAAAAAGGTACGCCCGCCGGCGCACCTCAAATTGCTCCACCTACATGAAATTCAGAGAAATTAGCGCATGGCGCCATGCATTGTACGATCACCTACCCACCAGCTTACGGGCGCGAATGTCGCGAAGGACTCGGGCATTCATGTTGACGCACTCAAAATTCGCACGCTGCACGTGCGCGTGGCAGCAAACTTTCAGCGCCCAAGTTCCCGCGGCAGAATCTGCGCATCAACGCTCTCTGCACATGCGCATTGCGGCGGCCCCAAGCAGTTTCTGAAAGTGGTGAGCAAAGAAATATTCATCAGCTCTGTTCCTCTTGCTAAATCTCTGTTTGTCTTCATCTGCCTTAGTTTTCTTAGTTTGCCACTCGACAGCCGTAGACCCGAAACTTGGCATGGTGCCTCAATTGCGCCTGTCATCGTCCACACGTCGCTCTACAATATCATCTCTTTTCTTCCTCACCTTCATTGGAACAGTATTCACTGTATCTGCCTCCTCGGTTTTGCCTTGCCCTGCACGCCCGGGTGGCACACGGCCTCGGCTTGACCATGGCTCCTCTCCAACCACCGAGGCTGAGAGAAATAGTATTCCGGGTGCTTATAGGTCACGAAGAAGTTGGATTAAAGAAACAGTACCCAAGCGATAGCGTTACATGTTATGAAGGTTAGTTGGATTCCCCAACGTCTACACATCCTAATATTTTATCACAAATTCAGGGGAGTGAATAGTGATGGGCCTCTTCTGTATCTATATGTTTTAGATCTTTGCGATCTAATGTACTGCGAAGCCGACCTAGTTATGCTCTACATCGGCCTCGCCCGATCCAGTGCCTCCCTGAGTCGTTTGCTTTCCTATACCCACCAAGGTGCTTCTGCATTTCAACAGTTAAATTGAGGTCAACTTGTCTTTTTGGTGTGTCAAGCACCGGGACGTACGGCAACTCGAATTCTTGAATGGGCAAGCAGGAAAGCAGCATGGCAAACGAGATAGTTGCGTTGCAAATGAATACTGCCCGCAGTGCTACGGCCCAAGAGGACGAAGCTGCGTCTCTCAGTTCCGGTTCAAGCTTGCGGATAATGGATGTCGTATGCCGGATCTCTCGAATTAACTTTGGAGGGACAATAGCAATCATAAGTGGGATGCCATGGTCGAATTGCAGTCTTCGTACCTCCTCAGCTCCAGGACCGTGGATTCTCTCGCGCAGCTCTTCTCGGAGAATGCTTTGTGCAAGCGCGCCTGTCAGACTGACACCGAGCACCTGTCCCGAGGTTCGGAATAGGTACGAAACTTCCAAGAGTGGTTTAGTAAAGCCAGTTGACGTGTTAAAGATTTTGGACCTACTGCCAGTAGCGACCGCCATGTCCTCGCGATCCACAGAACCGATCAATGCCTGCATGTCTATTATCGGTAAAGGGGTCAGGAGGAAAGCAACAGAACGAGACATACAATGAGCGTTGTTGTGATCACACTCGCCCTGAACAACCCCTCGTTAATGCTGCACCAAGCACAATGTATATCGCAGCATGCACCCACAGACTGAATCCTCCCGGTACGATGTCGAGCCAGAGCCTCAATTCGCTCGTTTCCGGGTTCCACGACGACAAGGCAATGGCAGAAGCCAGACCGCATACACAGGAAAATATGGTAAGCGTCCAATACTTCCCTGTTGCACGCATTATGCTGAAAATTCACATTAGTAAATTAATTAGTACATGCTCATGATTAGAGAGTGCGCACGCGCCAGCCAATAGACTACCAATGCCCACAGCGATCTATCGACCATGCCAAACATTAGACGTGCCACGGTGCACATGGGTGTCAGTCGGAGTTATTGGAACCTACTGAGTTTGGTAACAAATGCAAGCCAGCCTGTGACGCAGTCTGCAGCCGAACCGCGGTAAAGTATATTGGTACATTATAAAGCAGAGAGAAGCCCACGAAGCTCAAAAAAAAGTTCGACACAGCAACGCACGCCGGAGTCCTCTGGCTGAGTAAACGCATGGGCAGAATTGGCTCCCTGCTCACGTACATCTCGACGAAGACAAAGGATACCAGAGCAATAACACTTATGACCGATAAGCCCCACACTGCAGGACTGCTCCACGGCATTTCCTCAGCAGTCTTGAGGGTGACGGCGACAAGAAGAGAGCCAACTGCCGTGACAAGAGTGAGAGACCCCAGCCAATCTATGCGAGCCAGTTTTACTCGGAATGCACTTTGCTTTGACGGTAGCGGCACGTCAACCTTCCAGAGCACCAAGGCGAACGAGATTGCAAGGATTGGCATCTGCAGCAGGAAAGCCCAACGCCTGATATTTGATATCAGTGACGGGTTCGGCTTGGTGCAATGAAACTAACCATCCAAAAGCATCATTTATAAAACCTCCTGCACAGCCTGGCGAGTAAGAGCGTGTAGTGTGAAATAAAAATTCAAACCCACCCAGAGGACCACCAAGCCCAGACCCAACACCGAACACGATATTCCCGACACCTTGATAAATCCCACGGCGCTTGCTAGTGTGTGTATGGGTATGAACGGGATACTGGTGCAAATGATGTAAACCCTCACAGTGGAACAAGGTCGGATATTGTAACGCTGGCGACTGTTGAACATAGAGTTAGCTGCATTTGTATACGATGCGGGCAACGAACCTGTCATAATGCCACCTCCACCCATTCCTGTATACACAGATCAGTTTGAGTTGCCAGGTCGTAAGCTTCATACACACCAGCCAGTGCGCGGGCTGCGATAAGTGAATTCATTGAATTCGCTAACCCTGATGCCCCATCGATTAGTATAAGCTCACATCCTTACATTGGAGTGTTTACCGCAGCAAAAAGTGCCTATGCCTGGAATCAAGTTCAGATTACGCGTGAACCGGCCCATGATCAACACGTACCAAATAAAGATACCCCAACTAGCATAGCCCCCTTCCGACCTGTAATTCAACTGTCTCAGGAACGCCGTCTGCTGCGGCCCAGTTGCGGAGTTGGCTGACCGAGAATATCGGCCAGTCGGCCGTACAACGGAGTAAAACAACAAACGCTCCTGTCGTGTGAACACATTTAGAATCGAACCGAAACCAAACCGGGGAATGGATGCAGAGAAAAAAGAATATTTACAAGAGATATGATGTCCCTAAGTATGATGCACGATGTGATGAATCAAAAAATGAGCCTCAAGATAGAAATGCGGGAGATGTCAGTTCCGTTTTCGAATTGCATATGTATAGTTCAACAATCTCACCAATGGGTGAGATGAGGGTGGCCACAATCGTAGTATCAAGCGATCCCAGGAACACTGGATAATATGGTCACCATGAAGGATATGCATGCTGTGTAGAGCGCCTAGTCACCAGCACTCCACAGCGCGGTTAAGATCCAAGCAAGTTCTGCTGTTGCTGGCTCCTTCAACCGAGAGCTGTCATCACCAACCTGAGAAGATACGGGGAAGTTGCGGATGTCCTCCTGTAGCAGTGGAGTACGTTCTGACATATCTATAAGTTGAAACTTATTGTGGCAGCGGCAAACGCCTAGCCGAGCACGGCATCAATATTATACCTACGCATATGCTCGATAGTATCGAAATCTTCCAAGCATGTGGGATGCGCCTCAAGCACTGTAATAGGCTTGTACATTTTCTCTCACTGAATGATCGACAATTGTCGGCAATTGACCTCCTCTTGTATTTGAATTTTGATGTTCTTCACTGTTTCTCATTGATCGTTCCATTTGTTGCAAGACCATGAGATGTCACGTCAGTCAAACGAGAAATGCTTGAGCCAAAAATTCAAGTTTGCGAGCATCATCACCAAGTATGCTGGATGAAATTTACTGCATTGCACACAAAGGTATGTTTTTGAGCCTCCGGGCCGGGCAATAGAAAATAGTTCGTCCAAATATTTTTAAAATCAAAATCTTATGTAATCGACTATAATCGTTGGACCTCAAGCGGTCCAAATGATATTTTGTTCCTAACGCGTAACGTCCCAAACCCAAATCCTAAATTTCCGTTTGAGATATACGACCTGAGAACACCGAGACCGGTCTCAAGTGTTTCCCTGAGGTTTGTTAGGGTCGAAATTAGATCCGAAGATATTCGCCGAAACGCTCTATTGTGAAGGCCCCTACTGCTAGATATGGGGATCGGCATGCGTGTAACATCATTTACGAATTCAAAACTCTTAAAGTGAATCAGCATGTTCCAATCCTTGTTTTTAGGGTGTTTCACGATGAAAAAGTCGACATTGCCCCTATGCGACACAGACCCAACCGAAAGTGGACGGGAAGTGGAGGGTGAGCGTGGATGGGCTCATCTGCTTGTCGCACTTAACGAGTAAGCAGGAGGAATACCTCGCGCGTGCGCGGTTCATACGGCCATTAGTGCCTGCGAGATGCCGGGTGAGGTCTGGTGCGTTTGAATCCTGGCGCCATGCCATTCATAAAATAATCATGATATTTCAGGATGAGCTGAGAAAATTTAGGTGATACAGCAATGCAAGCCTCGAAGACCCTGCATCATCTTCACAGTACGAATCGGGCGGGTGCGGATGCGAGCAACCTCCGCAGGTGGGGGTCAAATTGTTCCCTTCGGACTGGGTTCGGCTCCATCGGGAGCTCCTACGCAGAACAAACTGACGTCTAGATCGGACCTAATAGTGGAAAGAATCCTTCCGGCACCAAGATTAGAGAACGAGCGCGGACACTGAAGTAAGCTAATGATAAAAACCAGTTTGGCGACAGGGCTAGATTTGAGCGATGATTTTTAAACGCATGTGGTGAGTTCGCTATTTCGAGGTTAACGGCCAGCAAAGTCTCGAGGATTTAGATCAAAGGAGACACAGTGAGCAGTAACATGAAGCTGCCTATCGTTGACGGCACAGGCAAATTTAAACACACGTTGAGGTGCAGTATCAGCCAGATATTGTGGAGCAGTAGCCGGCAGATCCGATGCGCGGAAAGCAGGAATCGATGGACTTAGCACGCATAATTCAATGAAATTGTCGCGGTGCGTGGTGAGGTTGTTTATTGTTTGATTTGTAAACATGACAAGCTGAATGGACGAAGTGACTTATGTTCCCGGTATAGATACCACGAGTTTTGCTGGGATTTGGTACTCATATATTCTTCTTACTCTTAGGTTCTGATTCAGAGCCTGAATCAGGCGCGTCATCAGTCCCGAAGCGCAAGTATGGGGCGTCTCAGGCTCCTGAGCCATCCAAACGATCCAGGACGGATGCCAGCTCATCATCTCCCTCTAAGCACACTTCTGTGTTCAAGCAAGTGTCTCCCACAGCTTCACCTGGTGTATGTCACGTTTTGTACTGTAAGCATCGGTTCTTACGACCAGATGACCTTCCCAGGGTGGGAAAAGCCAAAGCAGTCGCACAACGGCGTTTCCTATGAAGAGACTCCATGCTAGGAAGATTCAGAGACACAGTTTCCCTCACACGGCAGCACGACATGATCCATCTCAGTTGACCCTTCGGCAAAGTCTTGGGTCATCACGCCTCTCGCTTTCTAGCCAGGCGATTGTTATCTCCGATGACGATGAATTGCCTGAGCCGCAAACCTCAAATCTTGCGTTGTCTCGATCGCCACAATGCAAGTGTTCTTACAAGTGTTGTCTTTCAGAGAATGACGCCTCACAACTCACATCCAGCTGAGCAACCCGGTGTCTCTCATGACAATACAACACCCGCGGGTCGCTTAAGCAGCAGTGCAACGACATCTGGAGTACTGCCTCGTTCTGCGCCAACTACAGTCATCGAAATTATCTCATCCGACGAAGATGACTGCCAAGTCCCTTCCGCCTCACTTGCGCTCAAAATTCCATCTGTATTACGCCCTAATCCTCGTACTAGTCAGCAATCTGTGCCAAATGCCATCTCGAGGGCCACCGCGGCTATCACCCCCAAAGCCAGGAGTTCTAGGGCCTTTACATCGAACAATGCACCCGTTTCAAGCCCTTCGGCATCCCCAGCACCGATTCCCAGCCGGTCAATGCAGCAGCCCACCGCAGACTTTGGAGTGTCCCAGACAGCCCAGGGTCATTACTGGGATGATCAGCAGCAAACACAGGACGATCTGCAGCGCAACATACCGCTCAAGTCGTCTAGTGACGTGCCTCCCGGGACGGATGCGAATGCACCGGAA
>Ga0307508_10007213_pt1 | contig 10354 bp, 13 predicted proteins | sample 9_EM_MG_FD_203089 | JGI IMG/M metagenome (GOLD analysis project Ga0307508, IMG submission 203089) | Populus trichocarpa ectomycorrhiza microbial communities from riparian zone in the Pacific Northwest, United States - 9_EM | ecosystem: Host-associated > Plants > Roots > Unclassified | place...
GAACCTAACGCCTGCTTTCCTCCGTCTCTCGGGAAACCAATTGGTAGAGCGATCACCTTCAGATATTCCGAGCGCACCTGCTGTGAACCTTCAGTTTTACTCGGAGCCGCCGGAAGCAGGTGAGAAGGCCTGACAACTACGGAAGGACAGCTGAAAGTAGCCGCTTCCTGGGTTCCTTCTTCAGTGACCCTTATCCACGGGTCCAACGCAAAAGCGCGCCCTGTGGAGGGAGATACGAGCTCAGGGGACAAGGTTGGGGATGGTATGTTTCACTGGAAGCGGCTGTTCTCCCGCCTGTTTGGCCTGCGATATCAGAAGCCTCCTCGGCCGATCTGTTCCAGGGGAACGGTAGCCGTCAGCGAGAAGCTCTTGGACACAAAGGAGCTGACTGCCCAGATCTCCGCCATGGTCGCTGAAACAGTCGTAAACAAGTTAACCGCCATCGGTCTGACAGCGGAAAACATCAGGAAGCTCGAATACTTGGCAGCAGCGCCACCCTTTGGCTCTGTGGGTGGAGGCTCACGGGTAACCAGTCTCGCAGACGCTGTCATAGGCCAACTAACAGCCATCGGCCTCACGGAAGAAAATGTTAAGAAGCTCGCTGCCTTAGGGGGAGGAACACCTCTTGCTTTAGGTGAAGGCTCGCAGGCGGCTTGGCAACCCCTTCACTCGGACGATACGGAGGACTTAGCCTTCCCGTCTTCATCTTTCACAGAGGATCCGTTCGACTCTTCCACGTGGGCCACCGAGAGAAATAGGTCACGGGGTTCCCTTCGCAGCTCGCGAATGAGCACGGGTCGGCTGGAATGTCCGGCAGAAGGGCCACTGCTCAGTGAATCATCGCAATCTGCGAAGTCATCCCATCCTCCTCAGGCGAAACTTCACCCGTTTAACACGTTGCCAGGACTCTATGACTCGCCGATACAAATTTCTAGACGACGAAAAAGGGACGCCGTGTCGGAGGTCATCACCCCGCGGGAGGAACTGTGCCCAAGACCAAAGAAAATGAGGAGGCAGGACGAGGTCGATTACGCGACAGACCAGTTTTCCACGGACACCGATATGGACACTCACCTGAGGGGAAGTGGAAGTGAAAAGCTCTCGCAACGTTGGAGAGCTGATGGAGAAAGTCAGGTGAAATCCCTCTTCGCAGATCCAACTAAGTGCACTATTGAAACCTGGTTTCAGTCTTCACACACCTCGGCCCATGAGCTAGTAAGGGGAGGGGATGCAGACCACTTAGGGTGCGCTTTGCCCTTCATACAGGACCCAGTGTCGGTCGCGAAGCCTGAGCCAACCGCAAAGCAGGGCGTAGAGGTTGGTGGTCGGAGCAACGCTTTACCGAGGATTGACAAATCACATAACGAGAATCTGCCCAATCACCTCTCTGACTCCAGGGCAGCACCATTGACACCGACAAAGCCCCCCCTCTCACCATCGTTTAGATTAGGGAGTTCCTTGCAGAGGGCAAGCCTATCTAGGCAAGGCAAGGCATCCCGTTTGCGACGTACAAAGCTGTTGAACAAGTACATGCCCATCCTGCGCGACAAGTGCCTCTCCCATTTCGTACTGGGGGAGGAGCTAGTTCCTGATCATTTTCCTTCGTGCCAATACTTGCCGAGTCAGTCTGTGGCGCAGGGGAATTACATGGCGTTCAGGCAGTCGTTCAATTTCTCCACCAAGTTTGAATACTGTTATTCTTGTGGAGCACCGCAAGATCAACAAAACAACGGGGAGTGCCCGGAGTTCCACATCCACTTGAGGTTTGGAAAGTGTGGCTACAACCATGTTTTATTCAGGACGGCGTTTTGCATCTGGCAAAGCCCAAACTTGCGGGCGGAGATGATACGTGATCTGGCTATTACCGTTCCTCTCACCAGCCAAGAAGATTTTGTGGAGTGGGCGAAGGAAATCAAGGCGACGGAGGGTAAGTACCACAACTGCTCTGAGGCTTTTCTTTGGTTCTGTGGGCAGTTGGAAAGGCGTCGTCCTTCATTTTTCATGTAAGTAATAGCTACCATACTCCTGGTTGTCCTCTTCGCTATAGTAGTAGTGACTGCACCTGAGGAATTACATCCCTTTCTTTCCAAGCTTTGTACTCCCGAGCCTATTCCAGATCACACTCGCACACCTAGACCGGAACATGGCGCTCATGATCTACCTCTGCCTCGACGGGAACGGACCCCAGAACGAAGGCCGTCGGTGCGCCCTCCTGGGCCTGGGCTGGTATGCTCTCTTAGCCGCTTCTTGCAACATGTTTTGACGCCGACTTTAGCCAGATTCCTTGTATCCTCGCCCTGACACCGCCAGGAGGAAGGGACCCCCCTCCTGGGTCCACTCCTTGGTACATACCCCGTCGAGAGGTACGCTGTACTTCCAGTTGCAATTGAGTGGGGCAGCGGGCTGATGTATTTCACGTTCTTCAGGTGGCATCGTACCGCCGCCAGGCGCAATTGATGGCCAACCAGGTGCTCAGGCCCGGGGTCCAGCTTATGTCCCAATGCCACCAGGTCCAGTGAGTAATGTGAGATGTCCTCGCGCTGCACCTGGTTGATAAATCTTCAGACTGTTGTCCAACTACCTCTATTTGACATGTTGATGGCAATTTTGCGAGTAAGCATCTTGATAAACATTTTTGGACGGTGGTGATGACGATGACAATAGGAACACAGGCTTGCGCAACTCGCGACAGTGGATCAGCAGCATGAATTAATGAGGTACATGAGTGGTCTTAATGACTGGCTCGCCAGAGATGTATACGATCGGCAAGCCGAACTACAAGCTGTTGCTGCTCGCATCAATCAGTTGAGGGAGGATTTAGGCCGTTTGGGTCTTGGCGCTGGACCAGGTTGGCGCCAATACCGCGAGATCGACGTGGTTATGATATTGATACTTATCCTTTTGCGGGTATAGCTATGCCCCAACCTCCGCCTCAGCCTGCGAATTCGGGTCGGGGTGCAGGTGGTTTCATTATTCCACCACTCCCTCCTGCTCCCGGAGGTCCTATACCACCAGTGGTCCTCCCTGGTCCGTATCCTGCAGGGTTCTTCCCCCAGGTGGTCCTCAGGCTCCACTAATACCTGGGATCAAACGGACACCTAGAGTTCACTCCCCTGTCATTCCTGAGCCGCCATGGGGAATGGAAATGCCACATCCGTCGCAATACGTGGGTCCTACGGGCCCCGTCCTCCCCCCGGAGCGCCGTTCGGGGAATATCACCCAACCAGCCCTGGGGAATATGTTCAACGCACCGAAGAGCATGATGAACGGGTGATACCGTCGACACCGTCGTCTGAGAGGCGCTCACCACCACTCCCTGTGCCAGGGCGCGCTTCGATGTTTATTCAACCGTCGCATACCGGGCTTTCAGTGGGTTCGACACCCACCCAGGAGTCATACCATCCACCTTACAGCCCCGGAGCTTTGCCTATCCCAGTCGGCGATGTACCCAATGTCATACCGGTCGACCCTTCCTTTGGCGGCCCTCGACCCGGATACACTCCACCGCCTCAACAGATCACGTTCCCCCCTCCTGGACATATAATTGACCCAGGGATCCCCGTGCAACCGAGCATCACTATTCAGCAACCTGGCATGCCTATACACCTGGGAGGAGTGGCTATCCATCCAAGCCTGCAGGGCGTACAACCAGGACCCATTGTCATTCACCCCCCCATGCCAGGTCAGCCTGTACCAGTCTCAGAATCGGTATATGTACCATCTCGGGCAACTTCTAGGACAAGTACAAGGGCGCCTGTTGTGATCGTCCAAAGTAGCCAGGATGGTTCTCCACTTCACATCCCTCCAAGCGCAGTTGGGGTGCCACCTTCGGTACATGTACATCATCATCATGACCATGTCCACAGATCCCCCACCATTCAGGCATTCCCTGGAGTTCCCGTCTCCTGGTCGGCCAATTATCATGGAACCGTCAGGCGGATTACGTCATGGTCGGCCTTCTCCTAGGGACTACTCATCCCGAGATGAGGGTCACTGACTGCGCCGATGCAGGCACCCCGACGATCGTCGACGTTCTTACTCCTACTCACCGGACGATAGAGGTCACCGTAGAAGATATTACTCCCCTGAGTATGAAGATGATCCTGGGCATAGGTATCGTCGTCCGTACTCTCCTAGTGATCGCGGATACCGCAGATACAGTGACGACGATTACTCACCGGGACGGAGAAGGCGCGGAAGGTATTATGACGATGATTATTTACTGGAACGTAGACGGCGCGGAAGACATGGTGAAGACGAAGAAGATCCAGAAGATAGGCCGCGTCACGGACGTTGTGGCGAGCATCGTGATCGAGATGATAGGGACCACCCTGAGAGAGAGGACGGGGAGCACTCCCCCGAAGATCCAGGCCGAGTTACCCCCGATGCCAACCCAGTGGTCGCTCTGGCTCCCATCGAGACCCAGAAGAACGTGATGATGGTGATCGACCACACGCTCCGCCATCTGATACCAGGCCTGCCCGGGACCCAGAATTCGGTGAGGAAGATCCAACCAGAACTCATCCCCGTCCACCGCCAAGCGTTGCAGCTGCCCCACCTCATTCTCCACCACCACCTACTATCATCAGATTGGGTGAACCTCGTACACGTAGGTCTATGCGATTTCCTACTGTTTTCTCATGCTGAGCTGATTCTGCAGGTCGCCCCACTACACCTGAATTAGCACGGCAATTGTCACAGGTACCACCGGGAGAACCTTATTTCCCGACTATGCCACCTGAACGCGGGAGACACGATCGTCATCCCTCTCTTTCAATGGGAGACCCAGCAGAACACCCACGCCGCCATCCCTCGTCTGCATCTGTGATGGGACATGATCGACACAGCCCTCAACGCAGGCCTGCGCATGGTGCTGCCCCACCTCCTACGATCATGGAAGGGGATGAGAGACGACAACCAAGTGAAATGATTCACCATGTCCCGGCGCTGAGCGAGCCACAGCTACCTTTGGACCTAGGCGACCTCGACGATGCTTTACGCGCATGGCAAGAACGACTGGACGATGCAGAATGTGCACTGAACCAGATTGCACATGATGCACAGGATGCTGAGGGTAGGCACGAAAAGGAGTTCCGTGATAACGAAGATGCCAGGGAGCACATCTTTCTTGACAATGAGGACCGTAGAGACGCCAAGACGAGACAACGGGTGATGCTCTGTTCCATGAACTGGAAGAAAGGATTGCGAATGTTCCGCCAATTCCGCTGATTCCCATTCCACCTCCTCAGGATCCGGATCACTCTTCGATTTTTTGAGTCAATTCATGATGCCACGCAGGTTGCAGCCTCCCGACATTCTTCTGACATTTAGAAATGGCACGTGAACGAGAGTCGATTGCCACGGAACGCGAACGCGAACGTGCCTGTCTCGACGAGGAACGCAAACACCTGACGAAGAACGGGAACCTAAAATTGCTGCTCTCAAAGACGAACTCGCTTGCACCCGTGCTGAGCTTGACAACGAACGACAATTGCGTACGACAGAGGAGAACGAGGCGCGAATGGCGGCTGCAGAGTGGGACGATGCATTGCGCAACCAATTGGCTGATCTCACCAACATGGTTCAACAAAACCAGGCTCTCTGCAAAGAGAAGAGGGCACTTATGGAGGAACACTGGGCGGAGAAGCAACGTTGGAAGGAGGAGTGTGATGGACAAATACGAGTATTGATAGGCATGGTTTCCCGGCTTGTGGATGACCATGCAGCGGCCAGGGAACGCAAGGAAGAACAAAGACAAGCGAATGAAGCGAAACCTGGTGAGTTGAACAGTCGCTTCCGGCGATCGCTACTGGGCTCAAGTTAGCGGATAGGCATTGAGCTAGTCATGGAAGAGCTGCAGCGACAGAACGCTGAGCAGAGAGAGCTTCTCAATGCTCTATCAGAGGGTGAGCAGTTCTGGGTTCCCATGATCTTCCGATCCTCATTGGAGGCTTTTAGGCTGGAGAACTGACAGCAACTGACAGCACCAGGAGATTACCAGTGCTGTCCGTGCCACTGCAAACGGGCAGGTCCCTTACAACATCCAAGGTGTACGTATTTCAGATTTCTCGATATCTTTGAGGAGCTAACGTCGATTCTGTAGTACCTAGATGAATCTAGCAAGGCTCTTGCCACCGAGGTTCATATGCTCTTGGGCAAGGTTGGCAAGCTTCGTGAAGAATGCCGCAACATTCAACAGTGTGTAACCACCCAGTGATACACAAACCTTAATATTCACCCTCTTTGCAGTGAGCTTGGGTACCTCATGATGAAGTCGAAGTACGGACCGGGTGGAGAATTTGATCCTGACTGGTCTGCTGTTCTGTCCTGAGTCCCCTCGCTTTTTGCTCAAACACCACAGGAAACCACTGATGGCACCTGGTGCCCCACCCCCACCACCCCCACCTCCCAATATCCTGCCTCTGCCTAAGGATATGCAACCAGCTTGCCCAGCTTGGTGTACTGTGCCACAGCGAGTCAGCTGTCACTCTTGGAAAATGTGGGAAGCCACTCCTCCTCCTGAGCCAGTCCCAGAACTGAGACAAGTCCACTCTTGAGTTACATGGCAGCGTGAGTTTGGCCTTATTTGAGATTTATACTCCGAGTTGGTGACTGATATCTTTGTAGCTGATCCTGCACTGCCACCCACCCCACCATCTGTTAAACCCACTCTGCTTGTTCCCGATTGCGACAGCCCTGGCTCGTTCAGCCCTTGTGATTCATACCATGGATAAATTCTGATGACCTTGGAGACTCAACATGTCATAAGCAAAAAAAGATATCTCGACACGTACCACCATGTCACTATTTAATGACATCTAATGACTACTGTATGACCTTGGACCAAACTGATCTCTTTTGTGGTATCCTATCATTACCTTGTTTTCTGTCCATTTCATCCTGATACCCACAATACCTCTTGGTTTCTGGTCGTTTTTCCCATGACCTTGACTGCCAGGTGCTGAGTGCTGGATGCGTCGGGCTGTGGAGGTCAACTTACACTGATGTCTCATTTTTTTTTCTTAGGTTCTCACATTCACTCACTTTAGTCGGAAACATGCATTTTCCTTCGCTGTCAATATTGGATGCCACTTTCACATTGCTGTTATCCTTGCATTGTGAACTTTTCAGTTGTTACAGTAACTACCACTGGTTGTTGCAACCAAGATCTGTCAGTGCATTATTCTAAGCAATACTAGGTGGTTATATTCACTAGTGGTACTTGGGTCAGATGGGCAAGCGTGGCCAAACAAGGCGAAGGCTTGGGAGTAGTTGAGGTGTCTCTTATTGAAGCCATGAGTACTGTCGAAGCCATAGCCTTGCTCTTTGGTTCGGATGGTGATTCTGGGCTTGACCCAAGCTTCAAGTTCAAGCCCAGCTTGACTCATTCATGACATCGTGTCAACCCCTTGGATGGATCTTGATGCTGCACAAAAAATACTACCATGGAACCAGATTGTCCAGGTTTGTGTAAACCAGTTTGAGATATGTATTGGACCAACAAGACAAAAACTCAGGTAGATTCATCAACTTGAATGCAACCTGGCGGCAGCAGGAATGAAGCATAAACAGGCGCACTGTTGATCCAAATTGATCTGCTCAATGGTGCCAGGTCCTATGTAAAAATGCGTTCAGCACCTCACAGGCAAGTCTGTGCTGCCACATTGTTGTCTCCTGTCTCTCATCCGCATGTGCAGTCCATGCTCACCGGGCCATGCCAGATCACTAGCCTCTACAATTTCTGCATGTCTTTTGGTTTTATTGGCTATAATGCATCCATGTGGAGAAGACTGCTCGCGCATGTTCTCTTCTCTGAGAGGACTTAATAGACACTGCTTGAACTGCCAGTTATACAACACAAGGCACATGGGTCTGATGGAAAGTCTGAGTGCCCCAGTGCATCTTCCTGAAAAGTGCCTAAGGTCCTCTGGCGAAGTGAGTTGTTGGTTCTTGCAATCCTTTTCTGTTACGATTCATTTCTCCATCTCTATTTTCTTTTCCGAAGTACTCATTTGTATCACGGACACTTACTCGTACTTCTTCCCTCGTATGTTCCCAACCGCTTCTCCATTGTATTCCTATTTCCTTTTCTGCCTTGGTCCGAGTATGATACGTTCTTATTTCCTTTTCCAACCTTGGTCCGTGCATGATACATTCTTATTTCCTTTTCCAACCTTGGTCCATGCACAATAGTCCCTACTATTTAAACCCGATGTCTCTGTACTTAGTACCCTAAGTTAGACCTCCTCAGAATATACCTAGCTTCACTCCTTGAACCCTCTCGGACTTCTTTAAGTCACCGTCCTACTTTTGAGTGGATGCTCCCCTTGAAACCTTGACCTGACAATCGTTGGTACTTAGACTCTTTGACCCAACTATCGTTGGTACCTTGAACCCTAGAACCTTTGACCCGACTATCATTGATTATCCTCGACCCTCTTGATCCGACCATTGTCGGTACTTAGAACCACCAAAACTTAAACCGAGGCTACACTTGGACCTACCCAGACCAACTGTAACAAAAGGTCTAACTTCCTCTCATCGCAACTATCGCCGTAATAGTTTGCCACCATTTCTCGTAGAAACCCCCCGAACCCCACTTGGTTTGGATTCCGATCCAACCAAGAAGAAGAGTCTGAATCCTTGACCTCTGAAGAACAAACCCCCACTGCAACCAACCCCACTGAAGACCTCGTTCTCTCCACTCCTGACGAAGAACTACTTGACCAAGACCTTGCCCACCAAGCTTCCGCTGCCCTAGTACTCCCTCGACCTCCCACTCCACCTTCGCCAATAACAACTGGGCGAACACCCGTTTTCCCACCTATTCCTCCCCACTTCCCTCAACCACCTCATAACCAAATGTCCTCTGCACCAAAACCTGTCAAACTCCACATTGGCTCCCCTAAAGCCTTTGATGGATCCTATGAGAAAGCCATCTCTTGGCTCAACTCCGTCATGTTCTACCTCGCAGTAAACGAGGAAGTATACAACACCGATGCAAAGACAATCGCCTTTGCTCTCTCCTACATGACCGAAGGACCCACCCTAACTTGGGCAACTACATTCCGACACAGCACCCTCGTAGGCACCACCATTGCCATGGAAACCTTCACGGTTTTCATTGCCAACTTTAAAACCGCGTTCGAACACCACGACGTGATATCCAATGCCATCGCCTGGCTTTCCACCAAGCGGATGGTAAAGAAACCAAGAAAGGATGGACGACGAGATGAATATTCCCCATCCCTCACAGAATACACCTCCCTCTTCCAGAACAACGTAGCTATGTCTACCATTGACGACGAAAACGTCCTCATCGGATATTACTCTGCTGTGATTCCCCCCTCCCTTATGCGCCGAATCATGTCCATGGATACCATTCCCACCACCATCAAGGACTGGTACAAAAAGGCCATTCATTTCCAAACCCAATGGGATCGCGCCGATGAAATTGCCAGACGAAACGTCAAGCCATCCCACTCTTACCAGACGTTCACCCCCTCCACTTCGAAATCCCGAGACCCCAATGCAATGGACGTTGACACAATAAAAATCTCTAAACTCACCCCTGAAGAACGAAAGCGCTGCCAGGAAAAAGGACTCTGCTTCCACTGCAGGAAACCTGGACACCTTAGCAACGTCTGCCCCACCTTCCCCTCTGAACCAAAGAAACCCGCCACCAAAAAAGTGCAGCGAGTCGAAGAAGAAACCCCAGCCCTAATCGAGCTGGACGATGACAATGAAGAAACTGTGAGGAGGATTTCCTTCTCATTGGATTTTTAGAAGGGGAATCTCGATCGACGCGAGCACCCCCAGAAACTACTTGTGCGTCTATATCTGTACCTGTGACTAGCAAATCTATGAGAATTCCTTTGCAACTCATCGTACCTTCGCACACCCTGAAAACCGTCGACTCCTATGCCCTTATTGACAGTGGTGCAGACATCTCCTGCATTGACTACGACTTCGTTAAAAAACAACGTCTCCCCATCTCTAAGCTTGAGGAACCTATCCGCTCCCGGAACGCTGACGGATCCCTCAACAAGAAAGGAGATATCAGATACTCCTGTACCCTCTTTGTCAACATCGAAGGAATCACCCAAAAGGTGATCTTTCACATCATGTCCTTAAAAGACAACATCATCCTTGGACTCCCCTGGCTGTGGACTACCAACCCAGTCATCGATTGGACCAACAGGACTCTCTCCATCGACGAATCCGTCAACGAATCCAAATTCCTCTTCGCCTCCCATGAAGTCGACTATAAACGACACAACTCCTTCTTTAAAACCCCCACTCGCCCCCCTCGCCACGTTAATGTAGACGCCATCACAGATTCTCGCCTCTTCGA
>Ga0307508_10007215_pt1 | contig 10353 bp, 13 predicted proteins | sample 9_EM_MG_FD_203089 | JGI IMG/M metagenome (GOLD analysis project Ga0307508, IMG submission 203089) | Populus trichocarpa ectomycorrhiza microbial communities from riparian zone in the Pacific Northwest, United States - 9_EM | ecosystem: Host-associated > Plants > Roots > Unclassified | place...
CAGCGGCAGCGCGTGGCGCTCGCCCGCGCGCTGGTGCTGGAGCCGAAGGTGCTGCTGCTCGATGAGCCGCTCGCCGCGCTCGACCGGAAGCTGCGCAAGGAGGTGCAGGTCGAGCTCAAGACGCTCCAGCGGACGCTCGGCATCACCTTCCTTTTTGTGACCCACGACCAGGAAGAGGCTCTCGCGATGAGCGACCGCATGGCGGTGATGAGCCAGGGACGGGTGGCGCAGGTGGGGAGCCCGGCGGAGATTTTCGAGCGGCCGGAGACGGAGTTGGTCGCCGAGTTCATGGGCGCCGCCAATTTTTTCACCGCCGAGGCGCGCGAGGCCGGACCGGGACTTCTCGGCCTGCGCTTCGCGTCGGGCACCGAGATCACCGTGCCGGCGCCGGCGCGCGGATCGTTCCTCCCCGGCGACGCGGTGCGCTTCACGGTACGGCCGGAGAAGCTGACGCTTCGCTCCAGCGTCTCCCCGGACGTCGCGGCGGTGCCGGTCACCCTGGAGGACTGTGTCTACCAGGGGATCAACACGCTGTGGATGGCGCGCGGCACCGGCGGCGAGCGGTTCGTGGTCTCGCAGCAGAACGACGCGCCGGTGACCGGTCTGCCCGAGGCGTCGGCAGGCACGGCGGCTTTTCTGTGCTGGAACCCGGCGCATACGGTGGTGGTGCGGTGAAGACCAAGGGCGTGAAGGCTCTTCTTCTGCCCACCTGGGCGGTGCTGGGAGTTTTCTTCCTGGCGCCGCTGGTACTCATGCTCGCCGTGAGCTTCCGCGAGCGTGGCGCCTACGGCGGGTTGCGGGCGATGACGGATCTGACGGCCTATGTGCGCTCCGGCGCCTGGTTCGCCAACTATGTACGGTCGGCGAACCCGATCTATCTTTCGATCGCTTGGCGGTCGTTGTGGATGGCGGTGTTGACGACAGTGCTCTGCCTGCTGATCAGCTATCCGGTCGCGTGGTGGATCGCCGTACGGGCGCCGCGGCGGTGGAAGAATCTCCTTCTCGGCCTGGTGGTGGTGCCGTTCTGGACCAGCTTCCTGATCCGCACGTATGCCTGGATGTTCATCCTGCGCGGCGAAGGGCTGCTCAATGCGGCGCTCCTCGGCACCGGAGTGATCCACCGGCCGTTGGAGCTTCTCTATACGCCGTTCGCGGTGATGATCGGGCTGGTCTACGGCGAGCTGCCGTTCATGATCCTTCCTCTCTATGCGTCGCTCGAAAAGCTCGACCGCACGCTGCTCGAAGCCGCGTCGGATCTCGGCGCGGGCGGCGCGGCGGTGTTTCGCCGGGTGACGGTGCCGCTCACCCTGCCCGGCATCGTGGCCGGCGTGGTGCTCGTGTTCATTCCCAGCCTCGGGCAGTTCGTGGTGTCCGACCTCCTGGGCGGCGCCAAGAGCATGCTGCTCGGCAACCTCATCCAGAACCAGTTCGCCGTGGCGCGCAACCAGCCGTTCGGCGCGGCGCTGGCGTTCGAGCTGACGGCTGCCGTGCTTCTCCTCCTCCTGGCCTATGCTTTGTACATGAAGAAGAAGGGCGAAGAGGTACTGCTGTGAGCGACAGCGGTCCGGAATCGGACCTGCGGATCGGCTCGCCCTGGCCGCGGCGGCTGCTGGTGAGCCATGGCGTGCTGGTCTACCTCTTCCTCTATCTGCCGATCGCCGTGCTCGTCGTCTTCTCGTTCAACGCGGCGCGCCAGACTGCGGTGTGGACCGGCTTCACGCTGGATTGGTATCGCCGGCTGCTGCGCGATGGAGTGCTTCTCGGCGCGGTGCGCAACAGCTTGGAGGTCGCGGCAGTGACGACGGTGGTGGCGACCGTTCTCGGCACGCTGGCGGCTTTCGCCCTGGGTACGCTGGGACGGTCGCCCGCCGGATTCCGCGGCCAGCGCGCCACGCAGGCGCTGTTGATGCTGCCGGTGGTGATCCCGGAGATCGTGCTCGGCGCGGCGCTGGTGACCTTTTTCGGCGTCTCCCACTTGCGCCTGTCGCTCGCGACGGTGATCATCGCCCACGTGGTGTTCAGCATCTCCTATGTCGCGATCGTGGTGCGCGCCCGGCTGGCCGGCCTCGATCCGGCGCTGGAGGAGGCGGCGCGCGATCTCGGCGCCGGAGCGTTCGACACTTTCCGGCGGGTGACTCTGCCTCTCCTTCTGCCCGGCGTGGTGGCGAGCGCTCTCCTCGTCTTCACCCTGTCGATCGACGACTACGTGATCACCTCCTTCGTCGCGGGCGTCGGCGCCACCACCCTGCCGCTCCACATCTACTCCATGCTGAAGGTGGGAGTCACACCGGAGGTCAACGCAGTATCGACCCTGCTTCTCGCCGTCACGGTCGTCCTCATCGTGGCAGCGCAGCGGTTGCTTCAGGAGGACAGGAGAACGACATGAAGCGGACGGTCTGGATCCTACTGGCGATCGGCATCATGGTCACCGCCTGCCGCGGCGGCAAGGACCGGGCGGCGGAAGCGGCGGAGCGCAAGGTCAACATCTATATCTGGACCAACTATCTGCCGCAGGACGTCATCGCGGACTTCGAGAAGCGCACCGGCATCAAGGCCACGGTGGACACCTACGACTCGAACGAGACGCTGCTGGCGAAGATGCAGTCCGGCGTCGCCGACTACGACATCATCGTGCCGTCCGACTACACGCTCAAGGTGATGGTCCCGCAGGGCCTCGTGGTGGAGCTCGACCGCGCGCGGCTGACCGGCATCGACAATCTCGATCCGCGCTTCCTGAATCAGAAATACGATCCGGGCAACCGCCACTCGATCCCCTATCTCTGGGGCACCACCGGCATCGGCTATGACAAGAAGAAGATCAAGGAGCCGGTGGACACTTGGCGGGTGATGTTCGAGCAGCGCTACGCCGGCCGCATCCTGATGCTCGACGACGTGCGCGACGCCTTCGGGGTGGCGCTCCGGCTGATGGGCAAGTCGATCAACGAGACCGATCCCGCCGTGCTGCGGCAGGCGGCGGACATGCTCAAGAAGCAGAAGGCGCTGGTGAAGACCTACGACAGCTCGGACTTCGCCAATCTCCTGGCAGCCGGTGACGTGGATATCGCGCAAGGCTACAGCGGCGAAATCGCGGAGGTCGTGGCGCACGCGCCGAACCGGCTGGCCTATGTGGTGCCGAAGGAGGGGGGCACGCTGTGGATCGACAACCTGGCGGTGCCGAAGACGGCGCGCCATCTCGACGCCGCCTATGAGTTCCTCCAGTACGTCATGCAGCCGGAGATCGCGGCGCGGATCGTCAACGGCGTCCACTACGCGGGCGCCAACAAGGCCGCCTGGGAGCGCATCGATCCGAAGATCCGCGCCAACGCCGCCATCTATCCGCCGCCGGACGTGCTCGCCCGCTGCGAGCTGATCGAGGATCTCGGACCGACGACGCAACTGCTCGACGAGCTCTGGACCGAGGTCAAGGCGCAGTAAGGGGCCCTCACCCCCTGCCCCCTCTCCCACACACCCTCCCACCCTCCCGGGAGAGGGGGAGAAAAAATTCAAAGTGCGTGTTTCCCCCTCTCCCGGAAGGAAGGGAGGGGGTGGGAGAGGGGGTAGGGGGTGAGGGGCCGCGCTCTATTCGCGGAGCAGCCCGTCTTCGAGCAGCGTCTGATGCTCGGCGCAGTAGCGCGCCCACGGGACCTCATGCAGCCGGTCGGCGGCGATCGGCCGGCCGGAGCGCTGGCAGATACCGTAGGTGCCGTCGTCCATGCGGGCCAGGGCGTCGTCGATGAGCCGGAGCTTCTCTCGTTCCGCTTCGGAAAGCGCCAGGAGCATTTCGCGGTCGACGTCCATCGTGGCCAGCTCTTCGAAATCCTCGCTCCCTTCCTGCTGGATCTCCCGCGCCGCGTGCACGTCGTCCTGATAGAGCGCGTAGATCGCCTCTTTTTCTCGCAGCAGCACTTCACGTAAATGGTCGAGAGTGTCCGGGGGAAGGCCGATCGGCTCGGGAGAAGGACCGCCATTGCGGTGCTTCGCATTGATGTGCGCGTGCATGTGACACCTCCTGCTGAGCGGAGACTAGAACGAGCGCTTCCGGGGACCGCCACCCAGGAGGGTGGCTGCGCTCGCGCGGCGGGAGGGCCGTGGGTTGCGACCGAGTCACCTTCCGGGCATACTTCATGAAGGATGAGAGTGACGGGTCTTATCTGGCTGAGAGACGTCGTCGACAAGCTGGCCTGGAAGCATCAGGTCACGACGGATGAAGTCGAAGAGGCCTTGATGTCTCCACCCCGGATTCGTTTCCTGGAGAGGGGTACCGTCGAAGGGGAGGATCTCTACGCTGCGATGGCACGGACGACGGCCGGACGCTACCTGATCATTTATTTCGTGTTCAAGACGACCGGTGAGGCCCTGATCGTCAGCGCCAGAGAGATGACCAAGAAAGAAAAGAAGACGTATGCGGCCAAATGACAAGAAGCGCGAGCCCATTCCTAGGCAGTTCAAGAGCGTAGCAGAGGCGGCGGATTTCTGGGACAACCACGATCTGGCGGACTACTGGGACCTGACCCGGGAAGCGACCTTTGAGATCGACATCCAGCGACGCGTGTTTCTGACGGCGTTGGAACCGGATCTCGCCAAGAAGTTGCTCATTTGCGCCCGCCAGCAAGGAGTGACGACAGAAACTCTGATCAATGTCTGGTTGACCGAGAAGTTGGCAGCGGCTCAAAGCAAAGAGCAGATGACAGCGCGGGCTCGGGTAAAAGGCAGGCGCCCAAGCTCAGCCGCGTAGCGGTCGATCCATTACGCCATCGGCGCTCGCGCGGCGGGAGGGCCGCTCAGACGCCGGCCGCTTCGACCACCGCGGCGAGGAGGGTACCGGCGGCGCGCACGATACGGCCTTCCGGGTCCTGCTCCGGATCGTAGGCGCTGAAAGTCGCGCCGGCGATCTGCAGGTGCTCGCCGGCCGCCGCGATCACCGCTTCCGTCTGCGCCAGCAGCAGGCCGCCGGGCACCGCAAAGGCGTTGGCCCGGCCGACGCTGGGATCGAGCACGTCGAGGTCGATGTGCAGGTGGATGCGCGGCACCCGCTGCCGCAGGTTGACGAGCGCGGGCACCAGCGCGCCGGGAACATCGCCGGCCGCGAGGCAGGTGATCTGCGAGCTGGCGAGGCGCTCCTCCTCCGCCGGATCGAGGTCGCGCGCGCCGACCAGGATCACATCGCGCTCGGGCAGCGGCCGGAAGCCGGGGACGGTGGCGGCCAGCGCCTGCCAGACGCCGCCGGTGATCATCGAGAGCGCCATGCCGTCGAAGAATCCGGACCGCGAGGTCTCCGCCGTATTGAAATCGGCGTGCGCGTCGAGCCAGAGGAGACCGGTCGCGTGCGGCGGCGTTTCCGCATGGGCGGCGGCGAGCACGCCGAGAGTCGCGTTGCAGTTGCCGGCAAGGACGACAGGGAGCCGGCGCGCGGTGCGGGCCTGGCCGGCGGCTTGAGCGAGCTGGCGCTGGAGACCGACCGCCGCGCCCGCCTCGGTGACGAAACCGTCCGGGAGCCGGAGCGGCACGAGCTCGACGTCGTGCCCTTGGGCTTCGAGCGTCCGCAGCAGGCCGCGCTCCACGAGATGGAGCGGGCCGCGCCCCATCCGCTCGGCGTAGCGCCCGGAATCGTAGGGAACCTGGAAGACGGTCAGCCGCATGATGGGAAGCCTATCTCAGCCGGCGGGCTTGCGGGCCGGTAACAGAAGTCGCGGCTGGAGCGCCTGTGTGGATTGACGCGGAGCGCGGCGAGACCGTGTGGCCGCGCAGTGGTACTCTTCCCAGGATAGAACGACTTCGACCTGAGCAAACGCTCCAAGGGGGCTTTTCATGAACGTTCCGACGCAAGCACCGCCACCTGCCAAGAAGGGAATGAGCCCGCTCGCCTGGGTGGGCATCGGCTGCGGGGTGATCATCGTCTTCGGAGTCATCGCCATGGCGGCGATGGGCTTCCTCATCAAGCGGAAGGTTGACCAGTTCAAGGACAACCCGACCATGACCGCGGCCGAGCTGGTGGTGCGGGCCAACCCGGAGCTCGAGCTGATCAGCTCCGACCCGAAGACCAGCACCCTCACGGTGAAGAACAAGAAGACCGGCGAGGTGGTCACCTTCAGCGCCGAGGACGCCAAGAACGGCAGATTCAGCGTCAAGACCGACAAGGGGACGACGACGCTCGACACCGGCGGCAAGAACGGCACCGCCACGGTCAAGGTGACCGACGAGAAGGGGCAGGAGCAGGTCTCGACCTTTGGCTCGACCGGAGCCCAGAACCTGCCCTCCTGGGTGCCGCAGTATCCGGGCGGCACGGTGCAGGGCAGCTTCGACACCACCGGCCCGCAGGGCCGCTCGGCCGCCTTCGGCATGACCACGAAGGACTCCGTCGAAAAGGTGGCGGACTGGTACGAGAGCCAACTCAAGGCGTCCAACTTCAAGGTCGACAAGAACACCTTCGCCACCAACGGCACCACCTCCGGCGGCTCGGTGACCGCCAAGACCGACGACGACAAGCGCACCGTCGCCATCATCATCACCGCCTCCGGCGGCCAGACCCAGGCGGCGGTGACGTTCGAGGACAAGAAGTAGGTTTCCCGCTATCGTGAAGCTTCACACCCTCGCCGCCGTGCTCGTCCCGGCCCTCCTCCTCTCTGCCGAGGTGGGGCCGGGCGCGCGGGTCGTTTCTGGGGCATCTGGCAATCTTCGCTTCGAAAAGCTCAACCGGGCATATAGTCAGGTGGCGCTGGAGATCCTTCCTGTCGAGGAGGGGCCGGTGACCGTGCGGCTGTCGTCGCCGCGCAACAGCTTGGTGGTGCGCAGCCACTCGCTGCGGCTGGAGCCCGGAGCAGGGAACAGCTTCACGGCGGATCTGCAGGTCGAATTCCTGGGAAAGGGATGGCTGGTGGCGGATGTCGAGGTCGGCGGTTTGAGCACGCGGTTGCAGGACGAGGTTCAGGTGCCGCCGCAGGTGCTGGAGATGCAGGGGCGCGTCCGGCTGCGCAAAGTGCGCGGCGGCTATGAGGTGACCCCGGAGCAGCTTCCGCAGAGCATCCGCGTGCGCATTCAGACCGGTATCGGCCGGCGCCTCCTCGATCTGTGCGACGGCGTGTCGTCGCTGCCGTTCACCGATGTCGACTGTCCGGCTCTGGAGCAGGCGCTGACGCGGGCCGTGGTGCCGCTGCCGGCCGCCGGGGAGACTTTTCTGTTGGAGGACGCCGACGTGACGCCTGCGGAACAACGACAGCTCGACGGGTATTTGAGAGAACTGCGATGAGAGAGCTGCGAGGCGGTCGCTGATGCGCACCCTTCTCGGCCGGCAGACGCCGGTTACGACGATCCTCCTTGCCGTCATCGCCGTTGTCTTCCTGGCGGACCTGGCGACCGGCCACCAGCTCGTCGAGCTCGGCGCCGATCAGCGGGACCTGGTGCTCGCCGGGCAGTGGTGGCGGCCGTTGACCAGCATGTTCCTGCACGGCGGCTGGGCGCACGTGCTGTTGAACTCCTGGGCGCTGTACCAGCTCGGGTCTCTGTTCGAGATTCTGCTCGGCTCGCGGTCGCTGCTGAGCGTCTTCCTGGTCACCGGCCTCGCCGGCTCGTTCTCCAGCTTGTGGTGGAGCAACCACCCGAGCGTCGGAGCGTCGGGAGCGATCTTCGGGCTCATGGGAGCCCTGATCGCCTTCCTCTTCCGCCGCCGCAGGATGTTGACGCCCGCCGCCAAATCGCTCCTCGGCCAGCTCGTCCTGTGGGCCGGCATCAACGTCTACCTCGGGCTCAGCATGCCGCAGATCGACAACGCCGCCCACTTCGGCGGCTGCGCGGCGGGCCTCCTCCTCGGTCTGCTGCTCAAACCGCAGCCTCCGCCGCCCCGGCCCTATGAGCCTGAGCCGTCTCAGTGGACCGGGGGGACCGGCGTCTGATCTGGTAGAATGACCTGTTCCGCGCCGCCCCGGCGGCCGGTGCGCACGACCATTTGACACCGGGAGCTTGGAGGATTGCGCATGGCAGCGCGCCGCATGATGAACCGGCTGTACTACTTCACGATCGAGGACGAGAGCATCCTCGCCGAGTCGTTTGCCCAGTTGGAAAAAGAAGTCTACGCCGTCACCTACAAGGTGGTGGGCACCGAAGACGTCTTCGTCACCACCAGCGAGACGAAGGACGCTCTGGACCGTCACGACATTCCGTACAACCTGCTCGCGGAAGAGGACGGTGCGCGCATCGCCGTCTTCCACTCGCCGCTGTCGCGCGAGGAGCTGGCCGAATACGAGGACGCGATCCGCGCCCTGGCCCTGGCCTGGCGTGCCATCGCGGTGGCCTGCGTCGGCGTCAACGGCGAGTCGAACCTCGGCTTCGACCTGAGCGCCAACGGCGCGAAGAGCTACACCTACTTCACCGCGCCCGCCGGCCACACGTTCATCTGGCGGCTGTTCCGCGAGCGCGAGGAGGCGGTGGACTTCCTCACCAAGCTGACGGCGGGCGACAAGAAGGCCGTCGAATGGGCGGAGTCGATTCCGCTGCACACGTCGAAGGACCTCAAGTCCTACCATTGATCGGACCGGGCGGAGCCCTCCACTGAGTCTGTCGCTCTTCGAGCCCACCTATTCGGTCTCCCGGCTATGCGGGGAGATCCGCGACTTCCTCGCCGAGGCGTTTCCCGCGGTGTGGGTGGTCGGCGAGGCGCAGCGCGTCCGCCCGAGCGCGCGCGGCCATCTCTATTTCGAGCTGATCGAAAAAGGGGAGCGGGACGAGATCGTCGGCAAGCTCGACGCGGTGATCTGGAAGGGCGACCTGCTGCGCGTGCGCAAGATGCTCGCGCCGAGCGGGCAGCAGATCGCCGAGGGAATGCAGATCCGCTGCCGCGCCTCGGTGGACTTCTACGGTCCGGGCGGCCGCCTCCAGCTCTGCGTGCGCGAGGTCGATCCCACCTTCACGCTCGGCATGCTGGAGCTGCGGCGGCGGGAGACGCTGGCCGCCCTCGCCGCGGCCGGCCTCCTGGAGCGCAACCAGGCGCTCCCGCTGCCGGATCTGCCGCTGCGCATCGCTCTCATCACGTCACGTGAAAGCGCGGCCTACCACGACTTCCTCTCCGGCCTCGCCGAGAGCGGCTACGGTTTCAAGGTTCTCCTGCTGCACGCCGCGATGCAGGGCCGCGACGCGGAGCGCGAAGTGGTCTCCGCGCTCGCCGCGATCAGCCGGCTGCCGGTCGACTGCGCGGTGCTGATCCGCGGCGGCGGCTCGCGGAGCGATCTCGCCGTGTTCGACAGCCGGGCCATCGCCGAAGCCATCGCCCGGGCTCCGTTCCCGGTCCTCGCCGGCCTGGGGCATGAGATCGACGTCTCGATCGCTGATCAGGTGGCCCATCAGTCGTTCAAGACCCCCACCAAGGTGGCCGAGTTCCTGGTCGAGCGCCTCGTCCGGCAGGAGCAGCGGCTGGATGATCTCCGTCGAACGCTGGTGCGCGAGGCTCTGGAGCCTCTCCGTGCCGGCCGCGAGGCCCTGGGACGGGCGGAGCGCGGAGTGCAGCTCGCTCGCATGCGGCTCGCCTCCGCCGGTCAGCGCATCGACGAGCTGGCGCGCGCCCTCGGCCGCCTGGGCCGCAGCGGCCTGCGCCAAGCGGAACGCCGCCGGCTGGAAGTGCGGAGCCGCCTCGCCGATCTCGCGCCGCGCCGTGTCGAAGCCGAAGAGAAAGAGCGCGTGCGCCTCGGAGAGAAGATGATCGCAGCGGCCCGCGGTCACCTGCGGGAGACGCGCGCCACGCTGCAAGGCATGGAACGCCTCTGTCAGCAGCTCGCTCCGGAGCGCACCCTGGAACGCGGCTTCAGCCTCACCCGCGGTCCGGAGGGAGACCTCCTCCGCCACCCGGACCAGGTCCGGGCCGGCGACCGCATCACCACCCGGGTCTCCGGCGGGACCCTCGACAGCCGAGTGGAGACATCATGACTGACCCAACCCTGACCGCCGACAGCACCGCCGAGCCGAGCTTTCGCGAAGCCATGGACGAGCTCGAAGGGATCCTCGAGCGGATCGAAGGCGAAGAGATCGACATCGACCGCCTCGCCGAGGAGCTGCGCCGCGCCGCCCAGCTCCTCGACCTCTGCCGCGGCAAGATCCGCAAAGCCGAGGTCGAGGTCACCCAGATCGTCCAGAGCCTGGAGCAGGACGCGGACGAGACGGATTCGTAGGAGGCGGTGTCCGTGTTCGTCCGTGATGGTCCGTGCGCGTCCGTGATCCCTTCTACCGCGCCGCCTCCCCCCCGCCACCGACCTCCTGCGCCAGCTTCTTGGGGTGATCCGCGATCGAGTCCGCCATGGCGCGGTCGAGGTGGCCGTCGATGCGGACGAGGGTCAGCTCGGAAGGATCGAGCGAGACGACATAGAGATT
>Ga0307508_10007217_pt1 | contig 10351 bp, 13 predicted proteins | sample 9_EM_MG_FD_203089 | JGI IMG/M metagenome (GOLD analysis project Ga0307508, IMG submission 203089) | Populus trichocarpa ectomycorrhiza microbial communities from riparian zone in the Pacific Northwest, United States - 9_EM | ecosystem: Host-associated > Plants > Roots > Unclassified | place...
ACAAGACGGTTCTGGGGAAGCGAATGGAAGAGCTGGGAGTGGAAGCGGACCTCATCAGGTGGACGATGAGCTTCATGACCGACAGGCGGGTCAGACTCGTGCTAGATGGCGAGGTGGGAGACCCCAATGCAGTTGACACCAGGGTCCCACAGGGCTCTCTGGCAGCGCCGATCCTGTTCGTCACATACCTGTCAGGGATATTTGACGCCGTCGAGCAAGCAGCACCAGGCAGCAGCGGGCTGTCTTTCGTCGATGACATCGGATGGTGCGTGGAGCGGAGGAATGACAAAGAAGTTGCCGCCAAGCTGTCACAGGCAGCAGCGGCAGCCATCGAATGGGCAGGGAAGAACGAGGTGGCCTTCGACCAGGGGAAAACGGAGGCAGCGATGTTCTGCCGGAAAAAAAAGGGCACGGTGGGGGTGGCCAAGGTGAAGGTCGGGAATTCCGAGGTCCCCTTCAACAAGGAAGCGACGAGATGGCTGGGAGTGTGGCTGGACTCGCAACTCACGCTGAAGGAGCACCACGCCACCAGGCTGAAGAGTGGGAGGAACGCGATGATGCGGCTACGCCGGCTCACTGGCAAGATAGGCCTCTTCCCGACCAACTGCAGACGGCTCATGGTGGCATGCGTCCAGTCCGTCGCCATGTTCGGCGCGGAGCTGTGGTGGAAGGGTGGCAACGTCAGAGGCATGACAGGACGCGCAGACGAGCTGCAGCTGCTGGTCAACCAACAGGCACGGGCGACAACGGGAGCCTTCCAGACAACCAACCTGGGAGCGCTGTCGATGGAGTCTGGGCTCAGACCACTGCCTCAGGTGCTCAATGGCCTCCCGGTAGGACACCGGATCTGTAGAATCCATTGGTTCCTCTTCCACCCGCATCCGGTGGGCGACCACTCTAGGTCTTTTCCGAAGATCATATCGGCTAGAAGTTTCTGCAGGGACCAGTCCACGTCCATTCTCCATATTGCCAAGACTTCCCCTCGAGACGCCGAGTCCACACGCTACAGCATTGACTGCGGGCCCGTCTGAGGTATTGAGTACATTCGGGACGAGTCCACGTCCATTCCGGGCGAGGAATCCACGTCTGCCCTCCGTGCTGTCAGGACTTTCCCTCGAGACGCCGAGTCCACATGCCATGGCATCGACTGCGGGCCCGTCTGAGGTATGGAGTCCATTCGGGATGAGTTCACGTCCATTCGGAGTGACGAATCCACGTCCGCCCTCCATACTGTCAGGACTTTCCCTCGAGACGCCGAGTCCACATGCCACGGCATCGACTGCGGGCCCGTCTGAGGTATGGAGTCCATTCGGGACGAGTCCACGTCCATTCGGGGCGACGAATTGACGTTCGCCCTTCGTACTGTCAGGACTTTCCCTCGAGACGCCGAGTCCACATGCCACGGCATCGACTGCAGGCCCGTCTGAGGTATGGAGTCCATTCGGGACGAGTCCACGTCTATTCAGGGTGATGAATCCACGTCCGCTCTCCATATTATCAGGACTTTCCCTCGAGATGCTAAGTCCACACGCTGCAGCATCGACTGCGGACCCGTCTGAGGTATCGAGTCCATTCGGGACGAGTCCACGTCCATTCTCTGTATTGCCACATTCGAGTTACAGGGCAGATTCGACAAAGGTGACGTTGGACGCCTGGATTACCTGCCTCCGGCGATGATCCCAGAAGCGCCAGATAGTCGTACTATCATGCATGTAGCCAAGCATAAATAGTATATCAGCACGTGTGCCGAACTTGCTTCGGTGGATGACTGGCAGTGTTTTGTAGGCTTTGCATCCAAATTTTCGTAGGTGGCTTACTTCTGGTTTCCTTCCGAAGAGTTTCTCGTATGGAGTTATACCATCATTGGATGAAGTCGGGCTTCGAGTATGCAAGTAGTTTGCCGTTGAGATGGCTTCAGCCCACATACTCGGTGGGAGAGTAGAGTCTAGCAGCATTGCACGGGCCTTTGCGTTGTGTGTCTGTATCATTCTTTCGGATACACCGTTTTTATGCTGTGTGTATGCCGGTGACGGTTCAAAGGTGATTCCGTACTCTGTAAGGATCGCTGGGAAGGTTTCATTATCGTATTCTCCTTTACCATTGTCGTATCAGAACCGAGTAATGCAATGCTTTAGTTGCTGCTCAACTAAGGTCTTGAAGTCTTTGAATACTGTACAGACCTCCAATGAGGACTTTCCGCGAAGGAACCATACCCAGGTATATCGGCTGAAATCGTCAATGTAGAGTATGTAGTATTGGCGTCCAGATTGAGATGCAGGGCTGATGGGCCTGCAAACGTCTGAGTGGATCAGTTCCAGGGGCTTACTCGCTCGTCGCGCTGGAGCCTTCCTTTGAAACTTTTCCTTGGCCTTCGCTTTGATGCAGATATCGCATGCGTTGGTGATTGCCTTCTGAGAGTACGACCCCTTAGGTAGGAGCTTCCGGATATCACCGAAGTTCAGATGACCAAGACGTCGGTGCCAGATTTCAATATCTTCTCGTCCCGTTGATTGACATACCGATATTGGCTCCGAGTCCTTCTGGGGGCGTGAGTCCACATCCGTCCGCAATGTCGTCTCCGAGTCTGTCCGACATGATGGGAAATTCGCTTGATATGCAGTAACACTTGTGGGTTTGGAGGCTGCTTTGCCGAGGAGGACAAAGGACATGGAATCGGGTAGACATCTGCCAAGGGGTTGTTCCGTGAAACCCACTGATGTGATGTAGGCGGTACGTGAATTGGAGCGGAAACTGACATCAATGCCTTCCTTAATCAACTGGGGTACCGAAAGTAAGGAGGCCCCGAAGTCCGGTACATATAATGCTTCCACCCTGAGATGTATCCCGCAGTCGAGCTGAAGGTTGATACTGCCAGCAGCCATTGCAAGACTGACAGAGTCGGCTGACTCGACTTCAATGAACTCCTTGAGTGGGTGGTAGTCTTGGAAGTCCGTCAGGTTTGGTGAGATGTGGTGGGTCGCGCCTGAGTCAATTATCCAATTGTTGGTGTCGCGAGTATTTCCAGCTGTTCTTGCCATTGCTGTAAGGCCGTGTACTATGGTGTCTTCTGTTGCGACTCGATGAGCAGATGCTGACTTTCTACCCTTCTCTTCCCTTCCCTTTTTCATTTCGGTGGCCCTCTTCCTGGCTAGACAGTCACTCGCCTTAAGGCGTTTCCTCGTACAGTAGTAGCATATAATATCACTGGTATTTGAGGTTTCTTGCTTTTGATTGTACGGTTTTCGTCGGTATTTGCCTTTTCCGCCCGTTCGTCAGTATTTGCCATCATTGGCATTGGCCGTCAGAGCGTTACTAGAGGTTCCGGCAAGATTCAAGTTGGAACCAGTAGTGGCGTTGCGTAGAGCTCGTGCCGTTTCGTGTTCGATCAGAATTGTACTGACAGAGTTCAGAGTCTGTTCTTCAATCGGTCGGTTTTTAAGAATCTCCACGATGTTGGCGAATTCTTCTGGAAGGGTTGCGAAGATGCGCATGATCAGGTACCGCTCTGTGACCTCGTCTGGAGTCCCTTCCAGCTCCTGACTGATGTCCGACAGTGAGGAAATATAGTTTGACACTGAAGTTCCAGACTTCATGACGGCAGAATGTAGGCGGGCAAGAGTGGCGACACGTGCGCACTGAGATACGGCGGCATCGTATCGCTGTTGTTGGGCCTCCCAGGCTATATACGGGTCGCAATGTCCAAGACAGTTAAGAAAGGTTTGAATGCTATGTTCGGTTGACGACCAAATCATTCCAAAAGCTCGCTGCGATCGTTTGTGGAAGTCTCGAGCCTGTGCTGTGGCATTGGCTGCAGGGGCAAGCTCAGTACCGAGGACAATATCGAGAGAGTCGTCCATACCCAGGAGGTTCGAGATGTTATTCTTCCATGAGTGATAGTTGCTGGCGCTGAGAAAAGGGGTTGAGCCATGCTTGCATGTGTACGTGGTGGAATCGGTCATGGTGTTGGCTCTGTATCGTGTTTGGGTCTCAAAGGTATGCCGACGATAAGTCAGGTTCAGCTGTGCGAAAAACAATAGGCAAGGGTTGACAGAGAATTGAGAGGTTATGGGTTGAGAAAAGCGTCAACCCGCGCTCATAACCTGTTGCAATATCTCACTCGTTCAGCTTTGTCAGGTGTAGAATCACGTCATATACGTGTATTCAGACTTTTCACTTTTCCTGCCTTTCTCTCTAAGACAAGACAATACACACAAGACTTCATCGTTCCATCAAACTTCCATTATAATCTCGACATAACTATGATGGAAGTTTGATGGAACGATGAAGTCTTGTGTGTATTGTCTTGTCTTAGCGAGAAAGGCAGGAAAAGTGAAAAGTCTGAATACACGTATATGACGTGATTCTACACGTGATAAAGCTGAACGAGTGAGATATTGCAACACTTCCCCTGTTGCTGCACTCCATGGCAGCAAGCATGCAAGCAAGACCGAACGACAAAGAAACGCCATAAACGATGAAAAATGGAAAACATAAAGTCCCAATGGCCTCATTAAAACCTCTGGGGTAAACCCTGTGGGAGAAACCCGCAGTAGGAAAAAGAGTGCCGTACAACTGGAAAACGATAAAGACATAGATCCAATAAATCCAATAAAGATACTCAAACTTTTTGTCTCGGCGTGTATATCGGAACCGCGCAAATGTAGGAACCGCTTAACAGGGTGAGCGCGAGGAACCGATGCCATGAGCGAAAATAAGGCCGTTTATCGAGGTGGGCGAAGACCAATGCCGTGTGTAAGATATTGATGCTTCTCCGGCGGTAGTGCCTTTGTCATAACGTCTGCAAGGTTCTCGAGAGTATTGATCTCAGTGACTTTAACAACACCAGCAGCGTCAAGATGTCGAGAGTTGTGAAAAGGCACATCGATATGTTTGGCCTTGTCGCTCGTTATTGTAGAGCGTATGGTGCTCAGCGCGCCGTTTGAGTCGCAGTGGATATGTGGGACCATGGTTTCACCAGTAACGTCTTGATGTAGGTATATGAGTCCTTGGGCTTCTCGAGTTGCTTCCGAGCAAGCTAGGTATTCGGCTTCGGTTGTCGATCTTGCAATGACAGTTTGCTTCTTCGATTTCCACGAAATAGGTGCTCAGGCCATTTTGAAAAGATAGCCGCCTTCAGAATTCTGGTCATGCCTATCGTCTGCCCAGTCCTAGTCTGTATAGCCAACCAGCCCTTCCGAACTCCCGCCAGGACCAGAAAAGATCAACTTAGCGTCTGCGGTAGACTTGAGATATCGAAGGACTCGTTTGGCGGCCGTCATATGCATCTTGTACGGCTTGCGGAGGTATCTGCTAAGCGCGGCAACAGCGAATGCAATATCGGGGCGAGTTGCTTGTGCGGCGTACATGAGTCTTCCGACAATCGACTGGTATTGTGCTTGATCGGCTTCAGCGTCGGCTTTGTTTGACATGTTGTCCAGTCTGGTCTTGTAATCCATTGGTGTATTGACCGTATTCGCGTTCTCCATCCCATATCGATGATGAATCGTGTTGATATATGACTGTTGGCCAAGTGTGACGGAGCCGTCCGGCAAACGATTGATCACAAGACCTAGGAACTGCTTGACCGGTCCGAGGTTCTTCATCTTATACTGGCGCATCAATGACTCTTTGACGTCAATGGCTCTGCTCTTAGCAGATTTGGCATAGAGGAGTTGAATATCGTCAACATAAAGTAGTAGCATTACACCTTGGTTGCATATATAGACATTGTGGTCTGCCGATGCCTGGTGGAAGCCAATAGAGAGTAGAAAGCCATCGATCGATTGGTGCCAGAGCCTTGGAGCTTGCTTGAGTCCATACAACGTCTTATTCAAACGTAGAAAACCTGTCCTGGGCGTGTTCGATTCGGACAACCAGTCAATGCCTTCGGGTAACTCTGTGAAGATGACCTTATCGATTTCGGGGTTGAGAAATGCAGTAACCACATCGAGATGATCGCTATTCCAGCTGTTGTATGCCATAAAGCACAGAAGGTAGCGTAAAGTAGTCAGCTTTCCAACCGGCGCATAAGTCTCATAAAAATCAACGCCTTTCACTTGTTCATATCCTTTGACAACAAGTCTGGCCTTATATCTGGACGTTCCGTCTGGATAATGCTTCGTCTTATAAGCCCATTTGCAGCCAATTGGCTTGCTTTCGGTATGCTTGACGAGCGTAAATGCATTATTCTTCATAAGAGATGCATATTCTTCTTGTATAGCAGACTTCCAATGCTTGTAAAGAGGGCTATTAAGCGCCTCACGATATGACTTTGGATCGGAGTCGGACGGATTTGCCGCCAACGCAGTATGCTCCGTCAGACGATGACTTCTCGTAACATGTCTTTCTCAATTGGTACTTTGACCTTTATTGGTAAGTTGACCTTTATTGGTATGTTGACTGGTGCGTAAATCTGTAGTACGACTTGAACTTGATGGTTCTTGACCAGTGCGTAAATCTGTAGTACGACTTGACGGTACTTGACCAGTGCGTAAATCTGTAGTACGACTTAACGGTACTTGACCAGTGCGTAAATCTGTAGTACGACTTGATGGTACTTGACCAGTGCCTACATCGGTACGGCGTACAACTGTACGACTTGGACTCGGCATAGGATCGGTGATTACCTCGTCAGGTGTCTGATGATCTGCCTTCTCAGCACTTGGCTGTATTTCTCCGGGTGCGACTTGCAACCTCAGCTGTATTGCTCCGGGTGCGACTTGCAACCTCGGCTCCGCAACTTGACTGTATTGTCCGGGGGCGTCAACTTCAGGCGCGACTTGACCAGATTGTCTGGTTTCAGCAACTTGCTCTTCGGTATATATCGGCTCCTGTTCTGGAAGTCCGAGTGCATCATTCTCATTATCAATGCATGAAATATGCGCTGTTTGATTCACATCAAATTCGACATCTGAGCAGTTGACCACTTTCCGTTGCTCTGGATCCCATAGTCTCCAAATCTTTGTGGTATTGTGAACATAGCCAAGCATCATGCATGGCTTGGAACGAACTCCCATTTTGATGTCGATCCTCAGTTCCTTTGAAATCTGTCTGTAGGCAAAACACCCAAACCTTCGTAGATGGTGCAGCTTTGGCTTGTCATCTTCCGACTGATCGGTGTTGGTGTCCACATTAGTCAAAAGGTGCTCTTCGGCGTGCTCTAGGCCATCGACGTTGGCATTCAACCGCTCTTTCTGTAGTCAGCGATACCAGTGTAGAATTTCGTCGTTGACATTCAAACGCTGTTTCTGTAGCCGGCGATACCAATAGCATTTCGTAAGGTGACTTACCATCGAGTGCGTGGCTAGGTGTTTGTGCATGTAGGTAGCTTCCCGTTTGAATCGCTTCCGCCCGGAATTGCCTCGGTGCTTGCGAATCGAGCATTATTGCTCTAGCCTTCTCCGTGAGAGTACCGATCATCCGCTCAGCAAGGCCATTTTTGTGCTTTGTATATGGTGGCGAGGGTTCGAAACTGATACCGCTTCCCGCAAGAATTCTTTGGAACAGCGTATTGTCGTATTCTCCGCGACCATTGTCACATCGAAACTATTTGATGGTTTAGTCCCAACTGTCAATTCTTGCCTTGAAACTTTGGAACGCCGAAATACAGGACTCTGCGCATTTGTCTAAAAGGATGTAGACAGTTGTGTGATGGGTATAGTCATCGATAAACACAATGAAATGTAGACCTCTGCCATGCGACTTGGTGTTAAAGGGGCCACAGGTATCGGAATGGACGAGCTCGAACGGTGTTGTTGTCCGTAATACTAGAACTCAAATGATTTTTTGCTCGTGTTTTGCAAGTATGCAGACCTCACAGATGTCTGTCGGTACGTAGCCGTCAACTCGCGATTTCATCGATACGTGGTTTAGGTGTGCCAAACGCTTGTGCCACAGGTGGGACTCGGCGGTTGAAAGAAGCGCGAACAAATTCGATCAATCAGAATGACGAGAATGGATCGGTTTGACTTGGAATAATTGTCCGTTTCGGCTTCCGGTCATGACCGCGACATGGGAATGAGGATTTTGAATGGAACACTTGCCGTTACCAAACTTTGTATGGTATTCTTGAGAATCAAGTTTTGCAACCGACAATAGAGAATAACAAAACAAAGGTGTATGCAGTGCATCGATTTGATGATCCTGCACTCGTACAGAGCCGTGATGAGTTGCAAAGACGCAGGTTTTGTTGCCCAATTGAATTCGGATCGGATTGGGAAGACGCTCATTGGTAGTGAAGTCGTTTCCGTTATGCATATGATGTGATGCACCCGAATCGATAATCCACGTCGATGGGAATACCTCAGCGGCGAGGGCAAAATGGCTGGTACGTAGTGTGCTGCTGGTAACCACTGGACTATCGTCCAAGCTGGTCGTCATTGCATGCAAGTTGGCAAGTCATTCTTCATTTTCGTACATGTCCTCAGTAGCTAGCAGTCATTTTCCTTTGCCGTTGCCGTTGCCGTTGCGGATTCTTCTGATTTGGTCGACCCGTTTTTTTAACTCGCATTCATTGCGCATACGACCGGTTTCACCACAATGATAACAGATGACGTCATTCTCATCGTCGGCATCTTGTGTATGTTTGCGTGTCTGTGTTTTCTGTTGTTGGTTCTGATCCTTTTGACGCTTCCAGCAGTCTTCGGTGGTATGGTTGTCCTTGCTGCAATATGTACAGCTCTGATTCTTTGTCCCTTTTCCACCATGTCCGCCTCAACCTCCACGGCCGCCACGACCTCCACGACGTCGTCGGCCACCACAACCTCCACGACCACGAGCATAGAGGCCTGTTCCTGACTTCGAATCGACTACTGCAGCTGCAGCTTCTACCTTGTTTTCTTCCTCGGTCTCCTTGAGTACAGTAATGAGGTTTGGAATGGTGACATCAGGTGTTCATTTAAGGTAGCCAATGGCGGTCTTGAATTTGGGTAGTGCAGTAGTGTAGACGTGGGTTCGTAGGGCTTGTTCTGTGATTTCTTCCGTTGAGCCTTGAAGTTGAATTTGAAAAGCTTGTAGTCGAGCGACGTAGACACTAATACTCTCTCCGACAGTAGGCCGTGCATTCTGAAACTGTGTGACAATAGCAGTACGTCGGATGTATGAAGTCGTCAGGTCGAGTCTTTCCTTTCGGATTTGCCACATCTTGCTTGGATCGGACAGTCCATTTACGTAAATGGCTGCTTCATCGGTACAGGAGAAACGAATGGCCGATATTGCATAGGCTCGTCGCTTTTGGTAGTCGGCTGTTGCGGTCCTTGCAGCAGCTGTATTGCCAGCTGCAGGTTCGTCTTCTTCTCCATTGACGATCGCATAAGCACCCATCGCCTGCAGAATGACAGTCACATCGCCTTTCCAGATAGCGTAGTTTGTATTGCTTAGCTTCTTGATAGACCCGAACTTTGACGTGTAGTAGGTCTTTGACGACTGGTCATTGTGGGAAGACATTTTGGGTGACGCTGTGTAATGCGGGGTAGGTAAATCGGTGAATCGGCAGAAAAGTATGAAGATCAGATTTTTCAACCAAGCGTGAGGATAATAATCAATAGATTAAATGGATATGGATTCGAGAGTGGTATTGCACTGACCTGGGCTCATAACCTGTCAAGATTATGATGGAAATTTGATGGAACGATGAAGTCTTGTGTGTATTGTCTTGTCTTGGAGAGAAAGGCAGGAAAAGTGAAAAGTCTGAATACACGTATATGACGTGATTCTACACGTGACAAAGCTGAACGAGTGAGATATTGCAACAATAACCTGTCAAAGATAATCGAGTGATAGGGTGTGTAGAAACTCTGTTGCTTGATCTTTTCACCGTAGCGGGAGGACCGCTCTCTATATATATGTTCTAGCCCAGTGGGTGGAAAGATCGGTCTATAGATGGCCGGCCCATCTATAGACTGGCGGCCCGTGTATGAATGGGCTGGATCTACGAACTGGCCGGACGGTGGGTAGTTTTTCCTAGGTGACTGGGCTAGTCCGGTGGTAAATCTGCGGGTGGGCTGTACCAGTGGTAGATCTATAGGCAGGCTAGCCGAGTGCTAGATCTACGAGTGGGCCGGCCTAGTGGGCATATGAGCTAGCACCAACACCCTGTGGAATCCAACTTCTTCTGAACTAATCCTTTCGTCAGTCACCATCACCCTGATTACAACCCTCTTTGCAATCATGTCCGCCACTGCCGCCACCGCCAATGCCTTCCCCATTACCACCCTCGCCCCTTTATCTGCAGAAACATTACAGGAATTTGGAAGATTGATGGCAAAAGACAACAGCAAGGTAGGTTTTAAGAAGGGAATGGGGTAGAGTTCCTACTGATGATCGGTTAGCCTCGGTTTACGAAGGAAAAGCG
>Ga0307508_10007220_pt1 | contig 10347 bp, 10 predicted proteins | sample 9_EM_MG_FD_203089 | JGI IMG/M metagenome (GOLD analysis project Ga0307508, IMG submission 203089) | Populus trichocarpa ectomycorrhiza microbial communities from riparian zone in the Pacific Northwest, United States - 9_EM | ecosystem: Host-associated > Plants > Roots > Unclassified | place...
CGGCCGACGTCGCCGCCAACGCCGCCTACCTCGCCGACCAGGTCGTCGCGCACGTCGACGGCCGCGCCCACGTCTCCGTCGAGCCCGACGGGCCGCTCGGCACCTCCGGCGGCGTCGGGCAGCTCAAGGACTGGATCGACGGCCGCGGGGCGCTGGTCGGCAACGCGGACGGCTACCTCGCCGACCCGGCCCGGGAGCCGGGCAAGGACGTCGCGGCGCTGCTCGACGGCTGGACCGGCGAGAGCGTACGCATGCTGACCAGGCCCGTGCCGCCGGGCGCGACCGGCGGGTTCAGCGGCCGGCGCTTCGCCGGCTTCTCGCTGCTTCCGTGGCGCTACGTGCGGGGTCTCGCGGCGGAGAAGGGCGATCTCGTACGCACCGTCTGGCGGCCCGCGGAGGCCGCCGGCGAGCTGGAGCTGATCGGGTACGACGGTGTCTACATCGACACCGGCACTCCCGCCGACTACCTGGCGGCCAACCTGCACGCCGCCGGCGGCGGCAGCCTGATCGATCCGACCGCCGAGGTCACCGGGACCGTCACCGAGTCGGTGATCGGCGCCGGCGCCCGCATCCACGGTGCGATCACCCGCGGTGTGGTCTGGCCGGGCGCGGAAGTGGCCGCGGGCGAGTCGCTCACCGGCGCGATCCGCGCGCCCGGCGGCCTGACCGTGCGTACCTGACCCCCTCAGCCACCGCACCAGCCTCACCCTGCACACACGACCCCCTCAGCCACCGCACCAGCCTCACCCTGCACACACGACCCCCTCAGCCACCGCACCAGCCTCACCCTGCACACACGACCCGCTGAGCCGCCCTGGCGGCAGCCCCGCCATGATGATCTCGTGATCCCCGATGACCAGTCCGCCCGCCACGACGACGACTGCCCCCACTGCGGCAGCGGCGAGGTGATCCACATCGAGAACTCCTCGACCTCGCGCTCGCTGCGGGGGGACCTATATCGCGTTGGGCGCGTTCCCGGTCATTCCGGTCACCCGTCTCGTGTGCCTCGCCTGCGGCTTGGTCCGTGAGCGGGTCGAGGACCGGCAGCACCTGGCCTCGTTGCGCGAGAAGTACGGAGATCAGCTGCGGCCGCGATGATGGCGGCCCGTGCCGCCGATAGCATGGTCGGCGACCCATCGTCCTCACAGCCGAGGAGCCCGCAGGTGAATACCGCGATCGTGCACATCGACTGCGCCACCGATTCGATCCCCGAGGTCGCGGAGGCGCTCGCGGCCCTCGACGGCGTCAGCGAGGTCTACTCGGTGGCCGGCAACGTCGACCTCATCGCGATCGTGCGGGTGGCGCACTTCGACGACATCGCCGAGGTCATCGCCGGCAAGATTTCCAAGACGCCGGGCGTGCTCAACACGGAGTCGCACATCGCCTTCCGGGCATACTCCAAGCACGACCTGGAGGACGCCTTCGCGATCGGCCTGCCCGACGCCGACTGACGCGACCGGCCCCGGCATAACGCCCAGCCTGATCAACCTCGGTCGTGAAGACCGACGAAGATGCCCCGGTCCCGGCCGGAGCGCGCCATAAGACCGCCAACGGCGCGTTGGACCGGGCCCAGCCCAGCCCGCGGCCCATCCCGGCAAAAGCGCGTCTGATAGGGCCACCCGCGCCGGGCGTGTCGCGATGCATAGCGTGTCGCCGCCGGACAGGCCTCTCCCTTTTCGCCCGACATCACAGCAGGTGTGGCCACATCGATCCAGATGTGAACGCAAAGACACCACCGGAGCGGGCCTTATGCCCTGCCGGCGACGCACCCGCGCACCCGCGCACCCGCGCACCCGCGCACCCGCGCACCCGCGCAATAGTGTTCCTCTTTCGTGCTCACGTCTGGGGGGATGTCGTCACGCCCGCTCAGTTGTGACGGGAAAAGTGATTGGTCCTCTGGCAGGCGACACGCCGCGCGCCGCGACACGCCCGGCACGGGCCACCGCGTTTGGACGTCGGGCTCGGGCTGGGGCTGGGGCTGGGGCCGGGCCGGGCCGAGCCGGGCCGAGCCGAGCCGAGCCGAGCCGAGCCGAGCCGAGCCGAGCCGAGGCTCGAGCCAAGCCGAGCCGAGGCTCGAGCCAAGCCGGGCCGAGGCTCGAGCCAAGCCGGGCCGAGGCTCGAGCCAAGCCGGGCCGAGGCTCGAACTGGGGTTGGGGCCGGGACCGGGGCCGGGGCCGGGGCCGGGGCCGGGGCCGGGACCGGGGCCGGGGCCGGGTCCGGGTTGGGTGGGTAGGTGGGGTTGAACCGGCGACTTGCCGTTGCGTGGGTCGGAGCATCCGGCGGACGCGAAAAGGCCCCGCTTGCGCGGGGCCCTTTCGCTCGGCTGGTCAGCGGCCGGAGGTTAGTTCCTCGTGCTTCGGCGCGGCGGTCACCGGCGGCATGCCGGGTGAGACCGGGGCCTCGGACGGCTTCTCCACTGGGAAGAAGAAGCCCTTCACCGCGGGCGCCAGGGCGCCGACACGGTTCATCTTCTTCGGGACGACCCAGCCGCCGTACTCGATCGGGATCGGGTGGCCATGGTCGTCGACCGGGCCGAGCGGCTGGTGCACCTCGATGAACTGGCCGCTCGGCAGCCGCCGGATGATGCCGGTCTCCACGCCGTGCGCCAGCACCTCCCGGTCGTGCTGCTGCAGGCCGAGGCACATGCGCACCGCGAGGTAGTACGCCAGCGGCGGCACGGTCAGCAGGCCGATGCGGCCCGCCCAGGTCATCGCGTTGAGGCTGATGTGGAACTTGTCCGCGATCACGTCGTTGCCGCCGGAGAGCGTGGCGATCACGAAGAACGAGAACGCCATGGCCCCGATCCCGACCCGCTCCGGGTTGTCCCGCGGACGCTGGAGCAGGTTGTGGATCTGTTTGTCCTTGAGCCGGCGGGCCTCGATGAACGGATAGAACATCGGCACCGTGGTGAGTGCGCCGAGGCCGACCACCGCGGGCCAGAACAGCGGCGGGATGCTGTAGCCGTGGCCGATCGGGATGTAGATCTGCCAGTTCGGCATGAGGCGGACCAGGCCGTCCATGAACATGACGTACCAGTCCGGCTGGCTTGCCGAGGACACCTCGGAGGCGAGGTACGGCCCGAACAGCCAGATCGGGTTGATCTGGAAGAGGCCCGCCATCAGCGCGACGACGCCGAAGACAGCCATGAAGAAGCCGCCCTGCTTCATCGCGTACCGCGGGAACATGCGCTCGCCGACCACATTGTGGTTGGTCCGCATCGGGCCGGGCCACTGGGTGTGCTTCTGCTTGAAGACCAGGCCCAAGTGGATCGTGATCAGCGCGAGCAGGCCGCCCGGGATGAGCAGCACGTGCAGGATGTAGAACCGGCCGATGATCAGGTGGCCCGGGAACTCGCCGCCGAACACCGACGCGGAGAGCCAGGTGCCGACCACCGGGATGGACAGCATGATCGCCGAGGCGATGCGCAGGCCGGTGCCGGACAGGCCGTCGTCGGGCAGCGAGTACCCGGTGAAGCCGGCCAGGAAGCCGAGCAGGAACAGCGTGACGCCGATCGCCCAGTTCGCCTCGCGCGGCTTGCGGAACGCGCCGGTGAAGAAGACGCGCGCCATGTGCACGACGATCGACGCCACGAACAGCAGCGCCGCCCAGTGGTGCATCTGCCGCATGAACAGGCCGCCGCGAACCTCGAACGACAGCCGCAGCGACGACTCGTACGCCGTGGACATCTCGGTGCCGCGCAGGGCCGGGTAGGCGCCGGAGTAGATGACCTCCTTCATCGACGGGTCGAAGAAGAGGGTCAGGAACACACCCGTGAGCAGCAGGATGATGAACGAGAAGAGCGCGATCTCACCGAGCAGGAAGGACCAGTGGTCCGGGAAGACCTTGTTGAGCAGCGCGCGCAACGGCGTCGCCGCCTGGAACCGCTCGTCGACTCCCTTGGCGAGGGTGGCCGGTGCCTCGGCCAAGTCGAGCTTTCGGCGCTTCATGGGCGCTCCCAGAAGTCGGGTCCGATTTTGTCTTTGTAGTCGGACTTTGCCACGAAGAAGCCTTCGGGGTCTACCTCGATGTGCAGCATTGGCAGCCGCCGGGTAGCCGGACCGAAGATGGGCTGGGCATTGTCGAGGATGTTGAACTGCGACTGGTGACACGGGCAGAGCAGGCGGTTGGTCTGCTGCTCGTACAAGCTGGCGGGGCAGCCGGCGTGCGTGCAGATCTTCGAGTACGCGACGTAGGCGCCCCACATGGCGCCGCTGTTCACCTTGTCGGCGTCGGACGCGACCCGCGCCTTGTCGGCGTCGTCGGCGCGCAGGTGGATCAGCAACGTCGGCGAGTCGGCGTACTCGTTGGTGGCCCCGCCCGGAATGCCGGGGAAGACCGTCATCTGACCGCCGACACTGACGTCCTCCGGCCGGATCGGCGTGCCGTCCTCCCGGGTGAGCCGGACCGGCTGGTTGCCGTTGGGCACCGGGTCGAAGCCGGTGTGGTCCATCATCTGCTCGGGGCCCTTGTGCGGGTTCTCGATCAGGCCGCCGATCAGCGGGGCCGCCGCGACCAGGCCGAGCGTGCCCAGGCCGAACCCGACCGCGCCCTTGAGTAGCGGCCGGCGCTGCACGCCGAGTTCGTCGGCCACGAAGAGCATGGTCTGACCGGTGATCAGCTGCTCGTCGGTCTTCGATGCGCCGTCGTGCCGCTGCTGGATCGACACCTCGTGCGGCAGCAGCTTCTTGGCCCAGGCCAGGATCGCGTAGCCCAGCGCGAGCAACGAGATCCCCAGCGAGACGCCGAGGACCGGCGTGTAGTAGTCGCTCAGCGTGTTGCCGAGCTCGAACTTCCACGGCCACCAGATGTAGAAGCCGAGGAACGCCAAGGCCGCGGCGCCGGAGATCAGGAAGAGCAGGGAGATCGAGCGCACGATCCGCCGCTCCGCCTTAGAGTTCGGCGGGAACTGCGGCTCGTACGTGACGATCTCGATCTCGTCGCGCCGGGCGCCTTCCTTGACGATCTCGAAACGGCTCAGGCGCGGGTCACTCACGTCCACCGGCTGGGTGCCGGAGCCCGCGCTGTCGTGCTGCACAGCCGTCATGACTGAGCCTTCCTTGTCATGCCCTCTTGGCCCTCGCCCACGAGGCCGTCCGTAGGCGACGGGAGGTGCCGCTCGGTGCAGTCGGTCATGACCGAGCCTTCCTTGTCATGCCCTCTTGGCCCTCGCCCACGAGGCCGTCCGTAGGCGACGGGAGGTGCCGCTCGGTGCAGTCGGTCATGACTTACCCGCGATCCACAACGCCGTGAAGACCAGGATCGTGATGCCGATGCCGAAGATCGCGAGGCCCTCGGTGACCGGCCCGTACCGGCCCAGGTTGAACACGCCGCCCGGGTCCTTGTCCTGCTGCAGCTGCACCGTGACGTACGTGATGATCTCGCGCTTCTGGTCGGGCGTGAGCTCGTTGTCGCCGAAGACCGGCATGTTCTGCGGGCCGGTCAGCATTGCCGCGTAGAGCTCCTCGGCGGTCGCGCTGTGCAGGTTCGGCGCGGACTTGCCGGAGGAGAGCGCGCCGCCCCCGCCGCCGTAGCCGTGGCACGAGGTGCAGTTCTTGCGGAAGAGCTCGCCGCCGCGGGCCAGCGCGTCGGGGTTGGCCGACAGGTCCGCGGTCAGCGATCCCGACGGCAGCTCAGGTCCGCCGCCCAGCGCCTGGATGTACGCGCTCAGCTGCTTGATCTGGTCCTCGTTGAACTGCGGTTTCTTCGCCTCCGCCTGAGCCTCCTGGCGGGTCATCGGCATGCGGCCGGTGCCCACCTGGAACTCGACCGCGGCCGACCCGACGCCGATCAGGCTGGGACCGCGGCCCGCGACACCCTGCGCGTTCAGGCCGTGACAGCTGATGCAGCTGGTGTCGAACAGCTCCTTGCCCTGCTGCGCCTCGACCGACAGCTGCGTGCCGTTGCCTTCGGCGAATGCGCCCGGGGCGAATGCCGTGTAGACGCCGCCGGCCAGCGCGAGGGCGGCGAGCATGCGCACCGCCGCGCCGAGCCGCCGGCGCACCTTGCTCGGCGCGCCACGCCGCCGCGAGAACACCCGACTGAGCCGCCTCCGAGTCGGGGGCCGGCCGGCGGGGGTGTCTGAAGTCATGGGTTGTGTCCCTCTGAGTTTTGACCTGAAGCTCATGGACGTACGCGGGGGGCTACTGCAGCCAATAGATCATGGAGAACAGCGCGATCCACACGATGTCCACGAAGTGCCAGTAGTACGACACGACAATCGCCGACGTCGCCTGCGCCGGCGTGAACCGGCCCATGGTCGTACGGATCATGTAGACGATGAAGGCGATCAGACCGCCGGTGACGTGCAGGCCGTGGAAGCCGGTCGTCAGGTAGAACATCGAGCCGTAGCCGTCGCCGCTGAGCGTGACGCCCTCGTGGACCAGGCTGCGGTACTCGTTCGCCTGGCCGAGCACGAAGATCAGGCCCATCACGAAGGTGATGGTGAACCAGCGTCGCAGCGCGAACACGTCACCCTTCTCCGCCGCGAACACGCCCAGCTGACAGGTCACGGACGACAACACCAGGATGATCGTGTTGGCCGTCGCGTACGGGATGTTCAGCTTGGGGGTGTGCTCTTGCCACATGCTGTAGTCCGCGGCGCGGATCGCGAAGTACATGGCGAACAACGCCGCGAAGAACATGAGTTCGCTGGAGAGCCACACGATGGTCCCGACACTGACCATGTTCGGTCGGGTCATCGAGTGGATCCGGCTCTTGTCGATGGCTGAGGCCGCTGTCACGGGGTCATTATTGCGCCGCGATCAGTCCAACGTGCCGCGGGGGGTGGAATCCGGTCCGTGTCGCTGCCCGGGAGAAGGGCCGCCACCGGGCTAGGCCTAGCCTCGAATCGTGCAGCTTGCCGAAATGCCTCCGCTGGCGGACGCGGGAGGAGATACTGTCCTCCCGCCCTTCACCCCCGCCGCGATCTTCACCCAGCTCCACGTGGCCAGCTTGATCGCACTGTTCCTGCTGGTCGCGGCCGCGCTCTACGGCTACGGCGTCTACCGCCTGCGACTGCGCGGCGACCATTGGCCGGCCGGTCGCACGGCCGCCTTCGTTCTCGGCGGGCTCGGCTCGATCGCGACGGTCTCGGTCTCCGGCATCGAGGCGTACGACGACACGCTGCTCTCCGTGCACATGGTCCAGCACATGGTGCTCTCCATGGTCGGGCCGATCTTCCTGGCCCTCGGCGCGCCCGTCACGCTGGCCCTACGCGTGCTGCACGGCAAGCCGCGCCGGACCCTGCTGTCCGTGCTGCACAGCCGCGTCGCGGGGGTCCTGACGTTTCCGCTGGTCGCGTTCGGCATCTTCATCGCGAACCCGTTCATCCTCTACTTCACCGGGCTGTACCGCCTGACCCTCGAGCACGCCTGGCTGCACGAGCTGATCCACGTGCACTTCATCGTGACCGGCTGCCTGTTCTTCTGGCCACTGCTCGGCCTCGACCCGCTGCCCAACCGCTGGCCCTATCCGGGCCGCGCGCTGCTGATGGTGCTCTCAGTGCCGTTCCACACCGTGCTCGGCCTGACCATCATGCAGAGCAAGACCCTGCTGGCCGGCGACTACTACCCCAGCCTCCACCTGAGCTGGGTGAGCCCGTGGAGCGACCAGGTCACCGCGGGCGGCATCCTGTGGGCCGGCGGCGAGATCGTCAGCGTCACCATGCTCGGGATCCTCATCGTGCAGTGGATCAAGGAGTCCGAGCGCGAGGCCAGGCGGATCGACCGGGCGCTCGACCGCGCCGAGGCCGAGGAGGCCCGAGCCGCCGCCACCGCTCAAAGCAAGATCACAAACCAACCCCCGGGGGTACGACCGGGGCCGGACCGCGAATAACGGGTTGGGTACGATCAGCCAGCACCTACGAGCGTGAACCGGGGCACATTTCATGAGCGACGCACAGGCGACTCCGCAGCCCGACCTCTACACCGTCCTGCTCTACAGCGACGATGCGACGGTCCGCGACAAGATCCGGATGGCCATCGGCCCCCGCCCGGCCGCCGATCTGGCGATCGAGTTCGTCGACGCCTCCACCTGGGAAGAGTGCCGCATCCTGCTCGACACGTACGAGATCGACCTGATGGTCCTCGACGGCGAGGCAGCCCCCGCCGGCGGACTCGGCATCGCCCGCCAGACCAAGGACGAGTACGCGACGCCCCCGCCGGTCTGCGTGGTCATCGCCCGCGCCGCCGACCGCTGGCTGGCCGCGTATGCCCAGGTCGACGGCACCTTGCTCTACCCGCTCGACCCGGTGACCACCGGCCTGACCATCGCCGGCATGCTCCGCGCCCGCCGCAACGGAGTGGTCCCCCTCGGCACCATGGGCACGCTGGGCTAGCGATTGACCTGCCGTAGTTTGAACGACACCGTGGGTTGAGCTGCATCGACTGACCGACCCCCGTACCCCCGACGGAGGCCCGCCATGGGCGCACGCACCTGGCCGAACCTGACGAGCGCGCTGCTGCGCGGCGAGGAACTCGCCGCGCCGGAGACGGCGTGGGCGATGGGTGAGATCATGGCAGGCAACGCCACGCCGAGCCAGATCGCCGGCTTCGCGATCGCGCTGCGCGCCAAGGGCGAGACGCCCGCCGAGCTGGCCAGCCTGGTCGAGGCGATGCTGGCGAACGCGACTCTGGTCGAGCTGCCCGAGGAGATCCGCACCACCTCGGTCGACGTCGTCGGCACCGGCGGCGACCGGGCCAACACCGTCAACATCTCCACCATGGCCGCCATCGTCACCGCGGCTGCCGGCGTCACCGTGGTCAAGCACGGCAACCGCTCCGCATCGTCCACGACGGGCACGGCCGACCTGCTGGAGCACTTCGGCCTTCCGCTCGACCTCGGCCCCGAGGGCGTGGCGCGGACCGTCGTCGAGGCCGGCATCGGCTTCTGCTTCGCCGCCCGTTACCACCCCGGCCTGCGGCATGCGTCGGTCACCCGGCGCGAGTTGGGCGTGCCCACCTTCTTCAACATGCTCGGCCCGCTGACCAACCCGGCCCGCCCCACCGCCGCCGCGGTCGGCTGCTTCGACCTGCGGATGGCCCCGGTGATGGCCGGAGTATTCGCCCTACGCGGCGACTCGGCGCTGGTCATGCGCGGCGAGGACGGTCTGGACGAGTTCACCACGGCGGCGCCCACCCGGGTGTGGCTGGTGAGCCAGGGCAAGGTCGAGGAGATGCTGGTGGACGCCGTCGACCTCGGCCTGCCCCGCAGCGCCCCGTCCGACCTGCGCGGCGGCGACGTCGTCTTCAACGCCGACGTGGCCCGCCGGGTCTTCGCCGGTGAGTCGAGCCCGGTCCGCGACGCCGTGGCGCTCAACGCCGCGGCCGCGTTTGCGGCCCACGGCGGCTTCCCCGGCGACTTCCACGACACCATGCGTGCCGGCATCGACCGGGCCACCCGGACCATCGACTCCGGCGCCGCGACCGCCCAACTCTCCCGCTGGGTCGCCGCCGCCCAGTCCGCCAAAGCCGCCGAGTAACCGCCGGACCGCCCAAATCCAGACCTCCCAAGCCAGATCTTGTAGACCTCGGGTCGATATGAGTGTGGCGCGCTACTCGTCCACTGGTCTCGCCCGTCCCTGGGATCGTTGCTCCCGGAATCGGCGACGCCCCCACGGCTCCGCGAGCCTGACGAGACGGACCTCTTGGTTGCGCGCCAGCCTCATATCTGGGCGCAAATCGACACCTTCAGGCACGAGATCGCCGGGCGCAACGGCGAAGTCCAGCCGCCGGGCGCGGGAGGTGGGTGAAAGTCGGCAAAAAACCGCTACTCAGGCACTTACCAGGGAACACGCCGCTCAGAATGCTCGGCGATGGCGGGCATACGTGGCAGCGTCTGAATCGCATTCGGGTAATTCCACCTTCCGACCGAAGAGGAGCCACCCGTGTCCGAACGCGAACTGCGCTGCGCCGTCTGCGACGGCGACATGCTGTTTGAGGCGCCGCCCTGCGAGGACGGTCACGACGACTGCCCCGAGCTGGTCTGCACCCGCTGCGGCGTGGCGGAGGTGGTCGCACCGGTCGTCGTCCACTTCTGGCTCAAACCCAAGGCCCGCCCGCATTGGGTCGCCCCCCAACAGCGCCGAGCCGCCGCCTGAGCATCCGGCGCAAGCGAATGACCCCACCCGGGCAACCAGCCCCCAGCCGGCACGGGTCGTGCATCCGTCGAGGCGACCGTGGGGCGGCCTCGACGAGCGCTGGAGCTGCCGGCGCGCGGGCACAGCCACCCCGAACTGACGATCGACGGCGTCGGGTTCCGCGTTGCACGCTCAGCCCGCACGACAGGACCCGAGCAGCGGGACCCGAACGACAAGATCCGGATGAAGCGGCAGGACCCGAGCGACAGAAC
>Ga0307508_10007221_pt1 | contig 10345 bp, 8 predicted proteins | sample 9_EM_MG_FD_203089 | JGI IMG/M metagenome (GOLD analysis project Ga0307508, IMG submission 203089) | Populus trichocarpa ectomycorrhiza microbial communities from riparian zone in the Pacific Northwest, United States - 9_EM | ecosystem: Host-associated > Plants > Roots > Unclassified | place...
CTAACCCTAACCCTAACCCTAACCCTAACCCTAACCCTAACCCTAACCCTAACCCTAACCCTAACCCTAACCCTAACCCTAACCCTAACCCTAACCCTAACCCTAACCCTAACCCTAACCCTAACCTGCATATGCATATGCATATGCATGTACGTCGCCACAGTTTATTTATAACGCGCATATGCACATAAACTTACTCAGTATGAGGGATTAATCTCCCACCTGCATTGCATTAGCGTCTGACTCACCACGCCTTGCATGAGCGATTAATTTCGTCATGCGGTGATATGTGCATGAATGATTAATTTCTGTCCCGCATAACATTAGCGCGCCACGTCAGCGTAAGCTTACGTATATGCACCTATATATAGAAAAATGACTCAATAACGCGCGTCGTGAGGCAATTTCACCCCTGAAGATGACGCGGCCTAGCAAACAGGTTCATGTGTGCGTCATTTCCATCGGAAATTGTGTGATTTCCTCTAGGTAACGCTCTAGAGGGGATCGCACTTCGTGCGCCGTCGACGAAAACGTCTATATATCAGCTGTCTGCACCAAGTACTGAAGAGCCATCACGGCGAAAACACACTTCGAACCACCACACTCGAGTTTGTTATACAAGCAGTTCAGCGCTCTTCACCAAAATCCTCAAACATCTTAAGTTCTCTCCACACTCCCCAAGACGCTAACCCTACTTCCTCATCCATCCCCACCCTCACCCACTCCCACCCTCATCCACTCCCCATCCTACTTCCTCATCCATCCCCACCCTCATCCACTTCCATCCTGATGCATCCCCACCCTCACCCACTCCCACCCTCATTCACTCCCCATCCTACTTCCTCATCCATCCCCACCCTCATCCACTCCCATCCTCATCCATCCCTATCCTCATCCATCCCTACCCTCACCCACTCCCACCCTCATCCACTCCCACCACTCATCCCACCAACCCACTTTCTATCTCACTCTCTTACCCACTCCCTCTCTCTACCTTACCCCTCTTATACTCCCTAACCTTCTCCCTCTTCTTCTTCCTTTGCCCTACCCCTCACTCTCTGTTTAATTCTCTCCCCAACCCTCCCCCTTCTTCTTTCTTCCTCTCCTAAACCCCCAACACTCTGCCTATCATGCTGCTCCTCTTTAAACACTCCCTCCCCTTCATTCTTGCCACCTCAAATATCTCACTTCCAAACCCACTCCCTAACCTACTATCTCTCCTACTCCCATCCTCACAAATTCAAACACTCCCTATCCCTACTATCTCTCCCACTCCCATCCTCACAAATTCAAACACTCCCTATCCCTACTATCTCTCCCACTCCCCTTTTCTACTCCCAAACCCACAAATACAAACACAAACACTCCCTTTCTCTTATCCTCACCCATATCATCATCTCCCTTTCTCAACCCATCTCCTTCAATCTCCCTCTATTTCACCAACTCCTAATCCTCCAAAATAACTCTAATCAATTGTCACTCTCTCTCCATTACTTTTTCCTACACCACTATCTTATCCACTTCAAATCTGTCTGCTGAATCTTTATCAACTACATCATCCTGAAACCCTTCTGCACCATTTCCCTCACCAACTTCCTCACCTTCTCTTTCATTCAAACTTTAAACATCACCCAAACTCACAAACTCTCTTTCAATTTCTGCCTCCCCAATTCCCACACCACTTCCTCTCTGACTTTCTTTCTTTTACTCTCTCTTCTGCCTAAACACCTTGATAACCCACTTCGTCTGCTCTCCAAAATCTACTGTCTCCCTCTCTCTCTTTCCTTTTCTTACCAAATCCTTCCTTCTCTGAAACTAACTCTGCCACTTCTTCCTGTAACCCAACTCCCTGACTCAAACCTTCATTCTAACCAACTCCCTCTCCCTCACCCTCTCTGAACCAATTCCCACTCCACTCCCAATCTCACATACTCTCTCTCCTCTTTAACCTCTTTCTCTTCAACTTCTCCTTCTCATCTCTAACTACTCTCTGTCTCCCTGACCCTCACAAAATCTCACTTTCTCATCCTGACTTTCCTTCTCGCTCTTGTTTGTCCTCACAAACTCTAACCATCTAATCTTTTATCATTACTAACTCTCTCACCTAAAGCTACCTCCTGTCTTTCATCCTCACCAACTCATTTATCCTCCCTAACTCTTTCATCAAAACCTTACCCTCCTTAACTCCTTCACCACTTTTTATCTTCCTTCCATTTTCTCTCCCTCTTCCTATCCCATACCAACTTTCCCACTCCCTCAAAAATCCTTTCTCTCTTCCTCTTACTAACCAATTCCCTCACTCTCTCCCTTACCCTCTTTCTCTCCCTCTCTAACTCCCTAACCCACTCACTAATCTACTTCCTCACCTTTATCCCTACCAACTACCTCCCCTTCTTCTTGTAACTATAATCCTTACCAACTCCATTACCTACCCACCCGTCCTCATACTCTCCCTCATTCAAACATGTACCTTAATTTTCTGCAATCATATTCCTTTTATTTTCCTACTTATTATCTCAATACTTAATGCTTTCAATTACTTCTTGTCATTATATGGTTTATTATTACTGTATCTCTCTTTATATACTTACTATCATTGTTTTTATACTCATATGCTAATACCACACTACTTTTTCACTGCTCTACATTGCTGTAGGACCTACTGGATCCCTTCTATCAATATATATAAATACTTCCTTTCATGATCAACAATAAGCTGTTAACATAATACTCTCCACTACTGTTCATCATAATATTATAAGATTTTGGTATTCAATTGTCTACACTGTATTTGATTTCGATAGGAATTAATGTTGAATCTACCATTGATCTTCCTTCTGAATCCTCCGTATCTAAACAGTTGCCAATCCGGTACCTTCCCCTTCCTTTTCATATATGCTAATACTTCTAGCGACTGTGTATAATTAACATCATCTTTGATCAAATCTTTATATTATAATTATTTCTATACAATTTGTTCAGAATGTAATATTTCAAGTAAACTAATATTTCTGTTAATCTAGCATTTAAGATGGTCGGGTATTAGACCAATGAGGTCGTTCTGATTTTCTGTAATCTGAAAGTTCTGTAACGTGATATTCAAAGCCGTCTGGTATTCATAGTAATCCAGCTTTTACTTAATATCGTCTTTCAGATAAACTAGTATTTTTTATACACTGATAATTAGAAATTGAAGAAATCTAGATATTCAACGTAAACTGATATTTCAAGGAATCTTGTATTTTTTCTAATCTGGTATTTAACAAATTCAACTACAAAAAATTCACTAATTCTGCTAAAAGAGTATCAAAAGAATCCAGGTATTCTTGGTGGAGAAATATTTAAGATAATCAGGTATTCAAAATAATCCAGTATTGATGGTAATCTGGTAGCTAGATCAATTTGGTATTCAACATAATTCAGTATTCTAGACAATCTGGTATTTTTATTCATCCAGTATTAAAGTGTGTAATAAATCTTACTAGCTCCGGTAATAGTGTATTTGAAGTAAGTTAGTATTCAAGATAATCTGGTATTTTTGTGAATACGGTATTCAAGTTATTCTGAATTATAATGTAATCTAATTTTTCACCTATCTGGAATTCAAATATTTCAGTATTTCAAGTATCAGTATTTTGGTGAATCAGATAGTCAAGGTATTTTAGTACCTCCAATATTTCGGAATCTCAAATAGTGGTATTTCAGTAAATTCAGTACGTAAGATCATCAGATATTCTTTTCAGCCTGGTACTTGAAGCAATCTGGTATTTTTGGTAACCTGGTATTCAAGAGAATCTGCTATTTAAAGTAGTCAAATATTTTAGCTGATACTGTATTGATGGTATTCAGGTAATTCTTATAATCTATTGTTTTTAGTTAATCAAGTATTTCAGGTAATCTGATAGTTCAGTTAGTTATACCTCATTTCAAGGTTTATGTCATGATTCATTATTTAATGTCAATTTTATCTTCATTTGTAAGCTTATTACCATCTGTTCTTCAGTTGTATATCTCACTACTACGCGCACCATCAATAATTCATGGATATTATTTTATAATTCTTTTGCTATTATACATACTCCTGCTAAACATTTCTCTTGTCTATTCTCTTCTACATTGAAGATTTTTATTTTTCATTCACTAATTATCGCCTTCCCACAAAATACCACCAAATACCTTATATCCACTGTGAGGTAATTTTCCATTACCCTTTCCTCTAACTCTTTCATTCTCCCCATTACCCCCTATTGCCTGAATCTTCTTCACATACTAAATAGTCAAAGAGAATAAGGGGGGGGGGAGGGGGGGGGGTGGATTGAAAAAAACATACTCTACCTGCTTAACCTATATCAATATGGTCAAATACTTATTTTTCACCTGCTAACACATATCTGGAGAGAAAACTACATTCTTTTTACACCCAATCTTGACTATACATAGCTTACAATTCTTTCTGTTATGGGTATAAATTTCTGTTCTTCACAAGAACTTTCTTTACCATTGATCACCTTTTGCTGTGGTGGTTTAGAGATAGGATCTGGGGATCTAGAGTTCTTCTTGGCGGTTTTCAACTGTTCAACTTTATACATTCTTTTAACAGTTGATTTTTGTCAGCGGATACTGTAAAAACTGATTCAGATAAATAAAATTCCTTTTATAATAGGATACTGACAGCCAAGTTACCTGGGCTAAATTGGTTAATATTAACAGAATGGAGGTATAGAAGATATTAGAGGTATTACTTTAATATAAGCCGATTATTTCATAATATAGACGCTGAGGAGCATCGATCGAAGCATCTAAATTCAACTCTGCAAATGAAATTCGAACTGAGATTCAATTTGGGTTCGTCATCTACCAAACAGTGAAGTGGAAAGTAATTCATCGAAATCCTTCTGAGATAAATTTTTAATTTACAAACTTTAGTGCAGAAGTTAATTTTGGAGCTATTTGTACATATGGAAACTATTGTTAAGTGTTTGGAAGTGAAATTTTGAAGTTACTTGTAGATTAAAGATGATATTTGCAACTCTTGATGTGTGAAATTTTAAATCTTCTACTGGATTAAGTAAGGTATTCGCAGGTATTTGGGAGGAAAAAGCATATATTTGAGCTGATCTGTAGATTACCCCCTGATCAAATTGGTAACATTGTGCTAAGAATTACACATCAGGATACTGGTTTCTATGGTGGTATAATCCTTGATTTGAATAGTATAACAGCATCCCTGCAACCATTTTGGTGAGCATTTTAAGTTAGTTTCCCCTCCATTGAAACTCCTGTTAAACAATTATTATATTCAGGTAACCAAATTAAGTAGTTGAGGTATTTGAGGTATTTGAGATATACAATATGTTACTAAGTAAATTTGATATTAATAATTCTATATGGGTTATTATACGGAACAATGGCATCCGAATCATTCCAAAACAATTATTAGCAATTGAATATTCCAGGTTGAACTTTCCGTTCAAGGTACTGTAGATTTACAACTACATCATTGGCCCCTTATGCAACTACGACTGACACAAACTGGTTATTTGCCACATATAAATATGATCAAATAACTTTGTGGTTTTACTTTGAGAAATAGTCTGTCTATGCAAGGTACAAACTACTTTTATTTGTTGTAAAGAGAGTAGCATTTCAGCAAATAATACCACTTGGTATTGATTTCCATAATGGTATACTGTATAGTTTCGATGGTATAATAGTACCCTTGTTCTTTACTGTTGTTATTGATCTGGTATTTTTCTCTTGAAAACATATATTTGGTTTTAGTAAATATTGGTATTAGAGGTATTTCAGACAGCTGAGGTATTACTAGTCAAGTTCAGACTATGTGTTCACAAGGGTTTCTATATGAGATAATATTGAACTGAAATATCTACTAAAATCATTCCAAGAAGATTAAAGAAGATATTTGCAGTTGGTTGGCAGTGGTATTTAGAGTTACTGGTCAATTATTGAAGGTAATCTCGCTGATATTTGGTAGTGCTAAGCTCGTGTAGGAGCTCAAGTTGAGCCTTTTTCAATTATCAATGTCTTATCCACTGCACTACTCTTAGAATTATTTGTTTCATTCACTTGTCAAAGAATTGGCCACCACATCAATCACTCTATCATGATTTGTTTTCCTTATTGATATCTTGACCACCGCATCACTCACAAAATTGCTACTAGATATGTCAAGGTAATAATATAATGAATACCTCAAATACCTCAAATACCTTTAGACACGAGTGAATTGAATCCAGGTTTTTAGCCGATTGTAGTGCTGTTTGACGGTGCTAGTTCAACTATCAGTCACAATTATATGAATAAACAAAGAACCAATATGCTCAATAACCATTGCAATACATAGTGTTGGTCATGTGGATAGATTCTACCACCTGTGAATGTGGTGGAAAAACTTAATTTGTTGTGTATTGTTGGCTGTGAAAGTAATATGGACTAGAGCGTTCGAAACCTGTACTTTTTACGTGTTTTAGAGCATTTTGTAGGTACTAGTTCAATACCATTACCTGAATTCTGTAAATATTTCAACAACCACAACTCCAAATGAAAATCTGATTTGATAGCGTTTTACACATAGGTATTCTCTACCATCTGTGAATGTGTTCAGAAAACATCTTTTGTTTTGCACTCATGGCTGTGGATCTGTAGTGTGGCTTCAAAGTTGGCTCCGCAATTTTTTTTGTTGGGGTGAAGCACACATGATCCCTGTAGTTTAACGCTCCAGGATGCTAGTTTCAATGGTGGTATAACAATTGGTTTCCATGGTATAACGGCACCCCTGCAACTACCACAGCCCTCTTTGTACGCGTTGTGGTGTCTTTTGAAAATACCAGTTCAACACAATCACCAGAATTCTGTGAATATTTCAACAACCACAATTCCAAGTGAAAATCTGATTTGATAGCGTTTTTCGCATAGGTATTTTCTACAATCTGTGAATGTGTTCTAAAATCTTCTTTTGTTTTGCACTAATGGCTGTGGATCTGTAGTGTGGCTTCACAGTTGGCTCCACAATTTTATTTGTTGGGGTGAAGCGTACATGATTCCTGCTGGTTTCTATGGTGGTATAACGCTTGGTTGCCATGGTATAACAGCACCCCTGCAAAACCACAGCGCTCTTTTAACACGTTGTGGTGTCTTTTGAAAATACCAGTTCAACACAATCACCAGAATTCTGTGAATATTTCAACAACCACAATTCCAAATGAAAATCTGATTTGATAGTATTTTTCGCATAGGTATTTGCTACTCTCTGTGAATGGCTTCAAAAAACTTCTTTTGTTTTGCACTAATGGCTGTGGATCTGTAGTGTGGCTTCACAGTTGGCTCCGCAATTTTTTTTGTTGGGGTGAAGCGTACATGATTCCTGCTTGTTTCTATGGTGGTATAACGCTTGGTTTCCATGGTATATTGGCACCCCTGCAACAACCACAGCGCTCTTTTTACGCGTTGTGGTGTCTTTTGAAAATACCAGTTCAACACAATCACCAGAATTCTGTGAATATTTTAACAACCACAATTCCAAATCAAAATCTGTTTTGATGGTGTTCTTCGCATAGGTATTTTCTACCCTCTGTGAATGTGTTCAAAAAACTTCTTTTATTTTGCACTAATGGCTGTGGATCTGTAGTGTGGCTTCACAGTTGGCTCCGCAATTTTTTTTGTTGGGGTGAAACGCTCATGATTCCTGCTGATTTCTATGGTGGTATAACGCTTGGTTTCCATGGTATATTGGCACCCCTGCAACTACCATAGCGCTCTTTTTACACGTGGTGGTGTCTTTTCGAGGTACCAGTTGAACATCATCACCAGAATTCTGTGAATATTTCATGAACCACAACTCCAAATGAAAATCGGATTTGATAGCGTTTTTCGCATAGGTATTATCTACTATCTGTGAATGTGTTCAAAAAACTTCTTTTGTTTTGCATTAATGGCTGTGGATCTTGGGTGTACCTTCACAGTTTGCTCCGCAATTTTTTTTGTTGGGGTAAACCACCCTTGATCCCAGCAGTATAACGCTCCAGGATGCTGGTTTGTATGGTGGTATAACGCTTGGTTTCAATGGTATAACGGCACCCCTGCAAGCACCCTGGTTCTGGTTTCAATGTGGTTTCCTCCCATTGAAACCATGGTATAACGCGCGTTATACCCGGATTATAGAGATAGGTCTGGCCTGATTCTCCTTGGTGGCCTATCTGTCGTACGCGTTGCTCGTCTGGCCTCATTCCCCTTGCTGGCCACTGCTACTACACGTTGCTCGTTTGACCTCATAACTGCTAATCTATGTTCGAGCATCAGGTAGAAATGCCGTGTTAGGTATCTGTGGCCTACTTCTCATACGCGTTGCTCGTCTGCTGTCATTCTCCTAGCAGGCCTACATCTCCTTCGCATTGCTCGTCTCACATCATTCTCCTCGCCGGACAACATCTTTTACGCGTTACACGTCTGGCCTCATTCTCCTTACTGGCCTACTTCACGTACGTGTTGCTCGTCTGCTGTCGTTCTCCAAACATGCCTACATCTCATTCGTGTTGCTTGTCTACTGTCATTCTCCTTGCCGGACAATATCTCGTCCGCGTTGCTCGTCTACTCTGATTCTCCTTGCCAGCCTACCTCTAGTACGCTTTGCTCATCTACTGTCATTCTCCTAGCTAGCCTACATCTCGTTTGCTTTGCTCCTCTGCCATGATTCTCGGAGCTGGCCTACTTCTTGTACGCGTTGCTCATCTGCTGTCATTCTCCTAGCTGGCCTGCATCTCGTTCGCATTGCTCGTCTACCGTCATTCTCCAAGCTGGCCTACTTCTCACACACATTGCTCGTCTGCTGTCATTCTCCGAGCTGGCCTATATATTGTTCGCATTGCTCGTCTGCCGTTGTTCTGCTCACTGACTTATATCTCGTAGACATTCCTCATCTGCCATCATTCTGCTCCCTGCTCAACATCGTATACGCATGGCCTGTCTGGCCTTATTCTCCTTGCTGACTTACATCTTGTAGGCGTTCCTCAGCTGCCGTCATACTCCTCGGTGGCCTATATCTCGTTTGTGTTGCTACTCTTGCATCAATCTTCTCACTGAATTTCATCTCATACGCATTACTCGTCTGCTGTCATTTGTCACGGCGCAGGTCCTGGCGCTCGATTTGGGTTTGGTTGTTTGATTTCGTTGTTGATGCTGGCACCTCGCGCCGGATCTCTCGATCTTGGAAAGAGGGTCATCACCTCACTCCGGATGTCTCGATCTTGGAAAGGGTGTCGGTTACGGGCCCCGGTTGCATAAGAGAAGGTTGTATGAGTTGCGTGGTTATGAGCACATATGTGAGTATGAGTACATATGTGAGTTGCGCGGGTATGAGTAGGAGGACGTATGGGAGTTGCGAGAACTGTGTATATAAGGAGGGTGTCTCCTGTGTTTTCTCTTCTTCTTCTCTTCATGCAACCTCTTGTATTCTATTCGGAATATCAAGCTCGTCTCCGTTTCCTCCGTTTCCTCCGTTTCCGTATTTCCGTATCGGCGACACTCGTCTAGCGCCGCCCGTCTCTGTCCGACACGTCTGTCCGACGCTGTCCGTCTCTCTGTTCGACACGTCCGTCTGACGTTGTCCGTTCCTGTCTGACACGTCCGTCCCACGCTGTCCGTCTGTCTGTCCGACACGTCTGTCCGACACTGTCCGTCTCTCTGTTCGACATGTCTGTCTAACGTTGTCCGTTCCTGTCCAACACGTCCGTCCGACGCGGTCCGTCTCTCTGTCCGACACGTCCGTCTGACGTTGTCCGTTCTTGTCCAACACGTCCGTCTGACGCTGTGCGTCTCTGTCTCCCGTTCCCGTTCCCGTTCCCATTCCCGTTCCCGTTCCATTCCCGTTCCCGTTGCCGTTCCCACCCTGCTTCCGCTCCCGCTCCCACTTGCGTCACCCGAACTCACTCGAGTACCTTGGAGAACCGCCGCCGTTACACTAGGTTGCATCTTTTATTCTAACCTACTCGTAATGAGTTCGGAACCCATGGACACGAACGCTTCCGGCTCCACCCTCGAACAGCGGTTCACCCAGCTGCAGGCCCAGGTAGTGGCCATGGCTACCGCTCAGGGTGGTGCCAACGCCGCCCAGAAGGGGTTTCCTGATGCGCCAATTTTCGACGGCGGTAAGGCCGAAGAATTGCGCACCTGGATTATCCAGCTGCGCAACAAGTTGGCCGCACAGCCCCATCGTTACCCCGACGACCAAGCGTGCCTCCGATATGCGGTCAACCGCCTCTCGGGGGCCGCCCTCTGCCTGATTCGCGGCTATGTATCTGAGAATACTGGACGAATCCGGCTCGAATCC
>Ga0307508_10007222_pt1 | contig 10344 bp, 6 predicted proteins | sample 9_EM_MG_FD_203089 | JGI IMG/M metagenome (GOLD analysis project Ga0307508, IMG submission 203089) | Populus trichocarpa ectomycorrhiza microbial communities from riparian zone in the Pacific Northwest, United States - 9_EM | ecosystem: Host-associated > Plants > Roots > Unclassified | place...
TTTAGTGGCCAAATCTAGACACCTATATCCTTTTTGACAGTTGGAATAGCCTAGGAAAATACACTTTTTACTTAGGAATGCTAGTTTATTATAATTATATGGGCGAAGGAGTGGATAACAAACGCATCCAAAAACACGTAAGGCCATATAAGTTGGCTCAGTTTTATGAAGTAAAAAATATGGAGTCTTATTACCTAAGACCTTGGTAGACAATCTATTTATTAAGAATACTGAAGGAACGCATCAACCCAATATTGGGGAGACAAACTTGATTGAGCTAGAAGTGTGAGTCCCATTTCTTGGATGTGTTGATGTTTCCTTTAGGCAATGCCATTTTGTTGAGAAGTGTGTGGGCAAGTCAGCCTATGAAATATCTCTTGTGCAATTAATTTTTTTAAAAATTGGATAGAAGTAAACTCTCCACCGTTATCTGTTTATATTTGTTTTATTGATTTTTTAAAAAACATTTTGGCAATGGTTTTAAATTTAACAAAAGTTTCAAACATATCAGATCTTCTGTGCAACGGATAGAGCCAGGAATATCTTGAATAATCATCAATAAACAAAACATAATAGGAACACCCACCAGTTGATTGTACAGGAGAAACCCATACATCAGAATGAATTAAAGCAAGAGGAACAAAAGACTGGCGACTAGACTCTGGGAAAGGTAGTTGCTAAGCTTTGCCAAGTTGATAAGCTAAGCAAAAATCTAGTTTTTTGGAAGTACCTTTGACAGAGAGCTTATTTAAACGAAAAAATTTATCTAAGATGACTTTTGAGGGATGGCCTAGTCTAGAGTGCCAAATGTCTACATTAGCGCGAACCCCTATTGTTGTTGAAAGACATGTGAGGTTCTTATGAGAAGTCTTGCACCCAACTAGGGGACATAAGCCATTTTCAACCACACTATGAAGTAGAATTTTGCTTGTCAGGTTCTCCTTCACGATAAAATCAGTAGCAGTTAAGATAAAGTAACAATTATTATCTAAACAAAATTGATTGATAGAGATAAGATTGGTAGCTGCTTGTGGGCAATGAAGGATTGTATTTAAATGAAAAGTGGACTGGCCAGAATTAAAAATGGTAGAACTAGTGTTTAGAACTTGCAGGCCTGAACCATTTCCAACAGTGACAGATTCTGATACACGAAGGGGTTGCTGATGAGTGAGATTAGACGAGTCTGATGTAATATGAGCATTAGCACCGCTGCCCATGTACCAAATTTGATGATCAAATGTAACATTAGTCTCAGCTACCATGGCTACAACATCTTGAGGAGGAAAACGACCCTGATATGAATAATCAAAATAGTGAAAACAATGAATATCAGTATGTCTAGTTTTACCATAACTTTGACCAACCAGACAGTTGTTGGGTAGCTGTTAAGGAGTGGATCTGGTTTGTGTGGATCTGGTTTGCTTTGACTGATAATTAGAGGAAGATGTATTCTGTATTTTGGTGGGAGGAAGTGGAGGTCCTTTTCTTTTCACATAAGTAGGTACCTTAGATTTGTTTGCAACAAATGCAAAATGAGAACTATCCACGGTATGAACAGAGTGATTGACATCCAAAAGATTTTCATAGCCTAGCAATTCAACTTGAAAATCTTCAAATGTGAAATTAGTTTTACTGGATGCAAAATTAAAGAGGTGACAAATGGTGTATAAGAGGATAGCAGGCCACCAAGAAGAAAAGAGTACAAGTCTTGATCATCAACAAGCTTACCAGCTGCTGCCAATTGATTTGTAAGATTTTTGGCATTTTCAAGATATTCGGTACACGATTTGGTACTTTGAGTCAACACTTGAAATTGACGTTTAAGATGGGAAATTCAGTAGCGTGATTAAGAAGAGAAATGAGTCTGCAGGGCAGTCCAGACTTACTTATATGTTTCCAGTCCATAAACAGTGGAAACAAGTTTTTCTAAAAGAGATGCAAGGATCCAACCAAGTAGGCAAACATCTTTCTTTTGCCAAACAACATAGGCAGGATTTAAAGAGCCAGAGGCACTATGTTTTGGAGGACAGGTTTCAGTACCATCAATGAAGCCAACTAAGTCGTGTCCTCGAAGAAGATTAAGGAACTATATTTTTCATGCCAGATAATTATGGGAGCCATTTAGCTTAACAGAAATAGTGGTGGTAGATGGTGGTAGGATAGTTTTAGGAATGGAGGTGTTGCTGGTGTTGGCTATTTGGATAATGCGGAAGTTGGAGAAAGGATCGTTTGAAAAGTATGAGTTTAAAGCTACTCTGATACCAAGAAAGATATAAAGAACAAAGTGACCAATACAAGAAATATCTTTGGCTTTGTCAAATGAGCCGTATAACTTTCGATTACATTTATAGCTTTACAATGTTAACTGTCAAGCGTATAGTAAGGAAACAAATGTGAGAAAAATAAGGAATCAACATAATCAGATGCACAATTGCAGGAGAGAGTCACACATAGCTGGATCATTTGAATTTGTAGTTGAACAAATGGAGTGAGGATTTGACACAGCAGTTGCTCCTGGATTTTCTCTAACAGATTTTGCCTTTGGGCTGTTAATATGGTTTGAGTGAGCAATTGCACATGAATGATGAGTTGTTAAAGGTCTGGATGGGTAGTAGTGTTTGTGATAATGAGTAGATTTATCTTGCGTCCTAACCAAGGTATATCTGGGTTGTGTGCTATGGAATGTCCCATAAATTTCACAAACAAGTTTAAAAAACTGATGGATTTTTGATAAGTTTCTCACAGATGATGGTAATTGATGAATCCCAAAATCCAAGATGATTAAGAATAAGACTGATGTGTTAGATATTCAATTAGTCTCGTAGTTCAAACAATATGATGCATTCTTCATAGCCCATGTGTCTGGTGGCTTGATATGAAAAGCCTAGGTGGTTGGTAGCTGGTAGTAGGTGGTGCCTGATAAGACAAGGTGGCTGGTGGCTAGTAGCTGGTACTTGCAAAATGTCACCTTTAATGGAAGTGAGGACTTTCTGATGCTTAAGTCAGTAATTTTATAATGAGAAAAAGTGCAATGATATTTTAATGAGATAGACTCTAAAAATATGTATGTTGAAAGTGTTAAGAATGAAGAGATTGTGAACCTTGAATTTGAACGATTCATAATGTATTTATAGCCAATAAGATTTATTATTTTATAGAAAGGAGGGGCTGAAGTGTAATTTCACCATTGTGATATCTTGAACTATATTTTACTTAAAATAATACGTATTGGATCAATGTAAAATAATGAGGGACCCGTGTTGGGTTTTGGAAAAAAAGTTCAAGGGAGTGTTGGGCTCGAGCATGGTGCTATTAGAGGTGAAAGATAGGTTCAAGCGCGTTACTTGGATACAAGCACATTGGGCTCGGGCGTGGTAACCGGAGCCCATGAAGGTTCTGGGGTGCATGCCCAGCATCAAGGGTGGTAGGTAGCATGCCTAGCAAGGTTGGGCGTGTCACTCCCAGTAATGGGCGTGCACCCATACGGTGGGCTCAGACTTCCATTTCTGAGCCAGGGTGGACATCTAGCATCGTAGCCCGAGCCAATGCACGTTGCTAGAATTTTGGCTCGGGCGTGGTAAATTGAGCTCACGAGGATGTTTTTAGATTTTTTTAGATTTTTTGAGCCCATTAACTTTGGATTCACCAATAGCCCAAACACTCTCTTAAATCGTTATAATATTCTCAAATACCTTTTTAAACCCATCATGTACAACCTTTCTATCAAACTGTCACAACCTCTTAAATAACAAATGACTCGTATGCTTAGGAGTAATATCACATAAAACTTTATCATTATATATCCTAATAAAAAAACAAAACCAAAACTTGTTTATTAACTTTCACTTTTCAACATTCATTCAACCACTAAAGTCTATACGGTTTATGATACTTTGTAGTATTCAAATTTAATTATCTAATAAGTGTAGTATTAGCTACCATATCCAAGCCAATGCACCTTGGTAGAAGTTGAGTTAAGGTATAGTAGCCCAAGCCCATAAGAGTGTTTTTTAATCTTTTTAAGCTTTTAAGGATTTGTTTTAGCCCGTTAAATTTGAATCCATCACTATATTATATACCTGACAATCATTTTATTTATAGTAAACAGCCGATCAATTATGTTGTATATATATAAAACATAATTGATCGGTGTAATTGTAATATTAATTTTTTAACTTATTTAGAGAAAGAAAGTTAACTTAATTTATTTAGGAAATGAAAAGGAATATTTGGTAAAGTAAATGATAATTTTCTTTAAACTTCAGTTTAAAAAATACATTAATATTATTTGTTTTCTCTATGCTATTTTTTTCCAAGGTAATTTTATATAAAAAATTAAAATTTTTGAATTATAAAATTATATATATAAAAAAAATCTTCATTAAAGATCACAACTAAAACGCAAACATATAATCATACACTTCTCTCTAAATTGTATAACTTTAATATTGTTTTTTAAGATGTCAACATGGTCTTTACATAATTAGCATTATTTAATATATTATTTTGTATGTTACTGATTTTTCTTTGAAAACAATTTCATTATCACACACACTAAAAGTATTAATGATTATAGCATTTATTTAATTCAATTAATATTTTTATTCTTGATCATTCGGATTGTTAATTTTTTATAATTCATAACATCTGGATATATCATAAGAAGAATTTTCTTAATATCAATCTCATGACTATCAATAAAAAGGAAAAGAAAATTTAATTAGTAATCAATTATAAATTTTCGTATAAAGTTAATTTATTTAGTTCATATATAATCTTTAGTTCATCACATAGTGGAGTTTTTTTATTTACATGTAACTTTCTATCTTTAAACTAGTTTTAATAACTTCTTAAGTGTTCCTTAGACTACGCTTTATATATAAAACATATTCTTACATAATAAAAATTATGATTGGTTTTACTTTTGCACATAATTTTACAAATCTCACTCTTTGAAAGGCCATTTGTCATGCCTCCATCACTAGAAGTAAAGATACCGGTATCATCTAGTATTTAACCCTAAATAATATAAAGGTTAATTGCACAAAGTTCATTAAGAACAACAAATACTAAATCTAAAGGTATTAAATATCTGTATTTCATAAATAATCACATAATAATATCAAGTGTTAGACATGATAAAAATCATACTAAAGAATCTTATTACAAGTTCTCAAAATATTAATAATGAATGTCTAACAACAAGTCAAAAGATGTTTTTCATTAAAAAAAAATCCTTCAGCTCAACTAACAACTTAAACTTGCAACGTCTACTCCATAGCTCGAAACTCACTAGCACCCCTACTTTAATCCTTAACCTATCTAAAGAGGGGAAAAAAAAGGAGAAAGCTAACCATAGTTTAGCGGGTAAAACTCCAAACATACTACCAGAACAAGCACAAGTTTCATATATATATATATATTGCATTGTAAATAATAAAACAACAACTTAAAATAATTTAAAAGATGTTAATAATTTATAGTTCATAAAACATGCCATAAATCAAGTCATCAATACATGCTTTTATTTTGCATTCAATTCCATAACATGGCCTTACTCTCATATTAAATTGCTATGACCACATTGTACCTATAATTAAGTCATTAGTCAACTATTCATGACCAACTATTGTAACCGTTGGCAAGGGCTATCGCCAATTATTATAACCTATTAACGGTCCATTAGAACTCCTGACTAGCTATTGTAACCCGTTGGCAAGGGTCATCGTCAATTATTATAACTCATTGGCGGTCCATTAGAACTAGTTTCAGGGTCAATAACACCACTCAACATAAGACTTTACTTTATTCATAGCCATCAGAAAATCATTATACAACCATTTGAAAATCAAATTCAAAACACTATCTTTCATAAACCAGTTTATAAAACATTCTTATAAAAATTATATACTGTGCATTCACAAACATCACATATAAGCAAACTAATTTGAACACAACAAGTGTTTGGTCTTTTTTTTTAAATAATGTAATATATAAGGTAGAGGAAAAATACACAATTAAAAAAATATTTATTATATTTAAAAATAATAAAGTGTGTGAAGATTTACTTATCTCTTTTTTTTTAAACAACTAAAATATAAAATCTTAGCTCAAACAACCTCTTCACAAGCATATAACCCGTTAAGGTTCATCTGACACTTAATTACAATAACATGTCCACGACACACTACCTAGAAAACTAACCACAACTCCTAGAAAATTCAGAATTCTATTATGTTTTTTAGGTTGTAAACTAGTCTTAATTACCTTTCTATCCATATATGATTCACCTAGTAATTCATTTTATATAATTTATAATAAGCCCCAAAATCATTCCTGGGTGCTTTTACAAACAACCTACAAATCCTTTACTAATCTCCATAACTTTCTTTATAAAAATCAGATTTATGTGTTGTTATGGTGTTAGAAACTAGAAACAATAAGATTTTCCAACATATAAAATTTGGTTCAAAAACTTCATTTATTCAATACAATTTCTGGGCTGAACGAAAACCCGTATCAAACATATAAACTAACAACTTCTCCCTTTTATACCTAATTGTTTACCTAATACTTTCAAAACACTAAACACTCTTAATCCATCTTAAAATATCATATAATCTACCATATTCATTTTATTTAGTATTCATACAAATACTATTTAAATCTCTTTAATTTTATGAACATTTCATATAGAAAAAACTTTAATTAATCCAAAACCTTTCTAAATGAAAGGGATTCATATTTTTTACCTTGAAATCAAGAAAATACAATGAAACTTTAATTCTTCAAGGTTAATCTATTTCATTCTTTTTATCTATACCTATTAAAGAACAAGTGATTCTCAAAACTTGTTTTCTCTCAATTATCTTGAAGTTTATAAAATTAGGGTAAATAACTCTAGAGTTTCATCTTCTTCTTTTTTTATGAACTATATATATTTATCAAATCATGTGAAATTTCCGACTTCCCCCTCAATAGGAAATAATCATAATTATTCGTATTAGGATAATATTATTTTGCAGCTTAAAATTTTCAGGATATATACATTCTCCTTTAATGAGAATCATCAAGCAATACCTTTCCGGCCCTTTCCATTTCCAAATCAGCCGCCAAATCAGGTCCATTTGTCCTCGCTGAGGCGTTGTCTTCTAGATTTCATCGGCAGACTTCACTGTAAATACACCACTAGCTGAGCTTTTCCAAAACATCTTCCTCGGTCTCACTTAACGGGACTGGATAACTTGCTAGCACCATAACTATTTGCATTGAAATCAGATGCGCGAAGCACTCCCATTTCCATTGCTTACTAGGCGTCACCATACATGCCATAGTTACTTCACTTTCAATATCCGAAATCTCTTCTGATACATGTTGAATAAGTGGCTCGTAACCATCTAACCAATCATCCTTCCAAAATCTGATTTTCCTCCCATTCCCTATGGACCAACCAACTCCTGCAATAGCCTGAGGCCAGACTTTACAGATAGCCTTCCAGAGAGCAGATTCCTTCTTCTTACCCTGTATCTGCTGATTCCAATCCTGAGTCTTGACATAGAGTAATTCTCCTCTCAGCACACTTGCCCACAAACTATCTGGATCATTGCATAGAGTAATTCTTTCTGCAAGAGATAAATTACTGCCTTTCCAGGTAGCTAGTTTCTGATGCAATTTCTCAAGAATATTCTTGTATGTCTGTTTGGTGACCCTTCGATGTAATACAGGAACTCCCAAATACTTTCCTAGGTCCTTTGTAGTAGTAAAACCACTAATTTGACTGAGTGATCTTGCTAACACCTCGGATGTATTTTTTGAGAAGTACATCAATGTTTTATTTGCACTAACTTTCTGTCCTGAAGCTGCACAAAACCTATTTCAACATTCTAGTATCCTGCTCAACTGATTCTCATTAGCCTCTGAAAAAAGAAGCATATCATCTGCAAAAAACAGGTGAGAGATAGATGGTCCCTGCCTGCGCATCCTTAAAGATCGCCATGCTCCCCTCTCAACCTCCTTGTTTATTATATGTGACAGCCTTTCTAAGCACAAAACAAAGATATAGGGGGAGAGAAGATCACCTTGTCTAATTCCCCTTGTAGGATAGAATTTATCTGCTGCCCTTCCATTCCAAAGCACACTGAGTGAGGCTGATTCAATATTTACACCTCATAATAATACCCACCACCGAGTGAGGAATGCCAGCAAGTTCCAAGGTTTCTCTAATAAAGTCCCACTGTAACCTTTCATATGCCTTCTCCAAGTCCACCTTGATAATCATAACTCCTTTTTTTTCCCTTTCATGCTGTGCATGGAATGGATAACCTCGTGTCATAATTATGTTATCCACTATCTGTCGTCCCGGGACAAAACTGCTCTTATCAGGAGACACCAACTTAGGCATAAGAGAGGTTTAAGGCGATTAACCAGAATTTTAGTCAGCACTTTGAAGCTGACGTTGCATAATCCAATGGGTCTAAAATGGTGTATGAATTCTGACTTCGTCGCCTTAAGAAGTAAGACGAGAAAAGAATGACTAACCTCTGCTACATCCTTCTTTTTATCAAACACAGCCCTGACAAAATTACAAACTTCCCTTCCCACTACCTGCCATTGAGTCTGGTAGAAGTAGGGCTGGTAGCCATCCGAGCCCGGGGTCTTCAGTGGATTGAAGTAACTGTTAATTGGTTCTTGGACAAGTTATCTAGCTCAGGAAAAACCGAATATAACAACATATCAGGCACCGACAAATCTTCCTCAGTGAATAGTTTTTGATAAAATTCAGTAGCCATCCTCTGCAGTTTGCCATCTTCCCATACCCACTGGTTATTATCATCTTTCAATCCTATGATCTTATACTTTCGTCTTCTAATTATTGCCTTGGTGTGGACATATGTTGTGTTCTTGTCCCCATATCAGAGCCACTAGCACCTAGATTTCTGGTACCACCAGAACATTTCCTCCTGATGTAGAACCTGGTTATATTCCTACACCAGTTCCTTCTACGATCAGACCATGTATGGGTTTTTTCCTCCACTCAAAGCCATCTGAATACCTCCAATTCTGGCTAATAAATTCTTTCTTACAGTGAAAGATGTTTCCAAATACATCTTTGTTCCAAACCTTTAGTGTGTCTGTCATGTTATTTAGAGAAGAAACCTTAATTAGCAAACATCCCATGAGATGTCCAAGCCGCTTCGAATCTACTTGGTCTCTGCCCATGAATGCTTCTGCTAACAAACTGAATTAGTATGGGGAGGTGGTCCGATTTATAATCTGCAGAAGAACCTTAATATACATGTCAGGAAATTTCAGCCTCAAAATTTGATTCCCAAGGCCCCTATCCAACCTTTCAAAAACCCTTCCATGGCCCCTGCACTCTTGTCCTCGCCAAGTAAACTTTGGAACGACACTTCCCGAGTCAATTAATCCACAACTTTGAATACATGTACAGAATCTAAGGCATCTTCTCATGTCAACTGGAGCTCCCCTTGCTTTTTCCGACGCTGTTACAACTTCTTGCACTTCTTTTTATTTAAAAAAGTAATAACATTAACTAAACACTAAACAGAAAACTAAAAAGATGGATACAAATTTTAAGATATCCGATATCGTGCCTTGGAGTAATTTAATTTTTTTATTTAATTATCTATCAATTAATTTTCTTAAGAGGAAAAATAATTTAAGTTCTTTTAAAACACTACTATAATACCTCATTTTCTTATTAAATACCTTTTTTTGGCAAAAAAGTATTTTTTTAATATATACTATGTTCTTTATTTGATAAAAGAAAGTAATTAGAATAAAAAATAAATGACTTGAAATAAAGATAAAAAAATCTTTATAATTAAAACTCTTTTATCTAATTATTAATGAGCTTCTTTGTTTTATGTCTTTTTTTTTTCTTACCACAATATTTTTTTTAAAAGGAATCATAAAAGAAAAACTAAAAACACAAGTTATAATGATTTTGACTTGAATTTATATAAAAAAATACAATAATAATAATACAATAATCACAAGTTTCTACGGGGAACTTTGCAAAATCTATTTTTATTTAACAAAAAAAAGAGACAGAGATATTAAAAAGGAGCGTTACTAACATTAAAAAATTGCTAATATTTTATTAAAAAAATAAAAAATTGAATAGTATTTAATAAAATAATATCTAAGATATCAGTTTAATTAATTAATTTTAACAAAATTTTACTAAATTTAAAGGAGGACAATCCAAACATCATTGAAACAAGAAGTTCGGGTTTGTGTGGGCTAGCATTTAAGCCCACACGTCTAACCCTTTTTTTTTTTTAAGGATGCCAAAATCACTAGTAGATAATGGATTTTTTT
>Ga0307508_10007223_pt1 | contig 10341 bp, 10 predicted proteins | sample 9_EM_MG_FD_203089 | JGI IMG/M metagenome (GOLD analysis project Ga0307508, IMG submission 203089) | Populus trichocarpa ectomycorrhiza microbial communities from riparian zone in the Pacific Northwest, United States - 9_EM | ecosystem: Host-associated > Plants > Roots > Unclassified | place...
TGCATGCTGATAAAGTGAATGAATAAAGATAGACGATTTCTTGTCAGGTTACTTTGATGCAGTTTCCCGTGCAGTTGCTTTGGACAACAGCATAGTGTCTGCCACGTCTGCGATTTCTTCAAAATTCAGCATGGCATCTTCCTCGGCAATGACTCTGGCAGACCTTATCATAGTCGGCTTGAGGCAAACAGTTGGTTCACTCGAATTCACAGCATCGCAACTCTCCAATCAAGGGATAGATGACTTGAGGGTATTCATGAAGGATGTAGGAAATTCAAGGTGTGTTCAGTATTCTCTTTTGTTTGCTTGGAAGATTTTGTGGTAACGGGATTCCTTGCCACAGACGTGTGAATCCTGTTGAGATCATATACGCGTCTTTCCCTGCTTTCCTCTACCTCAATGCGACACTCGCAGGCCGATTACTTGAGCCTCTTTTGGAGTTTCAGTCTTCGGAATTGTACGGTCAAGCCTATGCCGCTCCAGATTTAGGTAAACCACTGAGCATGATCTGCAATTCGACTGGGATTTAATAGTTTCGTGAAAGGTAGCAGCTGGCTAAATGTATTAGGAAACAACACGGGTTCTTCATTTGCCATTGACAGTGAGTATGCATTATCAATTCCAAAAGAAACTTCATTGATGGTCATTGGTAGGTTGTGGCGCAATGCTCGTCATGGCACTAGCACATGCGAGAAAATCTGGCGACGGGACGTTGTTGATTACTTATTACAACCTCTTCCGGAAGTGGGCGGATTTTTTGGTGGCGAACTCACTCCAGCCAACTGGATTGTACGTTATTTCTTCCCTTTGCCATTGCTGAATATGATATTCATTTTCCTCATAAAAAAGTGTGACTGCAGATCGGCTTGGTAGCGCTACTTCCAACCTTGTGCTGAAGGGTATCATGGGTATCTACGCGATGGGTCAGATAAATAAGATTCTTGAAGCAAGAGGAGCTAATTCGTCATTGACTTCACATTATTTGGTGAGCTGGTACCAGCCTGGAGCCCTGAGAGCTTTTAGCCCATTCTGAGTTTGACTGAACCAGGATACTGCCGAAAATTTCGCGCAGCAGTGGCAATATTCGGTGCTTACTTCGGACCATGTCCTCTCCTCGTATGGAAACAGCTCGTCGTGGGGTCTGTTGTATAATCTCTATGCGCCACGGTTACTTGGTGCAGATATTATACCCGAACAGGTGATCAGTCCATATTCATTCAAGTATCATCGCTTATTTGTAACTTTCCAGATTTATGAGCTTCAGGCTAGTTGGTATTCTATTCAGAGCATGAAAGGTATCGCCTTAATTTCTGCATCACCCGCGTCCTGATCGACATTCTCGTTTTGCATAGCACAACCTTATGGACTTCCGTATGAGAGTAGTCAGTCAGTTACAGTCAAAGCTCGTGTGTTCTCTGTTTTCCTCGTCCTTGCTCCATACTTATGATCATGCCGGAAGATTGGGCCCTTCTTACCGCCGCCAGTATTGTAAATTCGACCGTCAGCAACGCACGGGATGCCCTCCTTACCACGGTCCATGCAAGGTCGTTCATGAAAACGGGACCGTACGCGAACCCTTCGACATATAATGCGATTGACGGACGGCTAACAACTGGAACTGCGAGTCCTGCCATGGGGGCAGCTTTTGCTTTCCTGGCCTTGGGGTGGGCTGTGTATTCTTTTCGACTCCAAATTGCCTTCTTACGATATTGTTGAAGCTTACCCAATCTGAGGGTAAATCTACCCCCAGGCTCAGTCAGGAGTTCGACCAGAGCCTCCAGCAACCAAGTTCCAGCCATAGTAGGCGGGATTCTTGGCGGCCTAGCTGGGATTGGTTTTGTAATTCTTTTGGCCTTCCTATACGTCCGTCTGGGGCGCAGAAAAACCTCGGGTATCGTCGTTAGCGGCGAAGACGCCCATGGGGTAATCCCGATTGGGCCGTCACTCATTACACCGTTCGAAGTTTCTAGCCTTGCATCTTTGCCCATCCGACACCCAGAGAAATTAATTCCGAATCAACCAGGGGGGTTTTCTGCCCCAACCAGCGTTACAGAGAGTAATAGCAGCGTTGCTGGAAGCAGTAGGAAAGCTAGGGTGTCAATGTCACAGCAGGATGGTGATCTCAGGCGGGAGGTGGAAAAGTTAAGGATGGTTGTTGAGTCGTTGAGGGACCAGCAGGTGCCTCAGCCTCAAGTTGTTTATCAGGACTTGAGGGATGTACATGACGAGTCTCCGCCTGAGTATGGACCTCCTGGACAGGGCTAGGACGTGTGTGGCCATGATTTCTTTTTTTTTTGATTCTCAACTTACTGGACACGCAGATTCTGATGTCCTTCCCACCCACCATTGCCTACTAACTTGCCCATAAATGCAAGTCGTATGCAAACACCTTGCATGTTGCCGACAAATTTGACCCACGATGTCTCCACCAGAAAACCTTAAGACTGACTAAATAAAAATCCACAGTCATTACTCGATTGAGAACTCTACAAAAACCTTCGTCACCCAGTAAAAAATATAACCATGGTCGAACCACAATTCGGGGATGTTCCGTTACTGCCAAAGACGTCGCAACCGATAGTCACTTAACTCGTTTCTGATAAGTGTAGTCATTTATCTGGTATTGAACTTGAAGAAGGAAAATTCGCAATCGAAAAATAGCTCAAGAAGGCAGTGTCATGGGTGATGAATTGAATAGCAAAGATTAAAAGCTAAAGATGGATATCGCAGACAAAATGTGCACAAGGAATCTCAAATAGATGGCATGAAGAACACCCCCGTCGAGTATGCTTACGCTCTCACCCAAGCTCTCACCCTCACCGTGTGGTGACTCACCATTGCCTCTCCTATTTCCGCCATATGGCAAGGATATGGCTGATGCCGCTGATCGACAATGGGAGATGAGGCTGTGCTAGCAAGTAACCCTCTATGGATATGCCTTGCGGCAGCCATCTTCATTGCGCGTCTCTCTCATCTCCATGACCGAACCCTCGTCCACTGCAGTAAAGGGGAAAGGGGAACCCCTTCTGAATCTGTCCAAACGACTCAAATCAGCCGCTAGCCAGCCGAAGTCGACGCACTTTTCATCATCCCATGGCGCTCACCTAGGAATTGCAGAGCCGACAGCTTCACGTAAGTATATTGGCGCCATCTTATTCTATCTAACCGCTTGCACAACCAGCCTCGACGAACCCTCGAACGCAAGTCTCAGTGACTGCAAAAGAGGGTCCTTCAGTTAGGCTAGAATCTACGTTCCATCAGGGGTCCTCCTTCAACAACATCAATAATCTGATGATCAATGGCGGTATCTTCACGAATAATAATAACCAGGTAAGTATCTATCTAGGTTCCATGTGACTCCACGCTGATTGATTGAACAGAAACCGGACCTGGAACGTTTGCGTCCCTCACGTAGGGCTGACCACAAAACCGTTCTCGAAGAGCAGGCCCTGAAGCGCGAAGAGTGCACGGCCGGAACGCGCGTCAAGATATTGGAAGACATCACAAGATGGGCCAACGATTCCTCGCCAGGGAGCCCGCGTGTCTTCTGGCTGACCGGTCAAGCCGGCTCTGGCAAAACCACCATTGCATATACAATAACCAAATTGTTCGAGAAGGATGGCAAGGCCGACCTACACACTGTGTTGGGTGCCAACTTTCTCTGCTCGCGACAATTCGAAGAAACGCGCGAACAGACTCGTATGGTTCCCACCATCGCCTATCAGCTTGCTCGTAAATGCAAATCATATGCAGACGCCTTGCATTTCGCCGACAAATTCGACGCAGTTTATCAGGACGTCCCCACCCAGTTGAAGAATCTTCTTATTGGACCTTGGCAGCAGTCCACACGCCACCCTGAACCACCCCCCTACCTCATTGTCATCGATGCTCTCGACGAGATCAAGGGCGACGGAGGGTCGGCGTTTCTACGTGACCTACTCATAGCAATCAACGAATACGACTTGAGAGGTTTCAAGTTTCTCGTATCGAGTCGGTCAGATCCTAAGGTTGCTGCACTGTGCGAGTCCTTCGAGGCTGTCTGTCGTCTCCAAGACGTGCCGATTGAAGAGGCAAAGTCAGACATCGCAACGTACCTGAAAACTCAGCTCCCGGAGCTTGCGAGCAGTCCAGAGTTTGCCGAGCTTGGGCGGCGCGTAGGTGGTCTGTTCATCTATGCTGCAACGGCGGTAAAGTACTTGACTCCGCTTGACTCGATCACGATTGGAGAGCAGACCGAGATGCTTAACGACTTCCTTTCCAAATCATACGAACCAGTTTCTTCAAGTGACGGTACATCGTTGGTTGATGAATTATACCGGCAGATTATGTGCGACGCCTTTTCGAAGCTCAGCGGAAAAGTTTTGGCTCGTCGATTGCGCATCCTTTATACGTTCCTGTGTACGGCTGAACGGACATCTGCCTCTATCGCTGCCGCGCTTGTCCCGGATGGTGATGATGAAGCGGCAAGGGCAGTTCTGCGTGATCTCCACGCTGTACTTTATACCCAAGACGATCGAGTGTTTTGGTATCACGCTTCGTTCCCCGACTTCATTTTTACTCAAGCACGGTCGAACTTCCACATCGATAAGAAGGACTTTACATTTTCGTGTAACCAATCAGCCCACCACGGTCTCCTCAGCGAATCTTGCTTCCGTATCATGAAGTCTGGTTTGCGATTCAACATGGGCAACATAATGTCATCCTTCCTGTTTGACCGCGACAATGCCGTTGCGCTGTCTGAGCAAGTTAACCAAAACATCAGTGCTGTTCTGAGGTACTCATCTCACTACTGGACTCACCATTTGCCCTGGTCCCGGTTGGCCAACACCGATAATCTCTGTTGCTGCATTTCGGAGTTCCTCCAAATTCGTGTCCTGTTCTGGATTGAGGCTATGAACCTGCTCAGATTACGCGATCAGTGTACTCCGATGCTTCAATTTGCGAGACAGTGGGTGTTGAAGGTATGAATTGTAAGGTTTGAGCTGTACTGCAACAACTAATGCTGTCGGTCAGTGCGGGAATAGTTATTCGGAATTGGCATGTGACATTGGTGAAGCTGCGAATTTTGCTACCTATTTCACTGGGAGTCCGGCTGCTGAATCGACACCGCACCTGTATATCTCAGCGTTGGCCACATGGTTGCGCGACACCGCTCTCTCTCGGAACTGGAAAAATCAATTCAGTCGCATCCCTGTCTTTACACATACCAAAGGCAGTATTGATTTGCCATTGATGACGGTATCAACTAGGGCATCAATCATGGCTGTCGGGTTTTCGAGCGACGGCACGCGGATTGTGTCTGGCTCAGCTGACACCTCTGTGCAGGTGTGGGATGCATCAACAGGTGTGGAGCTGAAGGAGCTGAAGGGTCACACCAGCTGGGTCAATTCAGTTGGGTTTTCAAGCGACGGCATGCGAATTGTGTCTGGCTCGGATGACAAATCTGTGCGGGTGTGGGATGCATTGACAGGTCTGGAGCTGAAGGAGCTGAAGGGCCACACCAGCTCGGTCAATTCAGTCGGGTTTTCAAGTCATGGCATGCGAATTGTATCGGGCTCGTCTGACAACTCTGTGAGGGTGTGGGATGCATTGACAGGTGTGGAGCTGAAGAGGCTGAAGGGCCACACTAACTGGGTCACTTCGGTCGGGTTTTCGAGCGATGGCACGCGGATTGTGTCTGGCTCGAATGACGATTCTGTGCGGGTGTGGGATGCATTGACAGGTGTGGAGCTGAAGAAGCTGAAGGGCCACACCAGCTACGTCAACTCGGTTGGGTTTTCAAGCGACGGCCTGCGAATTGTGTCTGGCTCATCTGACAAATCTGTGCGGGTATGGGATGCATTGACAGGTGTGGAGCTGAAGAAGCTGGAGGGCCACACCAGCTCGGTCACTTCGGTCAGGTTTTCAAGCGACGGCATGCGAATTGTATCTGGCTCGTATGACAACTCTGTGTGGGTGTGGGATGCATTGACAGATGTGGAGCTGAAGGAGCTGAAGGGCCACACCAGCTTGGTCAGATCAGTCGGGTTTTCGAGCGACGGCATGCGGATTGTGTCTGGCTCATCTGACAAATCTGTGCGGGTGTGGGATGCATTGACAGGTGTAGAGCTGAAGAAGCTGAAGGGCCACACCAGCTGGGCCAATTCGGTTGAGTTTTCAAGCGACGGCCTGCGAATTGTGTCTGGCTCGTCTGACAAATCTGTGCGGGTGTGGGATGCATTGACAGGTGTGGAGCTGAAGAAGCTGGAGGGCCACACCAGCTTGGTCACTTCAGTTGGGTTTTCCAGCGACGGCATGCGAATTGTATCTGGCTCACATGACAGCTCTGTGCGGGTGTGGGATGCATTGACAGGTGTGGAGCTGAAGGAGCTGAAGGGCCACACCAGCTGGGTCAACTCTGTCAGGTTTTCAAGCGACGGCACATGGATTGTATCTGGCTCGGGTGACTCTGTGAGGGTGTGGGATGCATTGACAGGTGTGGAGCTGAAGAAGCTGAAGGGCCACACTAAGTGGGTCAGTTCAGTCGCGTTTTCAAGCGATGGCATGCGGATTGTATCTGGCTCATATGACAAATCTGTGCGGGTGTGGGATGCATTGACAGGTCTGGAGCTGAAGGAGCTGAAGGGCCACACCAAGTTGGTCAACTCGGTTGGGTTTTCAAGCGATGGCCTGCGAATTGTGTCCGGCTCGTCTGACAAATCTGTGCGGGTGTGGGATGCATTGACAGGTGTGGAGCTGAAGAAACTGGAGGGCCACACCAGCTGGGTCAATTCGGTCGGGTTTTCAAGCGACGGCACACGGATTGTATCTGGCTCGGATGACTCTGTGAGGGTGTGGGATGCATTGACAGGTGTGGAGCTGAAGAAGCTGGAGGGCCACACCAGCTGGGTCAATTCGGTCGGGTTTTCAAGCGATGGCACACGGATTGTATCTGGCTCAGATGACAACTCTGTGCGGGTGTGGGATGTGTCAAAGATTTGTTATGATCACTTCTCTTGGATTCTGGCAGACTCAAATTGGATTATCTCTTCTCAGGGACAAAACCATCTTATGTGGGTGCCGCAAGAGGCTGGATTGCTTTCACCTTTCAATATTCTGATGATTTCTTGTTTTGGCTCCGCCACTGTTGACTTTTGTCAGTCCATGATAGGTGTTAATTGGGTTCACTGTTATACACCATAGCCACAGTACATAATTTCTTGATGATCCTTAGTTGAATATTTGCGAACATGATGTGTATCTCCCAATAGAAACTGTGTGTTCCATAGGAAAGTGCAGGGCTCATGTGAAATGTGAGACACGACACGGGAAATCCAAGGAGGTAGAAAGGGCCTATTAGGATTGATATCATTGAATGCTAGTAATAATGGGCGGAATTCACAGTGTGCAGCATAGTAGCGCAGGGAGTAAGAGTTCATAGATGGTATTATCTCCGTTTTATGGTTCAACTTTATTGCTTTTTGGATTCAGAAATATATCAGTGGGCCGGTCGAGGGCAAGAAGATCGATTGATAAAAGGACCATCTCTACTCGATTTTCGCCATTGTGGTATATTATGTAGAAGAGATACGCAATCGGGTCAAGCACGCACCTTCTGCATGAGGTAAACAAAAGGGTGAAGTGTTGCGAAGTACGAGATAAGGGCAATAGGGAGGTCGAATGATGATACGGACGAAAGGGCAATCTGTAAAGCAAGTCGAATTCCCTGTTTTTGACGAGTCAACTACGGTCTGTTATTGCCGCGAGCTGGGCTGATGTCATTTCAATTGATGGGCGCATTCAATTGCAACCTCATGGCATGTATAGCACGGCATGAAGGTATACATCCGATGTCCGATGCATCACCGATAGCCACGAGAATCGAGTTTTTCATCGCATATGGAAACGATGCAACTCTAGAATGCAATTAGATGGCGTAGATTACAAAATGCATGAATAAAAAGATGACGACGAGGACAGGAGAATCTATGTTTGGCAAGATAATGGAATCTTGGTCAATGTAGAAGAACGGAAGGGATGATTTGGGTTTACAGATATTTTATGTTGAACGATGAGGGCTAAGAGGGCGATTTCTGCTAACGCTACGACCGTTGTGACCTCAATTACAATCCAGCCAGCAGTTTTGAACGGCCGTCCGTAAATGCGGCCATCTTCCTGCCCCTTGGTTTTGATACAAACATCGAATTCTGCGGCCCCTCTGTATCGATCTGCGAAGTCGTGTGCCGAATGTCGTGAGCGTAGAAACGCAATGATGAAGAGGAGAGCAGAGAGAATGACGAAGAGAAGTCCCACTGTAACTTTTCCGTCAATGGTGTGCTGTGATATTACTTGTAAAAAAACCACTCACCACGGTGAAATCGAGGATCGAAGGGACGCAAAATCGAAAGTGCATAGCCCAGGGCACCCAAGGCAGTTCTGTTGTATGCTCCATGAAAGGTGCGCTGTCGTGCCCGTATCTCTTGCAGCTCATTCACACGAAGGAGTAGTCTCGATGTCCCTTGTGATGAGAGAAATGAGGATCAGGGTTTGTACTTCGGTTCATTTTTGCCCCCTCTTCCCTCCACTCACCGGTACGTTCGATGGGGAGAATGCAGACTCGCCATTTGATTAATCTGGGTTTGCTATTCGAATTTGCAACTGGAAAAGCTAACGATGTTCCAAAGTCAAGAATTTTCCGAGGTCTCTGATAAAACCCCACATACCTTGTAGATCTGGGTCGAAGGGAAGATTTGGCTCAAGGTCCGGTATTTGAGCATGGATGTAAAACTTTATGTAAATAGAAACGGATTCCAGGCAGAAGGAGTGAGGCGGTCCGGGCTGCATCACGTGAAATTAACGCGAAAAATACATTTTGAGGCTTCATTAACTTGAACACTTCACTGAGACGAAGCCACTGGTTTTCTGACGGATTCAACTTGGACGGCGGACGGTACGGTATACCTGTCTCATAAAATAACAAAATGTCTTTCGCCAGCACCATTGCTACCGGATTCCGGCAAAATGAGCAGACAAAATGTGCACAAGGAATCTGTAAATTACATACAAGAGGGGTGGAAATATGTATTGGGTGTGAAGAACATCCCCGTCGAGTATGCTTACGCTCTCACTCTCACCGTATCATGACCCACAATTGCCTCTCCTATTTCTTTAGCTATAAACACACTGACAGGCTGACATAATGCTTTCGCCTCTATGGATATGCCTTTGCGGCTGCCATCCTCATTGCCTCTCTCTCTCATCACCATGACCAAACCCTCGTCCACTGCAGTAAAGAGGAAAGGAGGTCCCCTTCTGGATCTGTCCAAACGACTCAAATCGGCCCAACCCTCTGCTAGCCAGCCGAATTCGACATTCTCTTCATCATCCCGTGGTGCTGGCTCAGGAACTGCAGAGCCGACAACTTCACGTAAGTATATTGGCGCCATCTTATTCTATCTACGACCCCTCAACCGCTTGCACAACCAGCCTCGACAAATTCTCAAACGCAAGTCTCAGTGACTGTAAAAGAGAGTAGGCTAGAATCTACGTCTCGTCAGGGGTCCTTCAACAACATCAATAATCTGATGATCAATGGCGGTATATTCACGACCAATAACAACCAGGTAAGTATCTATGTAGGGTTCCCTGTGACCCCACGCTGATTGATTGAACAGAACCCGGACCTGGAACGTTTGCGTCCCTCCCGTAGGGCTGACCACAAAACCGTTCTCGAAGAGCAGGCCCTGAAGCGTGAAGAGTGCACGGCCGGAACGCGCGTCAAGATATTGGAAGACATCATAAGATGGGCCAATGATTCCTCACCAGGGAGCCCGCGTGTCTTCTGGCTGACTGGTCAAGCCGGCTCTGGCAAGACCACCATTGCGTATACAGTAACCAAATTGTTCGAGAAGGATGGCAAGGCTGAGCTACACACCGTCTTGGGTGCCAACTTTCTCTGCTCGCGGCAATTCGAAGAAACGCGGGAACGGACTCGTATCGTTCCCACTATCGCCTACCAGCTTGCTCGTAAATGCAAATCATATGCAGACGCCTTGCATAATGCCGACAAATTCGACGCCGTTTATCAGGACGTCCCCACCCAGTTGAAGGATCTTCTTGTTGGACCTTGGCAGCAGTCCACACGCCACCTTGAACCACCCCCCTACCTCATTGTCATCGATGCTCTCGACGAGATCAACGGCGACGGAGGGTCGGCGTTTCTACGCGACCTACTCATAGCAATCAATGAATACGAATTGAGAGGTTTCAAGTTTCTCGTATCGAGTCGGTCAGATCCTAAGGTTGCTGCACTGTGCGAGTCCTTCGAGGCTGTCTGTCGTCTCCAAGACGTGCCGATTGAAG
>Ga0307508_10007224_pt1 | contig 10340 bp, 7 predicted proteins | sample 9_EM_MG_FD_203089 | JGI IMG/M metagenome (GOLD analysis project Ga0307508, IMG submission 203089) | Populus trichocarpa ectomycorrhiza microbial communities from riparian zone in the Pacific Northwest, United States - 9_EM | ecosystem: Host-associated > Plants > Roots > Unclassified | place...
GCCCTGCGGGTTCTCGGGCGTTCCGTTCGGGCCGACGGCAATGGCGGCGGCCGCGTGGTCCTGGGTGGAGAAGATGTTGCAGGAGGCCCAGCGGACCTCGGCGCCCAGGGCGACCAGGGTCTCGATGAGGACCGCTGTCTGGACGGTCATGTGCAGGGAGCCGGTGACGCGCGCGCCGGCCAGGGGCTGCGTCTCGGCGTACTCCTTGCGGATCGCCATCAGGCCGGGCATCTCGTGCTCGGCGAGGGTGATCTCCTTGCGGCCGAACTCGGCCAGGGAGAGATCGGCGACCTTGAAGTCCTGTCGGTTGTCGACAGTCGTCATTGCGAGGTACTCCTCGGGGTTGGGGCGAGGTGGGTACGGCTGGTCTGCGCGGCGGCGGACACAGAGGTGCCCGAAGGAGGGCACAGGAATACCCGCGTGCGCGCAGCGCAGTCCGTCGGAGGCCCTCTCTCCCTCGGTCGGTCCGCTGTGGGACCGCCCGACCGCCATCAGCAGCGACGTCTGGCTCGGTTCCAAGCTACACGGCCGACCCGGCCGTCCCCAGTCCGCCTCCGAACGCATCACGCCGATCACGGCCGGCGACGAGTGGCGGCCGAGGGGCCGGGCTGCGCGGTAACAGGACACGCACGAAGGGGAGAACAGGAGCTAGCAGAACGGTACGAACAGGGACTTTTGCATCGTTGACACGAGCGCCAGGTGTTGCAGGATGCCTGGAGATCGGGAGCATCCGATCGATCTTGCGGGGCGTCCGGGACGGCGCTTCGCGCGACAAAGGCGTTAGGAGATCGACGTGACCAGTCCGGCCGGCCCTCCCCCCACGGGCAACGGCAGCACCGAGCAGAAGCGGCTGAAGCTGCTCGCGGTGACCGCATGCCCGACCGGCATTGCACACACGTACATGGCTGCGGAGAAGCTCGCGCAGGCCGCCGAGAGCCGTGGCATCGACATGAAGGTGGAGACCCAGGGATCCATCGGGGCCGAAAATGTCCTCGATGACAACGATGTCAGCACCGCGGACGGCGTCATCGTCGCCGCGGACAAGGACGTGGATCTGAGCCGTTTCGCAGGCAAGCGGGTACTGAAGGTCGGGGTGGCCGAGGGCATTCACCACCCAGAGCAGCTGATCGAGCAGGTGCGGTCGGCGCCCGTGCATGAGCCCGGCAGCGCTGCGGCGGCCTCGTCCGCGGGAGGTGGCAGAGAGCGGAGCGTGGCGTACAAGGCGCTGATGAACGGCGTCAGTTACATGATCCCGTTCGTCGTGGTCGGCGGCTTGCTGATCGCGATCTCGCTCTCGCTCGGCGGGCACACGGACCCCTCCGGCGGTCTGGTCATCCCGAAGGACTCCTTCTGGATGGACGTGAACAACATCGGCGTCATCGGCTTCACACTGATGGTGCCGATTCTGTCCGGGTACATCGCCTACGCCATCGGCGATCGGCCGGCGCTCGTGCCGGGCATGATCGGTGGCTGGATCGCGAACACCGGATCGCTGTACGACTCGAAGGCGGGCGCCGGGTTCATCGGGGCGATCGTGACCGGATTCCTCGCCGGGTATCTGGTGCTGTGGATCAAGAAGGTCAGGGTCCCGAAGTTCGTACGGCCGATCATGCCGATCATCGTGATCCCGATCGTGGCGACCACGGCGCTCGGGATGTTCTTCATCTACGTCGTCGGGAAGCCGATCTCGTGGGTGTTCGAGCACCTGACCAGCTGGCTCAGTGGAATGACGGGCTCCAGCGCGATCCTGCTCGGTGCGATTCTGGGGCTCATGATCGCGTTCGACATGGGCGGACCGGTCAACAAGACGGCGTTTCTGTTCGGCGCGGGGCTCATCGCGACCGGCAACCAGACGGTCATGGGCATGTGCGCCGCCGCAATCCCGGTCATGCCGCTCGGGCAGGGCCTGGCGACGCTGCTACGGAAGCGGCTGTACACCGAGCAGGAGCAGGAGACCGGTCTCGCATCCCTGTTCATGGGGTGCTTCGGCATTTCCGAGGGCGCGATCCCGTTCGCGGCGGCGCGGCCCGCGCAGGTCATACCGGCCAACATGCTCGGCGGTGCGGTGGCCGGTGCGGTCGCGGGCATCGCGGGAGTGAAGGACGCGGTGCCGCACGGCGGGCCGATCGTGGCCATGCTGGGCGCGGTGAGCGGCGTACCGATGTTCTTCGTGGCGGTGGTGATCGGCACGGTGGTCACCGCGCTGACGACGGTGGCCCTGGTCGACATCGGTGAGCGCAGGCGGCGCGGTGCGCCGGTGATCGGCGTGCGTGCGGCCAGTGCCGAGCCCGCGCTGGTCGCGGCGGGTGCGAGTGTGCTGTCGGGTTCGGGCGCCCGTGCGGTCGTACCGTCGCGGGCCGAGCGTGGATCCACGCCGCCCGCTTCGGGCTCGGGTGGTGCGGGCTCAGTTCCTGAGACCGACCCGGCCGGTCCCGCCGATGCCGGCACCGATGTCCTCTCCGGCCATCTCACCGGGCAGACCGTCAAGGTCCGGCTCGACGCGCAGGAGAAGGAGGCCGCCATCCGGGAGATGGCGGATCTGCTGGCGCGGAGCGGCAAGGTCGCGGACGTGGACGAACTCGTGCGGACGGCGCTGCGACGCGAGGAGCAGGGCACGACCGGGCTCGGCGAGGAGATCGCGATTCCGCACGCCAAGACGGACGCGGTGACCGCTCCGGTCGTCGGGTTCGCCCGGTCCGGCGAGGGCGTCGAGTGGGGCTCGATGGACGGTACGAAGGCGCGGCTGGTGTTCATGATCGCCGTACCGGAGGCTGCGGCGGGCGATGAGCACCTGCGGATTCTGGCGCTGCTGTCGCGGAAGTTGATGGACGCCGGGTTCCGGGAGCGGCTGATGTCGGCGCCGGACGAGGCGGCGGTTCTCGGCGTGATGCGGGAGGTCGGGCAGCCGTAGGGGCGGCTCGGGCCCGCGTCCGTACACCGGGGCGCGGGCCCGCACAGACGGTTCACAGGCAACGGCTACCCTCTGCGGCTGCGGATGTCCCGCGTGGGGAGGGAGTGGCGATGAGCAGGGCGCGGAAACTTGGGGTCGCGGCAGGGGTGTTGGGGCCGCTGGGCCTGGCGTTGATGATCGTGTCCGTGGTGAGCCTGTGGACGGGGTATCACGGGAGCACGGTGTCGAGCGACAGCATGTCGCCGACGTACAGGCGCGGGCAGCGGCTGGTGTACGAGCGCGTCGACGGGACGGAGGTGCGGCGTGGCGACGTGGTGCTCTACACGGCGCCTGAGCGCTACCGCTTCGACAGCCCCGTCATGCAGCGCGTCATCGGCGTGGGTGGCGACCACATCGTGTGCTGCACGGGCGAGGGTGATCACGAGCGGCTGGTCCTCAACGGCAAGCCGCTCGACGAGCCGTACGTGTCGGACGGCATAGCCGATGGAATGCACAGACCGTACGACGTGAAGGTGCCCGCGGGCCGGCTCTTCGTGCTCGGCGATCACCGGGGCAATTCGATGGACTCGCGGTTCTTCGCCGACGACCACGGCGGGACGGTTCCCGTCGACGCGGTTCGGGGGCGGGCGACGGACCGCTACACGGTGCCGGTGCTGCTCGGAGCGGGCGTGCTGGTGGGGCTGCTGATGGCGCTCACCGGGCTCGGTCTGGGGATCGCGGCACTGGCGGTTCGGCGGCGGAAGCAGGTTGCCGTTCCGCCGCCGTGGGCCGTGCAGGTGTGATGACGGCCGACGGGGCCCGCCGAGCGTGCGGCGGGCCCCGTCGTCGTAGGGCGGAAGGGGTTTCAGTGCCCCGCGGGATGCGGTGCCGGTCCGCCGGGCGTGGCCTCGCGGTCGGGGCCCTTGGCGGCCTCGGCCTCGCTGTAGATGTCCGGCTCGAGGTAGATGACGCGGGCGATGGGGACGGCGGTGCGGATGCGGGCCTCGGCGGCGTTGATCGCGGAGGCGACCTCGGTGGCCGTGTCGTCGTGCTGGACGGCGATCTTCGCGGCGATCAGCAGTTCCTCGGGACCGAGGTGGAGCGTGCGCATGTGGATGATGCGCGTGACCGTGGCGCCGTCGACGATGGCGGCCTCGATCTTCTGGAGCTCTTCGGCGCCGGCGGCCTCCCCGAGCAGCAGCGACTTGGTCTCGGCGGCGAGGACCAGCGCGATCAGGACGAGCAGGATGCCGATGCAGAGCGTGCCGATGCCGTCCCAGACGCCGTCGTCGGTGAGCAGGGCGAGGCCGACGCCGCCGAGGGCGAGGACCAGACCGATGAGCGCGCCGAAGTCCTCCAGGAGGACGACCGGCAGCTCGGGGGCCTTGGCGCGGCGGATGAACTGCGACCAGGAATGCGTGCCGCGCAGTTCGTTGGACTCCTTGATGGCCGTACGGAAGGAGAAGCCCTCGGCGATGATCGCGAACACCAGGACGCCCACCGGCCAGTACCAGTGCTCGATCTGGTGCGGGTGGCGGATCTTCTCGTAGCCCTCGTAGATGGCGAACATGCCGCCGACCGAGAAGAGCACGATGGAGACCAGGAAGGCGTAGATGTACCGCTCGCGGCCGTAGCCGAAGGGGTGTTGCGGGGTGGCCTCGCGCTGGGCCTTCTTGCCGCCGATCAGAAGCAGGGCCTGGTTGCCGGAGTCGGCGAGCGAATGGACGCCCTCGGCGAGCATCGACGACGAACCGCTGAACGCGAACGCCACGAACTTCGATGCCGCGATCGCAAGGTTGGCGCCGAGTGCCGCCACGATCGCCCTGGTGCCGCCTGACGCGCTCATGTTTTCGCGTTGTCCCTTCGCCTTCGTACGTACGCCGTCCGGGGCCCCGCCTCGTCGCGGCTTTGCCCGTCCTTTGCCGGTGGGCCATTCTTGCAGCCCTGCCCGGCGACGGCGCGTCAGGTATCCACAACCCCGGTCATACGATCACAGTGGCACGGAAGATCGTGCCCGCTCCGGACACTTCGGCCTTCTCACCAGCCGGGACGAAGACCGACTGGCCGGGGCGCAGTTCGTGTCCGTCCGCCCGCACAGTGCCGGCCGTGCAGAGCAGGATCTGCGGGGTGGCGCGGGTGAGGTCGTGGGCGGAGCCGCCGTCGGGCAGGACGTATCGCGACAGCCGGAACTCGTCGATCGGCGTCTCGTAGACCTCCTCGCCGTCCGGGGACGCCTCGGGGCGCAGCACACCGGGGTCGCCGGCCTCGAAGTTGACGATGCGCAGGAGTTCGGGGACGTCGACGTGCTTGGGGGTCAGTCCGCAGCGCAGGACGTTGTCGGAGTTGGCCATGATCTCGACGCCGAGGCCGTTGAGGTACGCGTGCGGGATGCCGGCGCCGAGGAACAGGGCCTCGCCGGGCTGCAGGCGGACGTAGTTGAGAAGCATGGCGGCGATGACGCCGGGGTCGCCCGGGTAGTGGTGGGCGATGTCCGCGTAGGGGGCGTACTCGCCGCCCAGACGAGTGCAGGCGGTCGCGGCCGCGGCGACCGTGTGGTGCATCTCCTCGGGGTCGGCGGTGAGGATCGCCGTGAGGACTTCGCGCAGGGCGGCGTCCTCGGGGCGGGCGTGCAGCAGGTCGACGTACGGCTTGAGGGAGTCGACACCCAGGCCGTCGAGCAGCTCGGCTGCCTGCAGCGGGTCGCGGAAGCCGCACAGGCCGTCGAACTCGGTGAGCGCACAGATCAGTTCGGGCTTGTGATTGGCGTCCTTGTAGTTGCGGTGCGGGGCGTCGACCGGGATGCCGCGGCGCTCTTCGTCCTCGTAACCCTCCTTCGCCTGCTCCAGGTTGGGGTGCACCTGGAGGGAGAGCGGGGCGCCGGCGGCGAGGATCTTGAGGAGGAAAGGCAGGCGGGGGCCGAACTTGGCGAGGGCCGCCGCGCCGAGCTCCTGCTCCGGGTCCGCTTCGAGGACGTCGACGAGCGTGCCTCGTTCGGTGCGTGAGGGTGCGCCCGGGTGGGCACCCATCCACATCTCCGCCTGCGGTTCACCGCTCGGCTCGACGCCGAGGAGGGCGGGGATGGCGGTGGTGGAACCCCAGGCGTAGGGGCGGATGGTGTTGTCCAGGCGGTCCATTCGGTTCTTTCTGCCGGTTCTTTGTGCGTACGACTGCTCGTCTTCACGTGGCGTACGACGGTCAGGGCGTCGGCGTCAAGATCAGGCCCCCGAAGCAAGCGCCAGGTAAACGGCCGCGAAATCCGTGATGGCGATCAGTTCGGCGAGGGTCTCCAGCTCGCCGCCGGGCTCCGGCTCCAGTTCGCTGATCGGCGTGTCGTGGCTGAGGGCCAGGTCACGGGCGGTGGGCGCGGCGGTGAGGCCGCCGATCGGGCGGTCGCGGAGCAACACCACGCGCGCGTGCAGGGCGGGTGCTTCCTCGACGCGGTCGCGGAAGAAGTCGTCCGGGTCGGCGCTGGCGGCGAGCGGGCCGGCCAGCAGGGCGCTGTGTGCGGCGAGTGCCTCGGGGAGTTCGGCGACGACCGCCGGGCGGCCGGCGAGTTCGGCGAGGGCAGCCGCGAAACGGCGGCCCGCGGGGCCTGCCGAGACGCCCTCGGTCCATACGACCGGCAATGCGTCGGCGAGTTCGGCGGCAAGGGTCTTGGCGGGGTTGCTGTAGGTAGCGACAGCGGGCCCGCAGCGTTCGGCGATCTGGTCGAGGCGGTCGGCGATCTTCTCGACGGCGTCCGGCGGGGCGGTGAGCAGACCGGTGCGGTCGAGAAGGGCGAGGAGGGGGGTGAGCAGCGCCCACAGGACGCCGGGGGCGGATGCCGCGAACTGCTCTTCGTCCTGATCGTACGGGGCTGTTGCCATCGGTACGAACAGGCCGTGGGCGCTTTCCAGCGCCTCGGTGAGCGGGGTCCCGACGGGGGCGACCGCGACGACCGAACAGCCGCGGCGGTAGGCCGCGTCGGCGAGCAGGGACAGGCCCGGTTCGGTGCCGTCGGGGGTGGCGATCAGGAGCAGGTCGACCGAGCCGGCCCAGCCCGGGAGCTCCCAGCGCAGGGCGCCCGCGGCGGGGGCGACGCCGGTGGGGGCGAGCCGGATGACGGGGCTGCCGGGGCCCGCGAGCGTACCGAGGAGGTCGGCGACGGAGGTGGCGGCGGCGCCGGGGCCCGCGATGAGGACCGCGCGCGGGCGGCCGTCGGGCTTGAGGTCGGTGACGCCTGCCTCCGCGGCGTGCCGCGCGGCCGTGCGGACTCGGGCGCCTGCCTCGGCGGCGCCGCGGAGCAGGCCGCGGCCGTCGGCCTCCGAGAGTGCCTCGGGGGTGTCGAGCAGCGATTCGTCGAGCATGGGCGGCAGCCTCCGATCGCCGGGGTTTCTTTTGTGTGCGCGTCGCCGGGGTTCTTCTCTGTGTGCGCGTCGCCGTCAGGTCTGTGTGCGCGTCGCCAGGGTCCTTTGGGCGGACGCCGGGAAGGCGTACGCGCGCCGGGGCGGTGGGCGCGGGTGGCGCGCGCGGGTGGTGGCGCTCGGCGTTACGCGGGGCGGCGGGCCTCGTCCACGAGCAGGACGGGGATGCCGTCGCGGACGGGGTATGCCAGGCCGCAGCCCTCGCCCGTGCAGATCAGCTCGGCTTCCTCCTCCTTGAGGGGGGCGTGGCAGGCCGGGCAGGCGAGGATCTCCAGGAGGCCGGCTTCGAGCGGCATGGGGGTGTCCCTTCAGGGGGCGGGGGCGTGTGCGCTTGCTTGTGCGGATGTGCCTGGTCAGGGTACCGCCGTGGGGGGCGGGGTGCCGGGGTTGGGCCAAGGTCGGGTTGGGGGGCGCGGGAGGAGTTCGCCCCCGCCGCCCCTACCCGTCCCGTCCCAGGGGCTCCGCCCCTTCGACCCCGCCAGGGGGCTCCGCCCCCTGCACCCCCGATCGGCCTGAACGGCCTCGTCCTCAAACGCCGGACGGGCTGAAATATGCCGACCGGCGTCAAAGGGTGGACGGGATGAGAGATGCGGAACGGAGTGAAGGGGCGGACGGGCTGAAATATGCCGACCGGCGTCAAAGGGCGGACGGGCTCAGAGATGCGGAACGGCGTGAAGGACTCAAACGGCGGGTCGGCTGAAGAGGCGCTGACCGGCGCCCAGGACTCAAACGGGCGGACGGGCTCAGATGTGGAGTTGTCAGGCTCGGATGATGGCCAGGGCCTCGTCGCGGATCTTCGTCATTGTCGGCTCGTCCCGCGCCTCCGCGTTCAGTCGGAGGAGCGGTTCCGTGTTGGACGGGCGGACGTTGAACCACCAGTCGGTGGAGGTGACCGTCAGGCCGTCGAGTTCGTCGAGGGCGATGTCGTCGCGGGCGCCGTAGGCCGACTTGATGGCCGCCAGGCGGTCGGCCTGGTCGGCGACCGTGGAGTTGATCTCGCCGGAGCCGACGTAGCGGTCGTACTCGGCGGTGAGGGCGGAGAGGTGGCCGGTCTGGCCGCCGAGGGCCGCGAGGACGTGCAGGGCGGCCAGCATGCCCGTGTCGGCGTTCCAGAAGTCCTTGAAGTAGTAGTGGGCCGAGTGCTCGCCGCCGAAGATGGCGCCCGACTTCGCCATTTCGGCCTTGATGAAGGAGTGGCCGACGCGGGTGCGGACCGGTGTGCCGCCGTTCTCCTTCACCACCTCCGGGACCGACCACGACGTGATCAGGTTGTGGATGATCACTCCCTTGCCGCCGTTCCTGGCCAGCTCGCGCCGGGCGACCAGCGCCGTGATCGCGGACGGGGACACCGGGTCGCCGTGCTCGTCGACCACGAAGCAGCGGTCCGCGTCGCCGTCGAAGGCGATGCCGAGGTCGGCACCCTCCTCGCGGACACGCTGCTGCAGGTCCACGATGTTCGCCGGGTCCAGCGGGTTCGCCTCGTGGTTCGGGAACGTGCCGTCGAGTTCGAAGTACATGGGGACGAGGCTCAGGGGCAGGCCTGCGAAGACCGTGGGGACCGTGTGGCCGCCCATGCCGTTGCCCGCGTCGACGACAACCTTCAGGGGGCGGATGGAGGTCAGGTCGACAAGGGAGCGGAGGTGGGCCGCGTAGTCCGACAACGTGTCGTGCTGTGTGATCGTTCCCGGTTCGGTGGCCGGCTGCGGAGCGCCCGACTCCGTCCACTGCTCGGCCAGTTCGCGGATCTGGACCAGGCCGGTGTCCTGGCCCACCGGCGCCGCGCCCGCGCGGCACATCTTGATGCCGTTGTACTGCGCCGGGTTGTGCGAGGCCGTGAACATCGCACCCGGGAGGCCGAGCGCGCCCGAGGCGTAGTACAGCTGGTCGGTCGAGCACAGGCCGATCTCCGTCACGTCGACGCCCTGCGCTGCCGCCCCGCGCGCGAAGGCACGCGACAGGCCGGGCGACGACGGCCGCATGTCGTGGCCGGTCACGATCGCGTCCGCCCCGGTCACCTGGACGAAGGCGGCCCCGAAGAGTTCGGCCAGCGACTCGTCCCACTGGTCCGGGACCACCCCGCGTACGTCGTACGCCTTCACGATCTGCGACAGATCAGCAGCCACGGCCAACCTTCCTGAAAGTCCTATCGGTCGCCCCAAACTACCCGTACCGGATGACCGTGCGCTGTGCGGACGCCGAGTGGACCCCCAGCCGCAGCCTCAGGTCAGAGCCGGGTAAGGAGCCGGGAAGAGTCAGGGCAGCATCCAGTCCAGTACCGGCGAGCTCTGGCCCACCACGATCAGGCACATCACCAGCAGCAGGGCCACGCTCCAGGGCAGCACCTTGCGCAGCAGATCCCCCTCGCGGCCCGAGAGGCCCACGGCCGCGCATGCGATGGTGAGGTTCTGCGGCGAGATCATCTTGCCGAGGACACCGCCCGAGCTGTTGGCGGCGGCCAGGAGTTCGGGCGACAGGCCGGACTCGCGGGCCGCGGACACCTGCAGGGCCCCGAACAGGGCGTTGGACGAGGTGTCCGAGCCGGAGACCGCCACCCCGAACCAGCCCAGGACGGGTGACAGGAAGGCGAGGCCCGCGCCGGCCGCCGCCACGAAGTGGCCGATCGTGCCCGCCTGTCCGGAGAGGTTCATCACGTACGCGAGTGCCAGCACGGACGTCACGGTCAGGATCGCGAACCTCAACTCGTGCACGGTCGCGACCCACTCCTTGACCGCCACGCGCGCGTGCACGCCGAGCACGACCGCCGTGCACACCCCGGCGAGCAGCACGAGCGTGCCGCCGGTCGACACGATCGGCCAGGTGAAGACATTGCCGCCGACCGGCTTCCCGTCCGGCCCCGCGACATCCAGGAACGGCCAGTCGTATGTCTGGGTCGTCTCGGCCAACCAGTCCTTGACCGCCGGGATCTGCGCGACGGAGAAGATCACGACGATCAGTGCGTACGGGGCGTACGCGCGCACGACTTCGCGCGGCGGGTCCTCCTCGTCCAACTCCTCGCTGCGCGTGCCGGTCAGCACGGACGCGCGTAC
>Ga0307508_10007225_pt1 | contig 10340 bp, 5 predicted proteins | sample 9_EM_MG_FD_203089 | JGI IMG/M metagenome (GOLD analysis project Ga0307508, IMG submission 203089) | Populus trichocarpa ectomycorrhiza microbial communities from riparian zone in the Pacific Northwest, United States - 9_EM | ecosystem: Host-associated > Plants > Roots > Unclassified | place...
TGGTTGGTTCAAACCAGTTTCCAGTTAGATATGGTTGTAAATATATATAAAAAAGTTTCAGTTTGGTTGATTTTTTCTAATAAAAAACCGAACCGAACTGAAAATGCTCACTCATACTTCGATTTTTAAACAATTATTTAGGTTGTCTTTGAACCAACCAAGTCGACTAGATCACTTGAGGGTAATTTCTATATTGTTCAGTTTAAACTCTGGCTAAGAAAAGAGTCGGGTCAAGATGATTTTTTGTCAATTTTATTATTTCTTTCTCAATTTCATCCTTATATTTTTTTACTAGTCGACCATGTTGTCTTTAAACCAACCAAGTCATCTGGGTCATGACAAGGCAACTACCTTTGATTTAATTTTAGACCCGGGCTAAACAAGAAATTGGATCGAGAAGTTTTTTTTAATGTAAATTTTATAATGTTTTTCTCGATTTCATTCTTAGATTTTTTTTTACCAATCGACTAAGATGTTTTTGGATCAGCTAAGTCAATTGAATCACATTGAGACAACTCTTACATGATTTGATTTTAACTCTGAGTTAGGTAAGAAGTCAGATTAAGAGATTTCAAGCTTAACCTATTAGGTCAGAGTTAATAAAAATATCAAATAATTTTTTATAACTTGAATGTTTTTTATTATGTTGAAAATTCTTTTACTCTGACCCATAACATAGTATAAATCTTTTAATTAGTTCAATCTAAACTTATAAGGATCTATGTTTTTTAATTAATTTGGATTAATTTATTAACTTATAAATTTATTTTTTCCCAATTAATTCCAAGATTTCATTTGATAACTGTGCATTTAAAAAAGAAAATATACTATTCTCTTTTTGTTGCAATCATATAATAAAGGAGGTTGTCATTTTATTTTATATTATACTATACTTTATTAAAATGTGTGAGAAAATCACTGTTATGATATATATATATATAGTATTTGCCTTGTGGACCACACTATAAATATATAGTATTTGTACTATGAATCATACTGTAGATGTTCAGAGGACTATGGATGATGTTGTCTTTTTTATTTTTTACTCCAAAAACTGCCGGCGCATGTTGGGTCAAGGCATGACCACCTGATCCAAGATTATTGGGTCTGATATTGCCGCAAGACACAAGGCTGACATGACCGCTAGATCCAAGACTATTGGGTAGTTTAAATGTCTTTTTTTTTATAGAAAATAAAAAAATAATAATTAGGATTTCTATTTAGGATGGTTTAAATTTTTTTTTATAAAAAAATAAAAAAAATTAATTAGCATTTCGGTTTAGAATACTTTAAGGGTAGTTTAAATGTTTTTTTTATAACAAAAAAATTACATAAAAATTAATTAGGATTTCTATTTATAATACTTCAAGGATAGTTTATTTTTTTATATAAAAATAAAAAAATTATAAAAAATTAATTAACATTTATGTTTTGGATATTTCAAGGATAATTTTATTTTTTATATAAAATAAAAATATTTATAAAACAATTAATCAGGCATGGTCGCTAGATTCAATATTCTTCAAGGGTAATTTAAATATTTTTTTTATAAAAAATAGAAAGAATTTATAAAAAAATGAATTATCATTTCTGTTTATGATACTTTAAGTGTAATTTAAATGTTTTTTTTATAAAAAATAAAAAAACATTTAAATTACACTTAAAGTATCATAAATAGAAATACTAATTAATTTTTTTTATAAATTCTTTCTATTTAAAAAAATATTTAAATTACCCTTGTTACATTTATAAAAAAGAATTTCTGTTTATGATATTTTAAGGACAATTTCAATGTTTTTTTAGAAAAATAAAATTGTTTTTATAAAAAAATATTATTTAGCACTTCTGTTTAAGATACTTCAAGGGTAGTTTAAATATTTTTTTATAAAAAATAAAAAAAATTAATTAGCATTTCTATTTAGGATATTTTAAGGGTAGTTTAAAAGTTTTTTTTTTTATATAAAATAGTAAACATTTATAAAAAAATTATTTATGATACTTCAAGATAATTTTAATGTTTTTTACAAAAAAATAAAATAAAATAATAAAAAAATTAATTAGCTTTTTTGTTTATGATACTTTAAGGGTAATTTATTTTTTTTGTTATATAAAAATAAAAAAAAATTATAAGGCTTAGTTGTCAGACTCAAGTCTATTGGGTTTGACATTGTCACCAGACTCAATACATTTAAAATATTCTATATACTTTTAACATTTTTTTTGTATTTTTTAAAAAATATTATTGACTTTTTATGGAGCGGATAGTATATTTTAAATTGTATTGGATATATTTTAAAAATATATTTTATATAAAAAATAATATTTTTTAATAAATTTAATGTGTATATAAAATATTTTTGGAAAGAAACAGCAAACATACACAGAGCAGCAGCGCGGGAGTTCCTCTTCATAATTCATCTATCTATTTCGCTGCTCTCAAAAAATCCAATGGAAATTTCTTCCACTTCGAATCTTTGCTTACACGTAATGTTGCTTGCTTTCCATTATATTCTATTCGATTCTATACTCGTTGTTTATCCGTTCCGTAATCGATGGATGGAAACTGAACTTGTTGCAGTTAATTTCTTGTGCATTTCAAAGATGCCGTCTATCTCAACAACTCTGCCGGCTCTCTGCTGTTCTCAAATCACCATCTCCTTCCATCCTTCAAATTTCCAGTAATTATTTCTTTCCTTTTCATTTTTTTTTTTAAATTTCAACTCATATCCATCGATCGATGATTACAATATAAAAGAAGTTAAATCAGGGCTGCGATTAAAATCTTCAATGCAGTTTCTGATACTGGAATCGGTAGCTGCTTGGAAGAATTCCAGGATCTTAACTGCAGCAGCATTATTTCTGCTGAATTTTGGGGTAAACCACGCCAGTTTTATTTCAATTAAGTAAGTAATTTTGGATGACATTCATAGCTTTGTTGTGCAGATGGAATTCTCTCTGTCAAAACTACTGGTAGTTTCTCATTCTAATGATTCTGTCTCTCTCTTTCGTTTTACCTTTTACTACGGAGAAGTTTATACCGCAGTTTGATTTAATTAATGATCCTTGTTCGGCTTTTCTTTGTGGAGACGGCAGCAATTTGTGATGATGAGATATATCATTATCACTTCAATTTAAGGGAAAACATTTCCAGCAGCAGAACCCTTACCCGTCTACCTTCGAATCCTAAGAACGGTCTGAAATTCAGGCATGGAGGATGATGCTTAAGCTGTTATGTTTTAATGTTACTGTTTTTTCCCTTATTATTTCTTATGAATTTATTGGCATTTTTTTCCTTCTCCAGTGGGACTCAAATATGTCTGTCCATTTCAGAGAGCATTGATGTTTTAGTTTCTGAGATCAATCACTTCTTTCAAAAGGTTTGTTCGACTGCACTCTGAAGACTCTGTGTCTTGTTCCATTGCTTGCATTGCTAGCAGTACAAGATAATTGATAGAGCAAAATGGAAATGGTGTGTCAAGCTTAATAACGAATACTGAGATAGCAATGATTTAATTCTTCTGCCACGCAGCCTCAACTTGGCTAGCAATCGCCACTGTCTTTTTACTGCAGACTGCGGTAATAATAGGCCTGGTGGCTGATTGTTACGCCTTTAGTGCTGTATTGTGCAGGGACACTGTTTTAGATACCAATGGATTGAGTTGATCTTGGTCTATCATAATGGAGGATGTAATCTGTATTACCACTAGTTTGGGAATTGTGACTAACTGTACATGCTGTACGCTGTTTAAAAAAATGGCTGGAGAAGGTTTTTCATGCCTTTCCATGAATCTTCCTTTTAGTTAGTTTAAGTAAGGTTTCACCACAACATTCTCTCATGGATGCTGACAAGCAGGGGGCCTTCGGTTACTGAAAATGAGGGTTGTTGTGGTATATCTGCACGATTTGATCTGTAAACCCAGCTTTTATGGGAAAGCTGGCTGCCCGGTTTAGAGAGAACAATTAACCCTCTTACATACTTTGTGGAGTTCTATTCTGCAAGGGCATTTATTGCTCCTTCAACTATGCATTGAAACTGTCAGCAAACAATATAATACTGTAATTTAATGCTTTCAGCTCTAATGGGCAATATTTTTTTTTTTGTCATATTACATATCCAGAATGATCCTTCCAATTTTTATTTACAGTTTGAAGTTCCTATAATACTCTATAGAGCAAGTGGTTGCCGGAACTTTTATCAATTGTTTCCACTATTTATTATGTTTTGTTGTCTACTTATTTTGCAGATGATGATCTTGAATATCCCAGTAAGTTTAGCCTCCATTCCTCATTGTTGATCTTTTTTGTTGCACATATGGAAGGCATGCCTCCATTTGGATAGAGAAGAATGAGAGGAGGCAATGAGAAGGGTTAAAATGGTCAAACAGCTAATATTGCAACCATTTTAACCATTCTCTTGCCTTTCTGTTCTGTTTCCATGATCAAAGTTAGCCTTAAGGTATTGATGGTAGCAGCAGCAATCCAGCAGCTATTATGACATGTTGATGAGCTTAAAGATACCAGTATTGCTACTTTTATGCAAACTTTTTTTTACCTTGTTTGTTCTTTTAATTGGTCTAAATATCACATATCACTAGGAGACAAGAAACATGCACTATAAACTTCAGCTTGTAGATTACAGTGGCATATACTTTAAAACTAATAAACTAATGATGAACAGTCTCTCCAAAAAAAAGAAGAGCTTCCTTGAATTTGTTATCCATAGATTCTGTAACAGATGATAAATATTAGCTTAGGTGCATGAAAAATTTTGCCTTGGGAAACTTTTGTCCTGACTAGTAGCCAGCTCTTCGTCTTTTGTTTTTTCAGAATATTGCAATTGAACTGTTGATTGAACGTGAAGATATTCCTGGATCAAGATGTGAAAATGTCTTTCTAGCAAATAGAAGCAATCCTGGACCTCTTTCAACCTCAAATGTTGAATTTCTAAAGTCAGGCCTTGAAGATTATGTTTTAAAGCATGGGAATTCTCTAACCCAAAAGTGCAGTACATGCTTTGCAACTTCGTAAGTTTGTACCGCATTTGTCCCTGCTTCCGTTCCAGAGTCTGCTGCATTCATTGAAGATCCTTACATTTTCAATTTTCTAACTTAGAGTTACAAGTTTTCTTATTCACATTTGCATGCAAGCCAACCAACTCTTTAACCAACAAAGCAACTTGAGGTTGGTCATATGAATTTAATTTGCACATCCCTGCTATGTCTTGGTTTTATTTGACATGGAATTATTGATGTTTATATAAACATTGAATCCTCCCCTATTCTCCCCCCCCCCTGCAATATACTTCATCAATATAATTTTTTTTTCTCGAATACCATCTAATTAATTAGATCCTCAAGATCACAAATTACAAGAAGAAGATGGTGGTTTGGAACATGGCTAATTTTACTCCACATGACCAAACTGCATGATAAAGAGCCTCCTCATAACCAATTGAAGTTATTAATTCTTGTATATACACACTCACTCACTCACACACACGCGCACGCATTGTTTTCCACAAAGCCAACTTTAAGTTTCAGGAATTTGTGAAACTTGCTACATAGCTGATCTCTTGGAAATGACTAATATCCTTTCTCTGTGTCTCATTAGTGAGTGTCTTAAGGTTGGGAGTGGAATAGCATGCAGCACAGAAAGCCATAAGAGTTCTGGACTCATGATGGAAGTGGTGATTATAATAAGTGAGATAGAGTCAACCTGTCCTTGCTTCAGGGAATGCAGTTCTAAAACAGAGGTTCGCATCATTTTCTTTTCTGTTCACTTTACAGACCTTTTTATTAATCAAGTTTGTCAGACATATTCTGGCAAGATTGGCTTGCAAGAAAGAGGTATAAGTTTTATGAAGAGAGATTGGCAACATTGAAGTGCAGAAAGTTAAATATGATAATCATTTCTTACTGTTGTTTTTCAGGACCTCAAATTATTAATGGGAAGATTCTAGACTATTATTTATTTATTTATTTAGTCATATAAAAAAAGAGCTGAGACATGAAATCCATGTGGTTTATCCACACAAAAAGGGTTAAGAGCTGTTAGTACAAGTTTGGTCAAATTGTTAGAATTGTGCAAGTATCGGAGTCAAAATTGTTATAGCATATCATGTTATTGTAGAAGTTAATTTTGATCTGGGCTTTACATATATTATTGCAATTTTCCCAGTCATTGAATTCTTCTTGTTGTTCTTATGTTTTCCATTTTTTTGTATTTGATTTGGTTGACCTGATGTGCGTTTCCAGGTATTGTATTTCAAGGATTTCACACCCTGTTCAATTTCCCATTCAACGCTGAATGTATTGTCTACCATTGACTGGAAAAGTTATGGACTGACTCTGGAGAACGTTGTGGATCAAGGTGTCTGTGTACTAGAGTGGGAAGACTCACCATCTCATTCTCAAATTGATATGGTCCTCCACTGCTACCATAAGCAATATCCAATGTCAGCTCATATGCAATTCATTTCACTTTGCTTAATCGTTATGCTTAATATGTTGCTGTGCCATGTGTTTTTATTTTCCTTGACTTGATATCAAGTTCACGTTACCATTGGGCAGGCATAAAACTCAACTTGAACGGCATCTCATAAAAAAAGCAGTTAAAGCTGCATTGAATAATTTGAAGGAGAAACATCCAGGAATTCTTCTAAGTGCACATGCCCTCAAGGTAAAATCCACCGCTTCACCCTGAAATTATTATGCGAATTCAAGTTTCTATACAATTCAATTTGTTTCTTCATTCGAAAACCAAAGAGCTGATGAACTTCATAATCCTTAATGGTGAAGTTTTTTTCCTCAACCAGTAATTGAAGACTTCTCATTTAGTTAGTTGGCTGTAGGCAGCTTTAAGTATTACTAATTAGGCATCTTAACGATGGAAGTTACATTCATCTATTTAATCTAGGTCTCCATTCTGATCATGTAGTTTGGAATTGTCTGTATCCTCAGATTTGCAGTCATGCCCCTGACCTTGCAAGATCTATTGCTGGCCTCATCTTGTCATCTAATGATCCAGACTTTCAAGGAGAATGCTTCTCTCTACTTGGTTTGCAGTCAAGAGAAATTGGAGCGGATGTTGTTGAAGATTGTATCCAGGAGAAGATCGTTTCAGTTATAGAGATGAATGACAGGAAGTCCAGGCAACGCAAAGTGGTGGCGCCTTTTCTTTTTGAAGACGACTGCGACCAGGATTCGAACTATCAAGACAAAGAATACGAAGAAGGTGAGGATGAATTTAGTTACGTGGATTAGTAAATGTATCTATGTGTCAAGTTCTTATCAACTCCTGAGATTGCTGTAAAGCTTTGTTAGCCCACATGTAGGCTATAGTTGTAAATTGAGGATGGTTACGGGATTAGTTTGGGAAGGTCTGTTTTCAAGCTGCATGCAGTTTACTCGTTATCAGAGCAGCATTAGTACCTGAAATGTTGAAGGACATGCTCCATTAGCTTCAGCATAGTATTAACCATATCACCTACCTAACACAAGCCAAACCCCCCCACCCTCCCCCTCCCTCTTATTCTTTTTTTCTTTTCTTTTTTTATCATATCAAATGCATTTCATGTGTATACTATTTGTTAGGGTCCTTTTCAAGTTCCTTTTACCTTTTTAGACTTCTTATTTGAAGAGATTTTTGTTTATTGTTGGACTTTCTTTTGGGCATTTCTTGTGCACTCAAGCTGTATTTATATGATTTTCATTCTCTATGTGAATAGATAATAGGATAATGAGGTTGATTTTGGTTCCAAAATTAGTTTCTTGGGAAAGAGAGAAATTTTTTGAAGTTTTATGATGAAGGCCTAGAAACATATTTGTAAAGGTAAATGTTTTTTAGAATATCCTCTTACCTTTTCTAGGAAGTCTAATTTTAATTTTTAGTAAATTACACTATATATAAAATTAAAACCCTATACAGTATTCTGTTTCAGTGAGGTTATAGTTTGAATGTACCAATAACACGACTGAATATGAAGAAGTTGTTTTAGAGCTGAAAGTTGAAAAACTTGCTTTAGAAATTGTATCGTCGGTTTAGAAATTGCTTTAGGGTTGAAAGTGTTTACAATCAATGCTAATTATCTGCCAGGTGAAAGGGGAATGCCAAACTAAGAATGAGAAATTATGGCCATACTAAGATTATCTCTTGAAGTTGGCTAGTGAGTTCGATGAGATAAAATTCTAATATAAGTAGAAACAATAATCAATTTGTTGATGTCTTGGTCACCTAAACCTTGATGACGCTGATCAATATTAGGGGCAGGATTCAACTAATAAACATTAAAGTTAGAAATCTCCAAGCTTATAAGCTCATTACTGCTCACTCGAAGAGATACCAAATGAAAAACCATGGTACAATGATATCAAGAGGTTTATCCAGCATTGGGAACATCCTTTGGGAGCCTCCAAAATGGATGCAAAAACTTTAAGAAGGATGGTGATGGATTATTATTTGGATGGTGAAATCCTGTATAAAAGGTCATTGGGACTTTGCTAAGGTGTTTGAACGAGAAAGAGGCTAAACAAGCATTACAAGAAGTTCACGAGGGAATTTGCACAACTTATGTTAATAGGGATACATTAGCAAGACAGATGCAGTGATCCAGATACTTCTGGTTGACTATGAAAATGGATTGTGTTGATTATTTCAAGAAATGTCATAAGTGTCAAGTATACGATGATAAGATAAATGCATCTTCAACACCTTTGTTTAATATGACCTCACATTGACCTTTTGATATGTGGGGATTAGATGTTATAGGACCAATCAATCTAAAGACCAGCAACAAGCTTAAAGTCATCTTGTTGGTTATCGAATACTTCACTAAATGGGTAGAAGTTAACTCTTATACACACGTTACACAGAAAGTGGTCAACAGGTTCAACGAAAGTGATTTGATTTGTCACTACGACTTGTTGGCAAAATTGATAACTAACAATGCTTAGAATTTTAATAGGTTGGACTCTACACTAAGTGGAAGATTAAATACTTTAAGTTTTCTCCTTACAAACCCAAGATGAATGGTGATATCGAGACAACTAATAAGAATCTCAAGAAGATAATCTAAAATATGTTAGTCACTTATAAACATTAACATAAGGTGCTTTCGTACGCATTTCATACATACCGCACTACAATTAAAACTTCTATGGGTGCAACCCTTTACTTTTTAGTATATGAGATGGAAGCGATGATGCCTTTCAAAGTAGAGATTCCATCATTAAAGGTCTTGATGGATGCAGAACTTGAAAAATTAGAATGGGAAAAACTAAAGTTTTAGCATTTGAATCTAATTAGTGAGAAGAGACATACAACAATTCATCACCACTAGTTTTACTAGAGCAGAATGGCTAAGGCATACAACAAAAGGATTAGACTAAGAGTATTCAAAGAAAGAGACCTTGTATTAAAGAAGATCTTGTTAGTATCAGAGTAAATAAGCATCAAACTATGAAGGACTATATTTGGTAAAGAAAGCCTTTTTTAACCAAGATGGTCGAAGATGATTTACCTAAACCTATAAACTCTGATGTTGTAAGGAAGTACCATGTATAATGTATTGTGTCGATAAATCAATAAAGATCAAAGTTTGGCCAAGAATTCTTTGGTATATTTTCCTCTTTATAAACTCTAAAAAAACTCTGCATATCTTTTTCACAAAAGATCAAAAGTTTTTGGAAAATCAAAGGTATTAGTACAAATTCAAAGGTCAAATTGGTATTTGTTTTTAACAAGTGAGTTTTAGGAATTCAAGTGATTTTCTAATGAGGTGACCAAACGCTTAGAAACCTGAGAAATGAACCAAGAACCATTCAAACTAACTTTCAAGTTGAGTTTTAATTGACTGAATAATGATCCATAATTTAATTATGATGGAAACTATTTTGCATGTCCAACTAATCACAATGGATGAGAGCATAACTTATTGATCCTAAACGCATGCGTTTGAAATGATGAAAGATCATCTTCGATAATTCGTTCATAATACTTGAAAAATATCCTTTGCATGCCTTTGTTAAGCCTAGTAAAATCTTTCTTGCAAACAAACCCTAACTTGAATCACACCCCATACTAGGGGTAAGTTTAAGGATTAGAAAAGCAATTTGACCTCAGATTTATACAAAATAATCCTCAATGGTAAATGAAAAAACCAAAGGTACCCATATAAAAGTTAGGTGTACAAAGAAATTCAATGATTCAAAAAGGTTGAGCATGTCATACAAAAATAAAAATAATAAGTATGATGATGATAGTCCAAACCCAATATTATGGGCATGACAAGACCATTTTACAAAGTCAGTCTTAATCTAGAAGGTCATCAACCAAAATAAGTG
>Ga0307508_10007227_pt1 | contig 10340 bp, 7 predicted proteins | sample 9_EM_MG_FD_203089 | JGI IMG/M metagenome (GOLD analysis project Ga0307508, IMG submission 203089) | Populus trichocarpa ectomycorrhiza microbial communities from riparian zone in the Pacific Northwest, United States - 9_EM | ecosystem: Host-associated > Plants > Roots > Unclassified | place...
CCGCCGCGGCTTCTCGCCATGACCGCCGTCGGTGACCAAATCGGAAACATCCGCCTCCTCGAGCTTCTCGGCGAAGGAGGGATGGGCTCCGTCTACGCCGGCTTCGACGAGAAGCTCCAGCGCGAGGTGGCGGTCAAGGCGATCCGGGCGGACCGCCTCGACGCCGTCACCCGCGGCCGGCTGCTGCGCGAGGCGCGCGGCAGCTCGGTCACCGCGCGCGAGCTGCTGGACCGTGGCGCGCAGAAGGTCCGCCACGAGCTGGGAGCGCAGCCGCTGAGCCGCGCCCGCCTGATGGACACCATCGGTCAGACCTATTACAAGCTGGGCCTCTTCCGCGAAGCGCGTCCGTTGCTGGAAGAAGCGCTCGCCCTCCGGCGCCAGGGGCTCGCCGACGGGAGCGCCGAGATCGCCCAGAGCCTGCGCCACTTCGCCGCGCTGAGCCAGGTCGAGCACCGGCCGGAAGCGGAGGCGCTGCAGCGGCAGGCGCTCGCCGCCGAAGAGAAAGCGCACGGGCTCGAATCTCCGGACGCCGGGGCCATTTTGAACAGCCTGGGGGCGCTGTACGCCGGGCGCGGCGAGCTCGACAAGGCCGAGCCGTTGCTGCAAAGGTCTCTGGCGATCCGGGAAAAAGCATTGGGACCGAACAATCCAGCGGTCGCCGAGACGCTCCACAACATCGCCATCACCAGGGTGGTCCGCAGCAGATACGCGGAGGCGGAGGCCCTGTTCCGCCGCGCTCTCGCCATCCGCGAGGCGGCCTTCCCCCCGGACCATCCCGACATCGCGCTGAACCTGGAGGCGCTGGCCGTCCTGAATCTCCGGCTGAAGCACTTCGCCGACGCGGAGCCGCTGCAACGCCGGGCCGTGGCGATCCAGGAGAAGACCCTCGGCCCGGACCACCCAAAGCTGGGCTACAGCCTTTCCAATCTCGCCTGGATCTGCGCCAGCCTGGGCAAGCGAGAGGAGGCGAAAGCGCTGTTCCGGCGGTCGCTTGCGGTGCGGGAAAAAGCCCTCGGCCCGAACCATCCCGAGGTGGCGAAGTCGCTCAGCGACCTGGCCAATTTCTACGCCGATGAGAAACGCACCGCGGCGGCGGAACCCCTCTTCCGGCGCGCGCTGGACATCCAGGAAAGAGAGCTGTCTCCGACCCATCCAGCTCTGCTTGAGACGCTTGGGCTCTACGCGTCGCTGCTGCGCACCCAGGGAAAAGATGCCGCGGCCGCTGCGCTCGAAGCGCGGATCGAAGCGGCCAATAAAAAGCCCTGAGGATCTGACCTCGCCATGACCGCCATCGGTGACCAGATCGGAAACATCCGCCTCCTCGAGCTTCTCGGCGAAGGAGGGATGGGCTCCGTCTACGCCGGCTTCGACGAGAAGCTCCAGCGCGAGGTGGCGGTCAAGGCGATCCGGGGAGACCGCCTCGCTGCCGCCACCCGCGGCCGGCTGCTGCGCGAGGCGCGGGCGCTCTCCCGCTTCGCCCACCCCTCCATCTGCGCCATCTACGGCTTCGTCGAAGGGACGGACAACGACTACCTGATCCTCGAGCGGGTGCGCGGCAGGAGCCTGCAAGAAGCCCTCCAGACCGGGCCGGCAGGGATCGCCCCGGCGCTCCGGCTCTCTGTCGCCGAGCAGGTGGCCGAGGCGCTCGTGGCCGCGCATGCCCATGGCATCGTGCACCGCGACCTCAAGCCGGCCAATGTCATGCTCACGCCTGAAGGCGCGGTGAAGGTGCTCGACTTCGGCCTCGCCTACTCGCTGAATGCAGGCGAAGCGGTGAGCCCCGGGCTGAGCGTGGCGCTACCGGCGGAGGGGCAGACCGGTTATCTGCGCACCGAGTTTGGCGCCGTCCTCGGAACCGCCGTGGCCATGAGCCCCGAGCAGGCGCGCGGCGAGGCGGTGACCGCCGCCAGCGACATGTACTCCTTCGGCCTGCTGCTCCAGGAGCTGATGACCGGGCAGCCGCCCTACGAGCCGAACCTGCCGATCGATCTGCTGATGATCAAGGTGTTCGACGGCGATGTCCGCCCGGTGACCGGGCTGGATCCGGAGATGACCGATCTGATCCGGCGCCTGGAGTCGCTGGCTCCGGAGGCGCGCCCTTCCGCGGCGGAAGCCCTGAGCCGGTTGCGCCGCATCCGCGACCGGCCGCGGCGCCGGCTGCGCGCGGCCCTTGCGGCTCTGGCGGCTCTGATCGTCGCCGGAGCGGCGCTCAAATACGCCTTCGACCTGCGGCGGGAGCGCGACGCGGCGGTCCACGCGCGGCAGGAGGCGGAGGCGGCCCGCGCCGAGGCGGAGCGTTCGCGCCAGGGAGCCGAAGAGGTCTCGGCCTTCATGATGGGCGTTTTCTCGGTGTCGGACCCCGGCGAGGCGCGCGGCAGCTCGGTCACCGCGCGCGAGCTGTTGGACCGCGGCGCGCAAAAGATCCGCCATGAGCTCGGAGCGCAGCCGCTGAGCCGCGCCCGGCTGATGGACACCATCGGAGAGACGTACTACAAGCTGGGCCTCTATCGCGAAGCGCGTCCGCTCCTGGAGGAAGCGCTCGCCCTCCGCCGCGGGCTGGCGAACAGCAAGGCGGAGGTCGCCCAGAGCCTGCGCCATCTCGCCCTGCTGAGCCAGGTCGAGCACCGGCCGGAAGCCGAGGCGTTGCAGCGCCAGGCGCTCGCGGCCGAAGAGGCGGCGCACGGCCCCGAGTCTCCGGATGTCGCTTCGATCTTGAGCAGCCTGGGAGGGCTGTATGCCGGCCGCGGCGAAATCGACCAAGCCGAGCCGTTGCTGCAAAGAGCCCTGGCGATCCGCGAGAAGACGCTCGGAGCGGGCAACCCGGCGGTCGCCGAAACGCTCAACAACCTCGCCATTCTCAGGGGGATCCAAGGCAAATATGCGGAGGCGGAGCCGCTGTTCCGCCGCGGCCTGGCCATCCGCGAGGCCGCGCTCCCCCCGGACCATCCCGACATCGCGGCGAACCTCGAAGCGTTGGCCGTCCTGGACCTCCGGCAGAAGCGTTACGCCGAGGCGGAGCCGCTGCAACGCCGGGCCGTGGCGATCCAGGAGAAGACCCTCGGCCTGAACCATCCAAAGTTGGGGTACAGCCTCTCCAATCTCGCCTGGATCTGCGCCAAGTTGGGTCAAAAAGAGGAGGCGGAAGCGCTGTTCCGGCGGGCGCTCGCGGTGCGGGAAAAAGCTCTCGGCCCGAATCATCCCGAGGTGGCGAAGTCGCTCAGCGACCTGGCCAGCTTCTACGTCGAGGCGAAGCGCGGCGCCGAAGCCGAGCCCCTCTTCCGCCACGCATTGGACATCCAGGAACGCGAGCTGTCGCCGACCCATCCGGACCTGCTGGAGACGCTCGCGGAGCTCGCACCGCTGCTGCGCGCCCGGGGAAAAAACGCCGAGGCGGCGGCTCTGGAGGCGCGGATTGCAGCGGCCAAGAAAAAGCCTTGAGGGAGCAGCTCAGCCGGCTCGGTCTGGCCTGGCCTGGCCTTCCATCTGCCGAGACCGCTCTCCGCTGCTCTCTCCGGTCATTGGCGGCACCCAGCGGTCGAGGAGCTCCGCGAGCTGCTCCAGGACGACAGGCTTGGTGATGTAGTCGTCCATCCCCGCCGCCAGACACTTCTCCCGCTCCCCCTTCATGGCGTGCGCGGTGACCGCGATGACCGGCATGTGCCGGCCGCCTCCTTCGCGCCGCCGCAGCCGGCGGGTCGTATCGTAGCCGTCGACGCCGGGAAGCTGGCAATCCATGAGCACCGCGTCGTACGCGGCGTGCTCCAGCGCCATCAGCCCTTCTTCGCCGTCCGGCACCGCGTCGGCGGTAAACCCCAGGGCCGCGAGCTGGGCGAGGAGCACATGGCGGTTGATCTCGTTGTCTTCCACGATCAGGAGACGGCATTCGGGGCGTTGCCGGATCTTCGCTCGGCCTGCCGCTGCCAGGGTGGCCGGCCCGCCGGCCAGGCTCACCTCCGGCAACCGCAGCGGAATGCGGAACCAGAACGTCGAGCCGACGTTGCGTTCGCTTTCGACGCCGATGGTCCCGTCCATCAGCTCGACGAGGCGGCGGGAGATCGCCAGCCCCAGCCCGCTGCCGCCGAAGCGCCGTGCCGTCGTGCTCTCCACCTGGGAGAAGGCCTGGAAGAGGCGCGTCTGATCTTCCAGCGAAATGCCGATTCCGGTATCGCGCACGGTGAAGAGGACCATGCCGGCTTCGCGCTCCGGAGTGACGCACACCTCCACCGCGCCGCGCGGCGTGAATTTGATCGCATTGCCGACCAGGTTGAGCAGCACCTGACGCAAGCGCGCCGGGTCCGCGCGTACCTTCTCCGGCAGGTGGATGGAAACCTCCAGACGGAGCGACAACTCCTTCGCGATGGCTCGCGGCCGCAGGAGGCGGATGATCCCTTCGGCGAGGGTCCGCAGCGAGACGTCGGTCTCCTGGACCTGCAGCCTGCCGGCCTCGATCTTCGACAGGTCGAGGATGTCGTCCACCAGGGTGAGGAGAGACTGCGCACAGGCGTCGATCGTCTCCGCCTGCTCGTACTGCTCCGCCGTCAGGGACGAGCGCAGGAGCAGGCCGACCATCCCGATCACGCCGTTCATCGGCGTGCGGATCTCGTGGCTCATGTTGGCCAGGAACGAGCTCTTGGCCACATCCGCCGCGCGAGCCTTCTGCTCGGCCCACTTGCGCACGTCGATCTCCGTCTGGAGCTGGCGCTCCGCCATGCCTCGGATGAGGATGAACACCGAGATGAGGAGCGCCAGGCACAGCACGGCGAACGACAGGTCGAGAACGTCCACCGCGGCCCCGTGGCCGTGACCGGACAGAAAGAAGGCGGTGCCGAGGCCTGCCAGAGTCCACACCCAACCCCATCCCAGGCCGGTGGCACCGAAAGCCATCGCCACCAGCAAGGCAAGCCAGCCGAGACCCGGGCCGCCGGCCTCGGCCAGAAGAGAGCCGGTCACCAGCAGGATGTAGAGCAGACTGACGGCGAGATGGCCACAGAGGCCGGCCGCCCAGAAAGTCCGCAGAACGAGCCGGTTCAACACCCCGGCTGTCAGAACCCCGAGAGCCAACCACGCCGTGTGCGGCGTTCCCGCGGCCAGAGAGCGCAGGCCGATGCAGAGCGCAGCAAGGCACACGACATCCTGAGTGCTTCCCGCAAAACGGACTCGCTGCAGGAGCACCGGATCGGCGGTTGCCGGTTCGAGACCGGCGTCCAACCAGGCAAAGAGGTGTCGTTCGAGCACGGCGTTGGCCCGAGTATAGTCCCTTGCAAGTCCGCTGAGGACAGAACTTCAGTGAACTCAAAATATCAGGAGCGGTTCTTTCATCTCCCCGGCTGCCCGCCTTGAGGGAGAAGAGATAGGTCAAGAGGCTGAACGTCGTCTTCGAATCGAGGTCGTCGTCCGCCTCCGAGCCATGTCGAGCGCTCAGTCTATCCCGTCGTAAGATAGGTGGATGGCCGATCTGCCCGAGTCTCTGCCTGAATATCTGCCCGACTACCGGGCCATGTTGCAAGTCGCCCTCGAAGAGGCCCGCCGCGGCCTCGCCGAGGGTGGCATTCCCATCGGCGCAGCGCTCTTCCATCGCGACGGGCGCCTCCTCGGCCGAGGGCACAACCGGCGCGTGCAGGAGAACGATCCGTCCGTGCACGGCGAGACCGACGCCTTCCGTAAAGCCGGCCGCCAGCGGCGCTACCGCGACACGATCATGGTCACCACCCTGGCCCCCTGCTGGTACTGCAGCGGCCTGGTGCGCCAGTTCCGTATCGGCACCGTCGTCGTCGGCGAGTCGGTCAACTTCGCCGGCGGCATCGCCTGGCTGCGGGAGACCGGCGTCGAGGTGATCGACCTCGAATCCGAAGACTGCATCCGCCTCCTCGGCGACTGGATCGCGGCTCACCCCGATCTGTGGAATGAGGACATCGGGGAGGACTGACTGAGACCGGCACGGATCTCGCAGCTTGGCGGACTCGGAGGTGACGTCATGATCCGCAAGCTCAAGAGTGGCGAATACCGGCTGTACTCGCAAAAGAAGGACACCAAGACGGGGAAACGGAGAAACCTGGGAACCTTCGCGAGCCGTGAGGCGGCGGAAAAGCACGAACGAGCGGTGCAGTACTTCAAGAATGGGTAGGGGCGCCTCCCCTCAACGACTGTGGTTTTTTGAGGACTACTTCGACGGCAAGCCGGATGCTGTGGCCATGTTCTGGCGGGTCATGAACCTGCGCCTCTCAGCCGCCGCTTGGCGAAGCTCCAGATCGCTCTTGGACAGGCGCACTGAAAGAAGACTGCTGGCGGCCTCGCCTGGCTGCGGGAGACCGGCTCAAGGAGTGCGTGTCTTGACCACCGCGGCGCCTCGCTCCAGTTGCTGGTGGTCCAGAGTGACCAGCTCCATGTCGAGCTGCCGCGCCAGCGCGACATAGATGGCGTCGCAGCCGCGCAGCCGTTGCTCGGCGGCGATCTCCGCTGCTCGCGCCGCGAGCGCCTCCGTGACGGGAAAAAGCTCGACCAGACGCCGCGAGCGGAGCAGGCTGACCGACTGCCTGGCGAGCTCCTCATCTCCGAGACCCCGGCCGAGAGCAGAAGCCACCTCGGACAGAAGAATCGCGGGAGAGACGACAGGCTCGTCTTCTCCTCCGGTCTCCAGGAGCCAGAGACGGCTCGACGCATGGCTGGGCTCATCCAATTTGAAGAGGGCCACGCACACGCTGGCGTCGACGACAGGCATCTATCGCCGCTGCTCTTCCACCAGCTCCAGGGCACTCTTCGGCGAGCGCCAGGACTGGGCGATCTGCTCCGCAAGAGCGTCCAGTGTCTTCAGAGCCTCTTCGCGCTGCACTTGTGGTCGAGGCATGGGACATTCTTCCAGGTGGGCGGCTACGGCGATTCTGGGACGCAAAGCCGGCCGCCAGCGGCGCTACCGCGACACGAGACCGGCATGACCGCCCCGCCGCTTCATGCGTTGCCGCGGCGCGCTGCGGGGAGTAGGCTCTCCGCGACCGGCCGGCCCGGCCGGCCCCGAAAAAGGAGCCTGCGCATGAAGTCATCTCTTGCCGCCTTCTCGGCCGCCGCCCTCCTCGGGCTCGCGGCTGCTCAGCCGGCCCGCTGCGAGCCGCCCGCGACCCAGCCGGTGAGGCCGCTGACCACCCTGCCGTATACGCCGAGCCTGGAGCCCGCGTTCATGGACCGCTCGGCGGACCCCTGCGTCGATTTCTACACCTACTCCTGTGGCAAATGGTCGGCGAAGAATCCGATCCCGGGGGATCAGTCGCGGTGGAGCGTGTATTGGAAGCTGGACCTGGAGAATCATCAATTCCTCTGGGGCATGCTGGAGGAAGCCTCGCGCCCCGATCCCGGCCGTGACGCCAATACCCGCAAGATCGGAGACTATTTCGCGGCCTGCATGGACACCGCGGCGCTCGACAAGGCCGGAGCGGCCCCCTTGCGCGGCGACCTCGACGCCATCGCGGCTCTGAAGTCCGGCGCCGGTCTCGCGGCTCTGCTCGGCCGGTTGCAGCCGACCGCGGACCCGGGGACCTATTTCTTCGGCTTCGGCTCCGGCCAGGACTACGAGAATTCCACCCAGGTCATCGGCTTTGCCGGCGGCGGCGGCCTGGGACTGCCCGATCGTGACTACTATCTGAACGACGACGCCAAATCGAAGGAAGCGCGGGAGCACTATCTCGCCTTCATCCAGCACCTCTTCGAGCTGCTCGGCGACAAGGACGCGGCGCAGGAGTCCGCGGCGGTGATGCGCGTCGAGACGGCTCTCGCCAAGGCCTCGCTCTCTCCGGTCGAGATGCGGGACCCGCACAAGCTCGACCACCGCATGGACCGCGCGGGCCTGCAGAAGCTGACCCCGGCGTTCCATTGGAACGACTACCTCAAGGCGATCGGCCAGCCGGAGCTCAACGTCTTCAACGTCACCGAGCCCGAGCTGTACCGCGAATTCGACCGGCTGATCGCGGCGGGTCATCAGAACGGTCTCAACGACCTGCGGGCCTACCTGCGCCTGCATCTGGCCGCGGCGAAGGCGCCTTTCCTGTCGGCTCCCTTCGTCCGCGCCGACTTCGATTTCTACCAGGCCTATCTCCAGGGAGCGAAGGAGATGCCGCCGCGGTGGAAAACCTGCGTGCAGCTCGTCGACCGCGATCTCGGCGAAGCGCTGGGCGAGGTTTTCGTGCGCAAGATCTTTCCGCCCGACACCAAGGCCGGGGCGCAGGAGATGCTGACCCGCATCCGCGTCGTCATGGAGCGGCGGCTCAAGGAGCTGCCCTGGATGAGCGAGGCGACCAAGCAGAAAGCGCTCGCCAAGCTCCACGCCATGCGCGACAAGATCGGGTATCCGGAGCACTGGCGGGACTATTCGGCCCTGGAGGTGAAACGGGACGACTTCGCGGGTAACGTGAGCCGCGCGCATGTTTTCGAGATGCGCCGGCAGCTCGCCAAGATCGGCAAGCCGGTCGACCGCGGCGAATGGGATCTGACGCCGCCGACGGTCAACGCCTACTACAACACGTTCATGAACGACATCAACTTCCCGGCGGGCGTGCTGCTGCCGCCGCTCTACGATCCGAAGCTGGACCTGGCGCCGAGCTACGGCGACACCGGCGGCACGATCGGCCATGAGCTGACCCACGGCTTCGACGACGAAGGCCGCCAGTTCGACGCCCAGGGGACCCTGAAAGACTGGTGGACGCCCAAGGACGACGCCGAGTTCCGCCAGCGCGCCCAGTGCGTGTCCGACCAGTACGCCCAGTACACCGTGGTGGACGACATCAAGATCAACAGCAAGCTGACCCTGGGCGAAGACGTCGCCGATCTCGGCGGCACGATCCTCGCCTACTACGCCTGGAAAGACGCGACCCAGGGCCAGACGCTGGAGCCGCGCGACGGCCTCACGCCGGACCAGCGTTTCTTCGTCGGCTTTGCGCAGTGGGCCTGCGGCGAGGACCGGCCCGAGTCGTTGCGGCTGATGGCCCGCGTGAACCCCCACTCGCCGCACCAGGCGCGCATCAACGGCGTCATGGTGAACATGACGGAGTTCGCCGCCGCCTTCTCCTGCAAGCCGGGGCAGCCCATGGTCAAAGAGCCGGACAAGGTCTGCCGCATCTGGTGAGCTGACCTCTCTGGACCACACCGATTCGCGCCGGGCGTGCCGAGAGCACTGGTTCTCGGTTATAATCCGTCGCGAAGATGCAACATAAAACTCCTCACCGGGAGATCCCTCTCCCGGAAGACACCGCTTCGGAGACCGCGGAAATCCGCGGCTGGGAAGGGCTTGCCGAGTGGACGGGCGGGCTGCCGCCCGAGGACGTCGAGCCGCTCGCCGCGGTGCATGACCTGGAGCCGGTCTATCCGCTGCTCCATGCCCTGACCGGACGCTCGCCGCGCGATTTCTTCGCCCGCGCGGCGGTCGTCGAGGCGCTGGTCGAGAGCGCGCGGGCGGCGTTTTCCAATGAAGATCTCGACGAAATCCTCTACTGGCTGACCGAGCCGGCGCGCGCCGCGGTGGTGCGGGCGTTGAGCCAGAGCGGCTGGCTGGAGTTCGACCGCGCGGTGTCCGGATACGTGCTCACCGACTCCGGGCGCTGGGCGCACGACGTGCTGTCGTTCCTCCACCGGCGGCTCCGCGAGAGCGAGCTGCTGCCCACCGTGGCCGGCGTGCGCTACGCCCTCGACATCGGTCTCGATCCGCTGCGGCATCTCCAATCCATGCGCTCCCGGCTGGTGGCGTTGCGCGAGGAGATCGACGCGGCGCTGGCCTCGCATTCCGAGGTGGTGCTGCGGCGGACGGCGGACAAGCTGGGGGAGGCCATGGCGTTGTCCGGCCGCATCCGCGCGGTGCTCGACGCGGTGCATCTCGACCAGGTCGCCGCCCGCCGCGTGGCGCGCGAAATCCACGATCTGCTGTCGCGCCTGCACGGCGCCGGCTCCGAGTTGCACGCCGCCATCACCGAGGTCGGCAAGCAGTATTTGCGTCTCACCGCCGGCTTGACCGTCGAGCAGATCGTCCGCGCGCTGATGGACAAGACGCTCGATGAGCTGGCTGAGGTCGGCCGCGCGGCTCTCTGGCCGGCTCTCGCGCCGCCGCCGCTCCTCACCACCGAGGCGGTCGCGCACGCCGCGGAGATCCAGGCGTTGCGCGACCGGCCCGCCGCGCCGCCGGTGGTGTGGGGCGAGCCGGACGAGGCGCCGCGGGCGACCGACGTGCTGGAAGCGCCGCCGGAGGTGGAACGCCTGCTCGCGGATCTGACGCGGATCACCGTTGCGACGCCGCTGTCCAGCGTGATTCCTGCCGGGGGAACAGGCGAGGCCGGAGAATCATTCTTGCGTGCCAGCCTGCTGTC
>Ga0307508_10007228_pt1 | contig 10340 bp, 8 predicted proteins | sample 9_EM_MG_FD_203089 | JGI IMG/M metagenome (GOLD analysis project Ga0307508, IMG submission 203089) | Populus trichocarpa ectomycorrhiza microbial communities from riparian zone in the Pacific Northwest, United States - 9_EM | ecosystem: Host-associated > Plants > Roots > Unclassified | place...
GAAGATGCTGGCGGAAGACATCGAGGCCGGACACGGCTCGCTGCGCATCCGCCAGTCCGATCCGTCCAACCTCGTGGTCGGCGTCAACATGGCGACGACGCCCGGCAAGGTGATCTTCCAGAACGAGTTGATGCAGCTGATCCAGTACACGCCGACCACGGAGACCGTGCTGCGCACGCCGCTCCTGATCGTGCCGCCCTGGATCAACAAGTTCTACATCCTCGATCTCAAGCCGGAAAAATCCTACATCAAATGGTGCGTCGATCAGGGCATCACGGTGTTCGTGATCTCGTGGGTCAATCCGGACAAGGAACTCGGCAACAAGACCTTCGACGACTACATGAAGGAAGGTCCGCTGACCGCGATGGACGTCATCGAAAAGGTGACGGGTGAAATGAAGGTCCACACCGCCGGCTATTGCGTCGGAGGCACGCTATTGGCCTCGACGCTGGCGTGGCTTGCCGAAAAGCGCCGCCAGCGCGTCACCTCGGCGACGTTCTTTGCAGCGCAGGTCGACTTCACCCATGCCGGCGATTTGCTTGTTTTCGTCGACGAAGACCAGATCTCGGCGCTCGAACGCGACATGGAGGCTGCCGGCGTGCTCGAGGGCAGCAAGATGGCGATGGCCTTCAACATGCTGCGTTCGAACGATCTGATCTGGTCCTATGTCGTCAGCAATTATCTGAAGGGAAAGGCGCCCTCCTCGTTCGACCTGCTGCACTGGAATTCCGATGCGACGCGGATGCCGGCAGCCAACCATTCGTTTTATCTGCGCAACTGCTATCTGGAAAACCGGCTGTCGACCGGCAGCATGGTGCTGGACAACACGCTGCTCGATCTGTCGAAGGTGAAAGTGCCGGTCTACAATCTGGCGACGCGAGAAGACCACATCGCGCCGGCGGATTCGGTCCTGTACGGCTCGCAGTTCTTCGGCGGCCCGGTCAAATACGTGCTGTCGGGCTCGGGCCACATCGCCGGCGTGGTCAATCCGCCGGCGTCGGGCAAATACCAGTACTGGACCAACGACAAGATCAAGGATGTCAAGCTCGCCGACTGGCTCAAGAACGCCACCGAGCACAAGGGATCGTGGTGGCCGGACTGGCGCCAATGGCTGGAGAGCCTCGACGCCGAAATGGTACCGGCGCGCGTGGTCGGATCCGAGACGATGCCGCCGCTCGAGGATGCGCCCGGCAGCTACGTTCGCGTCCGCGCATAGCGCAAGCCGGCGGGGTTGGCTATAAAAGACCGTCCCGTGTCGGGATTCGAAATCGAGTGAGGGGGAAACGATGACGCGTGAATTGTTCTGGCTGACGCTGACGGTGATTTTGACCGGCGTGCTCTGGATCCCCTATATCCTCAACCGCTGTCAGGTCCGCGGCCTTACCGGCGCCATGGCCAATCCCTCGCGCAACGACAAGCCGCACGCCGAATGGGCCAACCGGCTGATGTTCGCGCACGACAATGCGATCGAGAACCTCATCATCTTCGCGCCGTTGGTCCTGATCCTCAACGCGGCCGACTATTCCACCAAATGGACCGTGATGGCCTGCGCAGTGTATTTCTGGGCCCGCGTCGCCCATCTGATCGTCTATACGCTGGGCCTGCCGGTGTTCCGCACCCTCGCCTTCACCGTCGGCTTCCTGGCGCAGGCCGTGCTGGCGCTGGCGATCTTCAAGATTTTGTAGTTTGGGGCCTCAGCTCGCCGCCATCGCTCCGGTCTTCGGCCGGTGGCGGCTGAGCCAATACAGCATCAGCAGAGCGGCGGTTGCGCATAGTGTGGCGAAGCCAAGCAATGCGTTGCTGCCGAAATTCGCCAAGAGGCCGACCAGGATCGGCGGCGAAGCCGCGGAGATCAGGTTGAGCGGCATCGCAATGCGCGACGTGGCTCTGGTAAACTCGACATTGTCGTAGAACACCAGCGGGATGGTCGCCCGTGCGACCGCGAGTGCGCCGCTGCCGAGGCCATACAGCAGGATGAAGGTTGCGATGATCCAGTGCGATCCGCCGCCGATCATCAGCAGAAGGATCGCCGCGACAATGGTTGCGGCGGCAATCAGCGCCGTGGTGATGCCATCCCACCGGCCGCCGCCCAGAAAATCGAGACCCCGGGCGCTGACCTGAATGACCCCCAGCATCGAGCCGAAGGTCACCGCCTGCGTCGGCGACAGGCCCTCCGCTTTCAGCACCTCGATCATGGTGGCGCTGAGTCCGAAGGTGACGAAAGCGCACAACACGGTCGCCGTTACGATCAGGTAGAATGTGCTCTTTCGGACGATGCGGGCTTCGCCCGAAACGTGCATCGAACCAACATTATCTTTCCGTTCCGCCCGACGCGGCAAACCTAAGACGTAGAGCGGAAGGGAGACCAGGACCAACATGGCCGCATAGACGAGACACGTTCCGCGCCAGCCTACGGCGCCCGAAAGGAACGAAGTGGTCGGCCAGAAGATACTGCTCGACAACCCCGTCACCAGCATCATGGCGCCGATCGCACGACGTGCACCACGGCCCGCGACCTCGTTGAGCAGGATATAGGTGGCCGTGGCCAGCGTGGCGCTGCCGCCGGTACCGAGGATCGCCCAGGCCAGGAAATACAGCACGGGGCCGTCTGCAAGCGACAGCAGAACGAAGCCCGGCACGCTGATAATCGTGCCTGCGATCATCACCTGCCGCGCGCCAAACCGGGTGAACGGCTTGGCCAGAAAGGGAGCCCACAGGCCCATCACCACGTACAGGACCGAGTTGCCGGCAAATACCGCCGAGATGTCCATGTGAAGATCGGCTGCCAGTTGCCGCCCGACGACGGCAGGAAGGCCGATCGTACCCCACCCAATGAGCTGCGTGATCGCAAGAACAACCAGTACGCCGAAAATTTTCTTGTTGGGTTCCAAGAACCGCCTTCTTTCTCCGCTACCGCTGATGCCCAGCCAGGCTTCAGAGGCTCTTCCTGGTCAGGATGAAAAGCATCCTGGCCGATTCATTGTCGAAACCTTTGACCTCGCCGCTCTCGATGTCCAGCGAGCTCCAGTTGCCGGCGCTGGCATAATTGGTTCGCAGCCAGTCCTCCGACGGATAATTGTAATAGCGATTGAACGTGTCACGCCCCTCCGTGTCGCCGGTCTTGAAGCTGGCGTAGAAAACGCCGCCCGGTTTCAGAGCACGCCAGATCAGGTTGAGGATCTGCGGCAGCTCTGCCCGTGGCACATGCAACAGGCACGCATTGGCCCAGACCCCATCATAGGCCTCGACCTCGTCGAGATCGCCAAACAGCAGCGTCCCAACCGGGCGGCCGAGGCGGCGCGTGGCCTCCGCGGCCATTTCCGGCGACCCGTCAGTAGCTGAAACGTCAAAGCCCTGCGTCAGCATTTCCGCGGTGTCGAAGCCGGCGCCGCATCCGAGTTCGAGAATGGCAGCACCCGGCGAAAGCTGCGCCAGAAAGCGACTGAGCCGAACCCGACGCGAGGTCATCTCACGCTCGGCATAGGCGCTTGCGTTCTCCCCGTAGAATCGCAGGGTCGCTTTATCAGTGCCGTCCATGCCGTTCATGCCCTCATGGTTCGGCAAGGCCCAGCATCAGCCGCATGTTCTGCACCGCCGCCCCGGACGCGCCCTTGCCGAGATTGTCGAGCCGCGCGACCAGCACCGCCTGACGATGCTTGTCGCTGGCAAAGACGTACAGCTCGAGCTTGTTGGTCTCGTTAAGCGCCTCGGGCTCGAGCTTTCCGCTCTTGAAGGCCGCGTGGTCGAGCGGCATGACAGAGACATATTTGCTGCCGGCGTAGCGCTTCGCCAATGCCGCGTGCAGCGCCGCACCGTCGGGCTTGCCCGGCAGCGTGTCGAGATGCAGCGGCACCGACACCAGCATGCCCTGCCGGTAACGGCTGACCGAGGGAACGAAGATCGGGCGTCGCGTCAGATGCGAATAGAGCTGCGTCTCCGGCAAATGCTTGTGCTCGAAGCCTAGCCCATAAAGCTCGAAGGCCGGCGCGGTGCCGCCCTCAAAGCTCTCGATCATCGACTTGCCGCCACCGGAATAGCCGCTCACCGCATTGATGGTGACGGGATAGTCGGCCGGCACCAGGCCGGCATCTACCAGCGGCCGCAGCAGCGCCACCGCTCCGGTCGGATAGCAGCCCGGGTTCGAGACTTTTCTCGCTGATCGAATCTTGTCGGCCTGGTCGGGCGTCAGTTCGGCAAAGCCATAGGTCCAGTCCGGCGCGACGCGATAGGCCGTCGAGGCGTCCAGCACTTTTGGTCCACCGGCTCCCATGCCGTCGATCAGCGCCACGGTCTCCCTGGCGGCCTCATCCGGCAAACAGAGGATCACGAGGTCGACCTCCGCCATCAGCGCCCGTTTTGCCGATGGATCCTTGCGCTTGTCTTCGGCGATGCTTTTCACCACGACGTCGCTCTGTTGGCGCAACCGTTCCGCAATGCCAAGCCCCGTCGTTCCGGATCCGCCGTCGACAAAGACGGCTGGCTTTGCGGTCTTGCTGCTGGCTGTGGTTTGGCCTTTCGGCTGCTTGGTATCGGTGAGGGTCATGGCGCGTTCCTCCAATCCGCCGCTGCGCTGACGGGCATGGGTGATTTGTAATCCAACTGCGGCCGCAGCGCGACCATCTGCTTTGCGATCGTCTGGGCACTTTCGTCCGGACGTTGCAGCATGGCTGAAGCGATCGCGGCATGATCGGCGTCGGACTTGTGCTGGTTGAGCTTGAACGAGCCTTCAACCTCTTCCACCGTCATCACCAGCCCCACGATCGCTTTCCTCAATGCCTCCAGCCGCCCGGCCGTCATCTTCGAGGACGTCCAGGGCTTCTTGGGCAACAGCCAGTCCTCGAACTTGGCGCTCAGCGTCTCGATCTGCTCGGCCAGCTCGTCGTCGGACAGGGTCCGCACCGTGCCGGTCAGGTGCACCACCTGATAGAGCCAGGTCGGCACCTGGTCCGGCGAGACGTACCAGTCGGGCGAGACATAGGCATCCGCGCCGTTGACGGCCAGCAGCCACGAATGGCTGCCGCCGGCGAGCTTTACCAGCGGATTGTGACGGGCAACATGAAACGCCGCGCGCGGCGTGCCGTCATCGGCAAAGCTCAGATAGAACGGCAGCGACGAGGCGATCGGCTTGTTGCCATCCCACGCGCAGACGAGGCCAAAGCCACGGGTTTGCGCAAACGCCAGGCTCGCGGCACGGTCGGACTTGAACATCGGAGGCGTATACATTTCAAACTCCTGCTTGACGTAGGAGCCGCCTGATCAAACCGCGTGTCTTGAAGGGAGAGCGCCGCGGATCGGATCCGGCGGCAGAGGCGATGATCTTAAACGCAGACGACCGCCCATACCGCGATAATGCGGCGGCGGGCGATGAGGCTGGTCGAAGCGTTGATCATGGGCGCGGGCTATAAGGCCGCGCCCGCGCCACGTCAACTTTTTTCACGTCATTCCGGGATGGTCCAAAGGACCAGCCCTCTGGGGCGCAATTGCGCATCTGAGGTTCGGTCGCTCCGCGCCCGCCCCGGAATGACCGAAGGTCAGATCACCGGGCTCCATGGCGCCGGCACCAGCCGGTAGCCGGTGCCATCCTTCTCGACATAACCGTTAGCCGGGAACGGGTAATGGAAGCCCTGGACGCGCATCTTGTCGGCAACCAGCATGTCATAGACCTTGCGGCGGGTGGCTTCCGCCATCGCCGGATCCTGGTCGAACATCAGATGCCAGCCCGGATTGGTGACGAAAAGCGCCGGAAGGTTGGTGACGTCGGACTGGATGAACAGCTTGTCGGAGCCGGACGACAGTACATACGAGGTGTGTCCCGGCGTGTGGCCGAACGAGCCGATCGCGAGCAATCCCGGCGCAACATCCTTGCCCAGCTCGTAGGGGGTGACTTTCTTCTTCAATCCCGCGTCAAAAACGCGACGGGCATTGGCGAACACGCCCTTCATGCGGTCCGAGGTCTGCTTGCCCATCTCGCCGTCATCCATGAAATATTTCCACTCCGGCGCCGGCACCAGCACCTCGGCATTGGGAAACGCCAGCGTGTTGTCCGCCGTCAGCAGGCCGTTGATGTGATCGCCGTGGAAATGCGAAATCACCACCATATCGATGGCCTTGGGATCGACCCCCGCCGCTGCCATGTTGCTGGCAAATTGTCCGACGGCGCCCTTGCTGGAAGCGAAGGCGCCCGGGCCGTTGCCGGTGTCGATGACGACCAGCTTGCCGCCGGTATTGATCACCAGCGGCGCGAACTGGATGCTCATCTTGTCTTTCGGCATGAACGCCTTTTCGAGCGCGGCGTTGACTTCATCCTTCTTCATGTTGAGGACGAAGGTCTCGGGCAGCGCAAAATTATTGACGCCGTCGGAGATCACGTTCACCTGCGCGTCGCCGACCTTGTAGCGGTAGAAGCTCGGCGCCTGCTTGTCGGCCACTGGCGCCGCCGCCTTGGCGAGCGAAATGGGCAGCAAGGGTGAAGCAGCCAGAGCCGCGGCTCCGGCGAGTGCGTGACGTCGTGTCAGTTCCATCTGATGTCCTCCCAGGAAAACGATTGAATGCGGTGCGCGGAGTTTTCCGCTTTTCTTGACCAGTTCTTTGGCTTGATAGCACGATAACGGCAATGCGCCGGCGGCGCTGACAACTCCCCCGTATCTTGGGAGCTAACCCCCGCAGCTGCGGCTTATTCCTTCCGTCAAGCCTGCCGTATTCCCCGCGGTCCGAAATGACGCAATTTGCACCGGCCTTCACAGCCCCTTGGACAATCCGAGTTGCCGAAGCAGGCTGCTCCAGAACGAATTGGCGGCCGTCAACCCCGCCAGGCGGGCGCTGGCATCCTGATTGCCGCCATCGGCCGCCTTGCCGTACCACTTGATGGCCTCTTGGGTATCCTTCGGCACGCCAGTGCCGCTCTCGTAGGCCCAGCCCAGATTATATTGCGCCCTGCGCTCGTTTCGATCGGCAGCGTTGCGAAGCCAAAATATCGCCTTGGTGAAATCGAGCGGCACGCCCCGGCCGTGGACATAAAGCAATCCCAGGCTCATCTGCGCCCAAGCATAGCCTTGATCGGCCGCCTTGGCATACCATTCGGCCGCGAGCCTTGCGTCGCGCGCGACACCCAGCCCCTGTTCGTAGAAATAGCCGATGTGCGATTGGCTGTAATCATCGCCCTGCTCCGCCGCCTTCAGGAACCAGCGCATGGCCTCGCCATAGTCACGCTCGACGCCGCGGCCGGTTTCGTACATGCTGCCCACATACGATTGAGCCCTGCGGTTCCCATCCGCGGCGATCGGCTTGAGCCGCGTCATCGCGAGCTTGTATTCCTTTGCCAGGAACGCTTTTTCGCCTTCGTCAAAATCGGTGTTGACGTCGCGCACATTGGCTGGGGATTTCGGCATCAGGCCGACCGGCCCGTATTTGAATTCCGTGAACTTGTCCAAGCCCGTCTTGATTGCGGCGGCGAATTCCGCTGGACAAACTGCGGCATCGAACGTCAGCCGAACAACCGCGCTGGAACGAAGCGTCCGGCCATCCAGCACGGCGGTCCCGCTCACTTCAACGCGACCGCTGGCCGTCCCATACGACGTCCCGCCGTTCAGATTTGCAGTATAGGCGATTGGCGCCGGCTTTTCGTAGAAGTTGCTCCCCTCGGGAATAGTGAGCGAACTGGTCTCCCGATATTCCAACGAACGGCAAATGAACGTCCGACCAGTCACGCCGCCGGTGCTGAGCAACAAGTTCGAGGGCCTGGTGTCCGTCAACGGCAACATCCTGACGCGCGCGGGTTCGCCAAGTTCGACCGGCTTGCTGATCTGGAATGTGGCGGTCATGGCGTAGTTGTCGGACAGCTCGCGCGGATTTGGAAAGCTGTAGTCGCCGGTGCCGATCAGCTTGGCTTGCTCAATCAGCTTCCTGGCGGTGTCGGGCCGGTCCACCGTTTCCAGCCCCAGCGCGACCGAGCGCCCTAACAGCGCGCCGAGCCCGGTTCCTGACAGGATCGACCGGGCCCGGCGCGTGCCGTCACCCAGCAGCGTATAGTCGGTGTCCGCCGCCAGCACGAAGCGGTCCGGCTTTGCCACCGGAATGTGAGCAAGTGCGCCCGTATCGATGTTGAGCACCGGCTTGCCGCCAAGGTTCGGCGGCAGCGCGCCGAAGGCCAAAAGCGAAACCGTCGGATCAAGATACTGGCCGATCCCCGGCACATAGACGATCGCATGGTCGAAATTCGGGGTCGCGACTTCCGTCAGCGTGTATTGCACGCCGGCATTCACTGCGACGAGATTGGCTTCGATCCCTTCGGCCGCGAGCAGCGCTTTGAGGATCGTCGCATGCGCCTTGCAGTCGCCGTAGCGCGACGCCAGCACCGCCGATGCCGGCTGGGACGTCCAACCGCCGTCCTCGAACCCGATCCCGACGTAACGGATGTTCCTTGCCACCCAGTTGTGGATCCGCTCGACCTTGATGCGTGTATCGGTGGCATCGGCGACAATCTCGGTCGAAAGCTTGCGCAGATTTTCGTCGGGCTGTGCCATCGGAGCGTTACGTGCGTTCAGCATGGCAGCGAAAGCGGCATAGTCGGCGAAGGTGCTGACTTCGAACCGCCGCGCGTCGTCGAACCAATCAAAATCGATCTGGCGCAGCTTCGGCGTCTCCTGCCTGAAGCGGACATGATGGACGATCCGCTCCCCCAGCCGCTCTTCGCTGTGCTCGACATTGCGCGCAGCGACATGCAACGGCTTCGAGGCGGGCCCTTCCAAGGTAAGTTCGATCAACTCTGGCGGTTGATCCGCCGGCTGGCTCCAAAAGCGCGCAAATTCGCCGCCAAACATCGGTCTCTTGGCTTGAGTGATCAAGCGGCCCCTCACCTTGTCGCCCGCGACCACATGGGGATAGGCGATGATCCTCTGTCGCTGTTCGTCGAAATAGGGCGAGGAGCTGTCGGCGGACGCCGGCTGATCGCGAACGGCGCGCTCGTCGACCACGATGACGCTGCCATCCGCCTTTACCGTGGCGAGGTCACTGGAAGTCAGTTCGTTGAAATAGCTGTTGTATGACAGGCTTTGCTGCGAGATCGCCTGGGCGCCCTTCTCATCGAGCGCCTGGATTTCAAACTCGAACACGGTCGTGCTCAAGCCTTGCTCGTCGAAAGTCACCGTGTAGCGGCTGACCGTTCGCCGCCAGCCCGGATCGACCCAGACGGGGCCTTGAACGGCGTTGGTTGTCTCGGCTGCGTGGGCAACAACAAGGAAGGGCGAGATCAGCGACAAGAATAGCGCGGAAACGATGCGTTCGATCATGTGGCTGAAAATCCCGCCGACAATCTTGTGTCGGCAGTTCAGCTAGCATCCGCAACTTAACGCTGCTTCGCTCAGATAGTATAAATTTTATCTTCTCTCGCTGGCTGTGCACGATTCGGCGAAATTGACCTCGGCAAAGCGGCTCACGCTAGACCGTCCGCCACAGCCATTCGGCGACATGCGCAATCACGTCGCCGAACAGCAGCAGGGCCGCCGACCACACCAGCGCCGAGATGAAATTGGCAATCTGGAACGGCCAATAGGACATCTCGAAAATGCCGGCGGCGAGCGGCACCGACGCCCGCAACGGTCCGAAGAAGCGCCCGATGAAGATCGAGGGCACGCCCCAGTTTTTCACAAAAGCCTCGCCGCGCGGCAGGATGTCGGGATAGCGCGACAGCGGCCACATCCCTGCTACCTGTTCCTTGTACTTGAAGCCGAACCAGTAGGAGACCCAGTCGCCCAGGGCCGCGCCAATGCCGCCGGCGATCCAAACCGGCCAGAAGCTGATGCCGCTGGCGCCGATCAGCGCGCCGATCGCCACCAGCGCGCCCCAGGCCGGGATCAGCAGGGAAATGAAGGCCAGCGATTCACCGAACGCCAGCACCAGCACGATCGGTGCGGCCCAAGCCTGATGATCGCGCACGAAATTGGCCAGAGCGTGCGCAAAATCTTCCATCTATTGAACGCCTTCCCGCCCGATCAGGCCGTTGAACCTTTCTGAGGGCCCGATTCCCGAGGGACACCTAAGCGAGCCGATTGCGTGACAGCAAGTCACAAAGCCGGGCTTGGGCGTGATTTCGATGGCCCGCCGCGGCCAGCCGGTTCCACCCCGGCCGGTGGTCTTAAGACGCAAAATTGCGAAAACAACCCCATGCACAGTAGCCAAGTCGTTGGTTCGTCACAGCCTTGCGCCGTCACTTTTTGGGCTCAACCGTGGCATAGTGAGAGCGACCGATTCGCGGCGCGGCGACGCGTGCATCACATGAAGAACCATGCCCAAGCCATTGAAAAAACCTGCTAAAACCAAATCCGACAACGATTTGTTCGGGG
>Ga0307508_10007229_pt1 | contig 10339 bp, 10 predicted proteins | sample 9_EM_MG_FD_203089 | JGI IMG/M metagenome (GOLD analysis project Ga0307508, IMG submission 203089) | Populus trichocarpa ectomycorrhiza microbial communities from riparian zone in the Pacific Northwest, United States - 9_EM | ecosystem: Host-associated > Plants > Roots > Unclassified | place...
CGGCCCGGCGTTTGGCGGCAAGGAAGTCGCGACTGTCGATGACAGACGAGGTCAAGGCGCGGTGATTCACCATCGAGCCGCTGCGCGGATGCCAGTGCGACCCGATGTGGCGAGCGAAATGTTCGGCTGCCTGGTCGCGGAAATACTCCATGCTGTTGCGCCGCTCGATCAGTGTCATGCCCTCGGCGGTAAGACGCTCCAGTTCGACCGAGCGGATTTCGGAGCCATCCTGGTCACGCTGGCTGCGTTTCTGCGCCTGTTCGTTATCGTCGAGTTCGCGTTCGATGCGCTCGTTGGCGCGGTGGAAGAGATTGACGGTCGACCACAGCAAGTCCTCAAGATCGGGTTCGAGGCGGGTTTCGCTCAAGCTCGCGATGAGGGCATCGAAGATGTCGGCAACCGCGGTGGCAACAATGCGGGCGTCGGGCAGCGGTCTCGGGTCGGGTTCGTCCTGGAAGGGGCGATAGCCGTGAAGCTGGAGCTCGGTGAGGACGTGATCGGTCGGGGATGTGGCGTGCGGCGGTTCGTGGCCTGTGTCGTCGTGCTCGATCGTCATGGTGGCTTGCCTTGGTCGGATTGGTCGCGCTCATCGCGGCCTTCATGGCGACGAAAGGCGGCGGGCGGACCGGACCTGCACCGCCGAGCGTAGCGACAGCGGCCGTAGCGAAGCGGAGGATGGCGGGAGCCGGCTATTTTGCTTCGCGATGTAACGCGCCGCCTTGGCGGCGCAACGGAAAATAGCCGGCGTCCGCCATTGCGTGGCCGGACCGCTTGCCGCAGGGTCGCCCTCTCAAGAAAGCCGTGAGCGCGGTCCTCTCCGACGGCAGGAGGAGCCTGGGGATCGACGGCGCGACGTCAGGGCGGAGTACCGACCTCATCCCCTACACCGGTCCGGACGCTCGTACTTAGGAACCGGGGCACGTCTTGCGGGGCGAGTTGGATGCGTAACGCTGCACGCAGCGCGTTGACGTCGAAGTTCCGCAGGTCCTCGTTGAAATCTGCACATTGCGGCGACAGCACGATCGCCTCAATGCCGGCCACCTGCGTTCGGCCGACCAAGCCGTTCATCGCGCCATCGCCGGCCCGATCGTCGTCACGGACGATATAGAGACGACGTAGCGCTGCCGGGAACAGGATGGCTCCAAGATGCGCGGCCGAGAGTGCTGCGACCATCACCATGCTGGGCATGATGCAGCGGAGCGACAGCATCGTCTCGATTCCCTCGCCCGCTGCGATCACGTCGCTTGCTCGGCCGAAACGAACTGCGTTCCCGAGAAGGTGGCCCATCGCCCGGCGTGGGGTATCGACCGGCGCCTTGTCGCGCCCGGACGGATCGAGCCATGTGCGGTGCGCGCCGGTGATGCGGCCCTTCAGGTCGGTAACGGCTGCGATCATCGCGGGCCAGGTTTCAGTCGGTGCGTCAGCCTCGGGACGGTAGTAGCAGTGTGGATGGAATCGCAGGCTGCCAGTGCCATGCAGGTCGGTGATTCCGCGTCGCCGCAGATAGGTTTCCACGACCGTCCCGGCAATCGGCTTTGACATGGCAAACAGACGCCGTGCCGATTCCGGCGAGCCGGTCGGAACCGAAGATAGACGCGGTCGGCGGTCCAACTCCGGCTCGGATCGTGGCAGGCTCAGGAAGCGTCGCGCCTCCTCGGTGACATCGTGGAAATCGACGAGGCCGCAACTTTCGCTGATGACGTCGAGCAGGTCGCCGTGCTCGCCGGTTGCCGCGTCGGTCCACTTACCCGCCGGCCGCTTGCCGGCGTCACCGTCCTTCAGTCGGACGAACATCGAGCGGCCGGTGGTGTTCCTGACGTCGCCGATCTGCCAATAATTGCCAACCCGACGTCCGTTGGAGAGATAGTGACGACATACCGCCTCGGCCTCGCGCGCGAGGCGATATGCCAGCTCCGCCACATTAAGCGGCATGTCACGCCACCGCCCGGTCGGCAATGCGCACAATCGGATAGCGCTCCAGAACCTTGGCGAGGATCACCGAACCGGTCGCATCCACTGGGACAAAGAAGCGCAGCTTCCACGAAATGATCTCGCTGAACAGACCGTAGGCACGCAGCCGGTCGCGCATCGTATCGGTGAAGCCGGTCAATTCGATGCGGTCGGCCCCCATCACGCGGACACGGCGAAGCTGGAGCGTCTCCGAGAGATCGACGATTACCCTGCCATCCAGCAGCGCCGTGAAGGCGGCATCTGGGGTAAGGTCTGACGTACCGGCTTCGGTTGCGGCCGCCACCCACCCGGGCGAAACCTTGCGGCCGATGATGCGCTCACCAGCGTCGGACTGCAGCCGATAGACCCGCGTCGACTCGTTCGGCAGACGCTTCCAGATCGGCAGCAGCAGTCCAGTGACCAGATAGATCGTGCTCGATTCGAATTCCGGAACTGTGGCGAGCTCGGCCAGCCATGCCGCACTAAAACGCTCGCGATTCGCTTCGACCCAATAGCTCTCGGCCATCATCTTCAAGGACAGGGTCCGACGCTCCAAAGGCCGAATCAAACGGACGCGCTGTTCGATCTCGCCGTCATCGCACATCATGCTCGGCGCCGGGACCTGCACAGCGGCATACCCGGACCGCACGTTATGGAGCAGAACAGCGCGACAATCGGAAAGATGATCCAGGGCTTGCTTCAGTGCCATGGGATGATTGCGCTCCTGCTGCGCAATTGTGAGCAGCCTGGTCTCCGCGCCGGTTGAGGGATGCGTGTAAATCGTACGCCTGTCGGTGACGACAAGACTCTCGGCGCGCAGCGTCTCCAGACCCACGTCGTAGGTCCCGGACGCAATGGCGCCCTCGACCCGGGCGGCGAGCTGCTGTTCGAAGGCCGTGAACAGGAGGTTCTGCAGGTCGATGGTCAGCGCCAGTAACCGGTTGAGGAATGTGGTGATCGGCGGCAACTCGTCCCGCATGCCGTTGGCATCAACCAGCCGCAACCCTGTCGCGTCCTCGAACCTCTCGAGCGAGCAGCCGTCCACCTTGCCTCGGACGAGAAGCATGTAGAGCTGGCGCAGCGCATCGCGGCCGCAACTGCTCTCGAGGTTATCCTCTGGCCGAAACAGCCCCTGCCCGCCCGTTTGACGCTGACCGCGGGTAATGGCGCCGAGCGTGTCGAGCCGGCGAGCGATGGTAGAGAGAAACCGCTTCTCGGCTTTCACGTTGGTTGCGATGGGACGAAACAGCGGTGGCTGAGCCTGGTTGGTCCTATTTGTGCGGCCGAGCCCTTGGATCGCCGCGTCGGCCTTCCAGCCAGGCTCGAGCAAGTAGTGCACACGCAGGCGCCGGTTCCGGGTCGATAGTTCGGCGTGGTAGCTGCGCCCGGTCCCACCGGCGTCCGAGAAAACGAGGATGCGCTTGATGTCGTCCATGAACGCCGCGGTCTCGGCGAGATTCGCCGAGCCGGCGCGATTCTCAACCGTCAACCGATCATTCTTACGGACAATGCGGCGAGAGCGCCCGGTGACTTCGGCGACCATGTCGGTCCCAAAGCGCTGCACAATCTGGTCGAGGGCGCCGGGCACGGGTGCGAGCGAGGTGAGTTTCTCGATCAACCTGTCACGCCTGGCGACGGCTTCTCTGCTCTCGACCGGCTGGCCGTCGCGATAGACGGGCCGGGACGAGAGGTTGCCTTCGGAATCGGTGAACAGCTCGTAGAGCTGGACCGGGAAGGAATGGGCAAGATAGTCGAGCACATATTCGCGGGGCGTGATGTCGACCTGGACGTCACCCCACTCGGCGGTTGGTATCTCGGCAAGTCGGCGTTCCATCAGCGCTTCGCCGGTCGAGACGATCTGGATGACGGCGGCGTGTCCTTGCGTAAGATCGCGCTCAATCGAGCGGATCAAGGAAGGCGTCTTCATCGATGTGAGCAGGTGGCCGAAGAAGCGCTGCTTCGCGGATTCAAACGCCGAGCGGGCGGCAGACTTCGCCTGAGCGTTCAAGGTGCCGGTCTCACCGGTGATATTCGCCGCGCGCATTGCCGCGTCGAGATTGTTATGAATGATGCTGAACGCGCCCGCGTAGGCGTCATAGATGCGGATCTGCTCGGGCGTGAGCTCGTGCTCGACCAGCTCGTATTCGACCCCATCATATGAAAGCGAACGCGCCGCATAGAGCCCGAGCGCCTTGAGGTCGCGCGCCAGCACCTCCATCGCCGCGACGCCGCCCTCCTCGATCGCCTCGACGAATTCGGAACGGGTGGCGAACGGGAAGTCTTCGCCGCCCCACAAGCCGAGCCGTTGGGCATAGGCGAGGTTGTGAACGGTCGTGGCGCCGGTTGCGGAGACATAGACCACACGCGCATTGGGCAAGGCGTGCCGCAGCCGCAGGCCCGCACGCCCCTGCTGCGAGGCGGCCTGCGGACGATTGCAATTAATCGCCTTGAGGTCGCCGCGTTCGCCCTTTCCGCCTGCGGCATTCTGCATCGCGTGGCTCTCGTCGAAGACGACGACCCCGTCGAAATCTGCGCCTAACCATTCGACGATCTGCCGGACACGCGAAAGCTTCTCGCCGCGCTCATCGGAGCGCAGCGTAGCGTAGGTGGTAAATAGGATGCCTTCCGACAGCCGGATCGGCGTGCCCTGTCGGAAGCGCGAAAGTGGCGTGACCAGGAGCCGCTCCATGCCAAGCGCGGACCAGTCGCGCTGCGCGTCCTCGATCAGCTTGTCGCTCTTGGAGATCCAGACCGCACGACGACGGCCCTTCAACCAGTTATCGAGCAGGATACCCGCGACCTGGCGGCCCTTGCCAGCGCCGGTGCCGTCGCCCAAAAACCAGCCACGGCGAAAACGGACGGCATTCGACGCATCGTCACGCGCCACGGCCACGACGTCAAAAGTCGCATCGACCGTCCAGGAGCCCGCGAGAAAAGCCGAGTGTGCTTCGCCGGCGTAGATGACACTTTCGAGCTGGGCGTCCGACAACAGGCCGTCGGCGATGAGGCTTGCTGGAAGATGCGGTCGATACGAGGACTTCGGTAGCGCGACCGAGGCCATTGCCGCCGACTGTACGAGCTTTGTGGGATGGGCCAGCGATCCGGGGATTCGGATCGATTGCAGCGCGTATTCTTCGTAAAGCGCATCAGTAAGCTGGGTGCCTTGCGGCGGCGTCCAGTCGACCGTCTCGTATGCGAGCGGTGCGCCTTCTGGCGCCGAGAACCTCGCGGTAGACCATTGCCGCGTCACAAGAGTGCCGGCCGTTCGCGTGGTCGTGGGACGCCGAGTGGAGTCGACCATGACTGGGGCGACGACCGGCAACCTGGGAGGAACGAGCCTGGTCACCCAATCAAGCAACGTGGCGACATCAGCCGCCGTGGCGGGCGAGACGGGAAAGACGTTCGGATCGACCGCGGGCTGCTTGTCGATCACAAGCAGCCGTGTATCGGTATGGGTTCCATGCCTCGCATAGACGGCGCCGTCGATGGCCGCCGAAAACACGACACGACCTCCCTCCTGCAGACGGACGAAGGCGTCGGTCCACGCCGGATGATCCGGCGCAAGGCTTGCACCGGTAATGGCGACCAAACGCCCACCGTCGGAAAGACGCGCCAGCGCCGAAGCAACGTGCCGGAAAGCCGCGTCCGCCATGCGCCGGTCGACATTTGCCAGCGCGGAGAACGGTGGGTTCATCAGAACCACGCTCGGTGCAACTCCGGTGTGGAGATGGTCGTCGATCTGCGCCGCATCGACGCGGGTGACCGCGACGTTCGGGAAAAGGAGATCAAGCAGCCCGGCTCGGCCTTCAGCGAGCTCATTGAGAACAAGCGAGGCACCGGATATCTCGGCCGGAATGGCGAGCAGCCCTGTGCCGGCGGAGGGCTCCAACACGAGGTCCGTCTTTGCGATGCTGGCAGCGGAGCAAGCGACGAAGCCCAGGGAGATCGGCGTCGAGAATTGCTGGAGTGCGTCGCTCTCCTCGGAGCGACGGGTGTGGGTCGGCAGAAGTCTCGCGACTTTGGCCAGCATCGAGAGCATTGAAGCCGGCGATTCCGCTTTCGCGCGCATGGAGGAGCCGTATTTGCGAACGAAGAGAACGGTGGCGGCCTCACAGGCGTCATAGGCGGATTTCCAATGCCAGGCGCCGGTCGTATCGGAGGCGCCGACGGCAGCCTCCATCGCGCCGCGCAGGACGGCAGCGTCGATGCGACGGCGGCGTTCGAGATCGGTCAAAAGTTGCCGTGCAGCCCGGACGATAGCTGAAGCGAGAGCTGTGGCGGCGCGCATCGAAAGCGGAGCGGCGGCGGTACCGCTGAGAAGAGATTCGGTCATGGCAGGATTTCTCGGGAGAGCGGGCACGGGCGAGCCGGCCGGCGCTCTCTCTGGACCGCGCCGGCTCAAACCCGGCCCAGCCGGTCTCTCCCTCTCCTTGCCCGGAGCGGCGGTTCGACCTATCTTACTTTCGTCTTACCGAGGAGAATCCGATGGCTGCCAACAAGCCGACCACAACCGTCTCGACCAAGGGCCAGGTCATCCTGCCCAAGGCAATCCGTGAGGAACGCCGCTGGCGGGCGGGCACGCGGCTTACCGTCGAGAGCACGCCGGACGGGGTGCTGCTAAGGCCGGCCTCGCCATTCCCGGCGGCCAAGCCGGCGGAGGTCTTCGCGTCGTTGCCTTATCGGGGCAAGCCAAAGACCGTGGAAGAAATGGAGGCGGGCATCGCCGCGGAGGCGCGGCGACGCCATGCTCGCGATTGATACCAATCTGGTCGTTCGTTACCTGACCGGCGACCATCCCCAGCAATCGGCGAAAGCCAAGGCCGTTATCGACGGCGAGGAGGTGTTCGCGTGCACGACGGTGATGCTGGAAACCGAATGGGTGCTGCGCAGTGCATATGGTTTTGACGCCAAACGCGTGTGCAAGGCGCTCCGGGGCCTCTGTGGGCTTCCCAATGTCGTGCTCGAGGATCCCGAGTTGGTCGCGTCTGCGCTGGATCGAATGGATGACGGCATGGATTTCGCCGATTCGCTCCACCTGGGGCGGGCGGCATCCTGCGATGCCTTCCTGACGTTCGATCAGCGATTCATCAGATCGGCAAAGGCGATGGGTTTGGCAAAGGTGCGGCTGCCGTAGAGCGCGTTCACGCTACGCAACCATCGGCGCCATCTTGCGCATATGCGCGCAAGATGGCGCCATCGGTCAGGCCGTCGAAGAATCGTCAATGCGGTCATCGTCGAACGTGACGTCCTCGATCAATGCCTGCCGCCCGTCTGGAGTGACGCTGTCGATGAAGGCGATGACGCCTTCGCGCCGCTCGTCGATCTCAATGTGTTCGGGATGCGCTCCCGACCTCATCGCAGCCTTGGCGGCAATCTTGGCTGCCTCAACCGCCTTCGCGTCAGTATCGGCCTCGATCGTGAAGCCATCATAGGCGCGTAGCCAGAACGCGACCTTGACGACGTATTCGGTCATGACGCACCTCCTATTTTGGCTATACGGGTCATTAAGAGATCACGCATGGCATGCCTCCCGGATTCGGCGCGCGAGATCCTCGGGCCTGTTGAGAAGATCGAGAGAGGCGAAATTGTTTGGACCACCGCAATAGTCCTTCCGTCCCTTGCAGGTACGGAACAGGATGCTGCTGTCGTGTCCCATGGCCGATTGGGATGCCTGCACATAAAGGCGGTCGCTGTGCAGGGTGCTCTCACCGGAGACTGCGATGCCGGCCAGATTCGAGCGCAGGTCATACGAGCCGGGCTCGAGGCCGAGCACTGTTGCAAGGCGGCGAAGCCGGGACCGGGCGGAGAAGTGGAAGCGGCGCTTGGCGGCGTCATCATAAGCGACCGGCGCACGAAAATTGAAGGGCTTGGAAGTTCGGGCCATGAGAGAAGACTCCGAGAGCGGATCGAGCCATCCCGGCCGCGCGCTCTCATCGCGTGCCGGGCTCGCCACCCGCCCGGCCCGCCTCTTCCTCTGATCTCGGCTTCATGCCGCGGCCTTGACCGCGCGCCACCACGCGATGCGCTCCTCGCGCGTGGCGTTGGCGAGCCGCAGCAAGAGGTCGCCGTGGCACGGGTGCGGCGCGCAGAAGCAGACGAGATCGTGCCGGCGCAGTTCGTCGAGCGCGCGCAGCAGGTGGTGCTGGTCGGCCAGCCACCGCTCGTATTTCGCGATGACGGTTGCTCGATCGCCATCCCGGCCGATCCGGAACGGATTGCCCCACTTGCTGCCGCGACCGATGTAGATGGCGCCGGCTGGAATGCCCGCGCGATGCTTGTTGAGAACCTTGCACATCGCCTGTTGCCTCCCGCTCCTTCACGTTGCGTCGGACTGGCAACGGGGCGCGGTCGAGCATCGGCTGTCACGCGAGACGCTTTTCGCCGAAGCGGGAACGGCTTGCCCGTTGACATCAGATGCGCCGCGCCCAGACCGGACCCCGACGCAACGTTGATCGCGGGACGTCGACGGGTGCAGGGTTCTCAACGAACCATCACGGGGGTGCCAATCGGTGCCACGTGTCGCAATGCGATGCTGCGGCTGATCGAGGAGATGGTCTCGGCCATGAAGATGACCTCGGCATGATGCCGCCGCGCGCGGTGCAGAAAATCAGCGATGAATGCTTTGCTGGTGTCGAACCAGCTACGGATCGCCGGATCGTCGCCGACTTTCCCGTCCCATTTCCTCACCAAGAACAGCGAATGATGATACGGATGTGCCATCGCTCTCTCCCTCAGAATACATGCCGGGTGTATTCGGAGGTTTCCCGTGCGGAAGAGTTGCTCGCCCAGTTGCTAACGGACGCAGACGAGCAGGAGACCCGTCCTGATCCGACAGAGATGGCGAAATGCGCGTTGCGGGCTCTGGCCCTGCCGGAAATCGCGGAGATGCGGCCCTTCCTTGTGCCTGAAGTGGCAATTTGGGCTTCAGGGGAAGGTGTCCTTGTTGCAGGCCGAGCGGATGCGCTCGCGATCAAAGAGGGGCGCGTGGAAATAGCGGTTGATTGGAAGTCGGATATCAATCCGAGTTCCGCACTCCGAAACCGCTACGCCGCGCAGCTTCTGGATTATCTGGTGGCGACAGGAGCTAAGCGCGGAATACTCGCATTCATGAGCCCGGGCGAGACAACATGGGTCCAGAATCCCGCCTCTTTGTTGGCTCTCGATCCTGAACAGGGCGAGGCCGTTCACGAAGCGAGGCCCTCATGATCACTGTCAGTCACGAGTGGCCGTGCGCCACGATCTCAGGAGATTGCCATGAACATCGTCGCGATGCCGTGGTCCGAGACCAATTGATGTTAACGGCGGTGTTGAGGCCCCGGCCGATAAAGGCCGCGAAATCCTGTGCGTCGAGAAGATTGCGGGCGCTCACGCCCCGAATGCAATCTGAGTAAAGACCAATTACAGGATTCTTCCAGGCCAACGCGAAAGACACGCCAATAACAAATGCACGCTGATGCATAGGTCGCGTTTGAGACCGGCAAGTGTTGTGGCCGACGCATTTGGAAAATTCGGCAGTCACGGTGGGCACATCTAAAGTCGTTTTCCCAAACGACAGAAACTCGGGTCCCAAAGACCGCACTGCCCAGAGGCGTTAGACGGGGTGAATAGTCTATGATGTTTCTCTCGGTTGTTCGAAAAGGATTCGAAATGCACCTTGCCCGAGGTTTGACGCAAATCTCTGAATTGCCTCGTTCATTGAAAGTCGAACCAGCGGGACGTGGTACGAAGCTTTGGAGAAAAATCCGTTCTCCGGGCCCCATAAGCGCCTCGCCGGTCCGATTCTCCAAATTCTCCCGCGTACAAACCCTGGCAAAATAGCGGGATTTTTGACAGTCCTGCCGCCCAACCGTCATGGTCGCAGTGAGCGCCTGGCGGAGGGAGAGGGACTGGACTCGAACCTTCTCCACGCTCTCCAAAGTATTACATGGGATTAGAACGAATCCTGGTCGGGGAAGGGCCGCGGAACAGATAGAAAAGCTAAAGCTCCCACGATTTCATCTCTACCTTGAATTTTCGGCCCGGAACACGCGACATGCCGGTCATGGATTCGTGTCACGTTGCGAGGAGTGCAGAACGGACAGCGACAGGTCACTTCTGACAGAAGCGCGGATGTGAAGCGACCAGCTGCGCATACTGCCAGGACGACGTGCCTGGTCCGCACGAGCGCCAGGCTACTCCCCCCCGAACTCCGCCAGCAGGCTCGCGTTCCCGCCCGCCGCTGCGGTGTTGACGGTCACCACCTGCTCCGTGGCAAAACGACGCGGATAGTTCGGCCCACCCGCTTTCGGACCGGTGCCAGAGAGCCCCGCGCCGCCGAACGGCTGCGTACCGACGACCGCGCCGATCATATTGCGGTTCACATAAACGTTGCCGCCGGCGAGCCGCGTGA
>Ga0307508_10007231_pt1 | contig 10339 bp, 7 predicted proteins | sample 9_EM_MG_FD_203089 | JGI IMG/M metagenome (GOLD analysis project Ga0307508, IMG submission 203089) | Populus trichocarpa ectomycorrhiza microbial communities from riparian zone in the Pacific Northwest, United States - 9_EM | ecosystem: Host-associated > Plants > Roots > Unclassified | place...
CGCGGGACGTGGCCGGGTGGGGCAGGGGGGGGAGGGGGGGCATGCCGTGGGAGGAGTTGAGGGACGCGGAGTGGCGATGGGAGCGGTGGTTTGGCGGGGGCACGAGCATGATGGCAGGGCTGGATGCGGAGGGCGTGGGAATGGCGGTCTGGGAGAGGGGGAAGTAGCCGGGGAGGGGGACGGGGGCGAGCACGAGCTGGCCGCCGCCCTCGGCAACAAGACGGGCGAACCCCGCTCTGGCGTCGGCGGCGCGGAGCTCGACGACGCCGAGGTAGCGGTTGAGCTCCTCCCAGGCGTCGGAGAGGACGCGTCGGCGGGCGTCGGCCTCGTCGCGGGCGTGCTCGGCGCGATCGGCGCGTGCCTCGCACTCTGCGATGACACGCTGGGCAGCCTCGGAGATGGAGTGGGAGGCGCCATTGTTGGTGTTGGGCGGAGACGCGGCGCTGGAGTAGGTTGCGAGGAGACGCTCTGCCTTGTCGAGGTGCTTGCGTGTGGCGGCGAGCTCTTTTCTGAGGTTGTCGGACTCGCGGTAGCTGGCGGTGAGGAGGTGGGCGAGCTGTGCGTTGGACTGGGTGGAGGAGGCGGGGAGGGGGGGCGAGGGCATGGGGATGGCGGAGGGGGGCTGTGGGGAGAGAGACATGTCGACGTCGGTGTCGACGAGGGGCAGTTTTTGCGAAGAGGGGTTTATCAAGCAGTCAGCGGACAGCCAGCGGAGGCTTCGGCCGGCGTTCTCCCCCCGCGACACGCAGCGTTGGCGAGGCCTGGCACTTCCAATTTGGAGTGGCCTGCTGCAATCGGCGCAGTCGCTCACTTGACGGGCAGGACCCCAGCCACCCCCTCCATCCCGCCGCGCCTCCATCACCCGCCTCATGGCTGCCGTGCGGTCCTCCATCACCGCACAATTGCCCGCTCCCACCCCCGCGGGGACATCTCCATGTGCCCGCGCCGCCCATGTTGATCGCGCCCACGGCGACACACGTTTTCCCAGGTCATGTTCATCTCGTGTCGCCACATGCCCCTGGGGTCTCTGCCTCGTGTCGGCGCCGCCATCTTCCTTGGGATTTTTTTCGCCTCGTGTTGTGATGCCTCCCGCACCCGCGTCATAGATAGATCATCCGCCAGCACGCACCCCTTTCCTTCTCGGGTCTCCTGCACTCCATCCAGTGCCTGTCTTCCCATCACCCCAGATCGCATCATGCCTGACATCACCTCTCCCTGCACGCCCTGCATCTCGCTTGCACCACGGCCTATCTCCCCGATCGCTTCCCCCATCCATCCGAGTCATCATTTCTCGCATCACCTGATTGTGGCGCGACCCGCACAACGAGCCGAACGCCATCGCAACACGGTGCGCACGCGCTATTAGGCACACTCCGGGGTCCTCGCGTGGGAACTTCTTCCCGCCTCATTTCAATCTCCGCACCGGCAGTCGCCCTTTGATCGGGACACGCGCGTTCGACCAAAACATGCATGCCATCAAATCAAGCGCTCTGATCATTCCCCTGAGCCAATGGAGACCGAGGCCATGTTCACGGCACCGCAATCGCCAGAACGACAACGAGTCGTGGCCCATGCATTCAAACGTACTAGCGTTGGGGCCCCAGCGAATTCAATCATATTTCTTGAAACAACACGCTTAATTTGCACAGCCACTCCGACTCCGACCTCCTAGGAAATTTAGCAAACGCAGACGGACCGTTGGACCAAGGGGGGGACAATAGGAAATCGTTCCTCTCAAGACTCCTGACACCCACACACCAAAATGAATTACTGAAACAATTTCCGCACGTTCGGGTTTCTTGTGCTTGTCACCGGCCGATATTCGGGGAAACAACTCAAACACTCCGTGCTGCCTGGTGTTTGCAACGGTTCGCTCTATCCGTCGTCATGCCTCTCAACTGTGTGTCACAATTGGACGCGACCGGGCAGGCTACCTTGCTTCCAAAGTTCCACAACACTCGTGCATACGTGATTTCATACTCGGAGGGGGACCAAAGAATTCCGTCGTCCCCGATTCTGCGTTCCTTTGCAGGTTCGAATTCCCTCGTCGCAGCAGGTGACTGATGGCTACCTCGGTGTTTCGACTCGGTAGCTGCATGCCCTACCGTAACTTGTTCCCACTCCTAGCCTGCCTATCTTCGTGACACAATGGCAAGGTAAGCGCACCCATTTCATACAACACAGAGTTGTTACCTTGACACGAGTTGCGTGTTGATTCGACTGGCTCAGTCGCGCGTACCAACCCTTTGCACAGAAGAATTCGGTACGCACACTGACCTGTTTGCTCCCTTTATGCTGCCGGCACTTTTCACTTCACATCTTCTTTGTAGCCTCGGAGTCCCTCTATTTCCGAGTGCGCTCGTGACCAGCAGGTTCTTTTGTTCTCTTGAGAAGCACCGTCCATGCGTTCCGCTCTGCTGGCACTGCGTGGTTTAACTCGGATGCGCGCCGTCTGGCGCAACCACCCTTGACCAACACCCCCGTTCCAACGGCGCGACTCCCACTCTGTGCCAATCTCTCCCCCCCATACCGGTATAGCGTACTTATCGATTTACCTGATATCGTAATCCCTCGTTATCTACGCAAACGTCATATTCCGCATTGGTGCAGTGATTTTCTCGCCGCACTGCCTCACCGTAATCTCAGACTCCGCCGCATGCCGTCGTGCACGAGGTTTCCATTTACATTCCCGGGCCGCACTGTGTACCTTTCGGGTGATCTCGCACATCTGTTTGAAGCCCTGAATAATCTCAAACAATTCGACACAAACAGATGCGCCTTCTTCCGTTTCATCGTGAGGTCACTTTCACGTTGCTGGACGCGTGTAAAGTGATTTCATTATGATCTTCATTTGGCGACTGGGGGGGGCCTGTGAACATCAATGTCATGGTCCGCAACGCCATCCGAACAAGGTGTTGTTCCTCGTTGGAGATGGGCGGTACGCCCTCACCAACACATAGTTTCCCCGCAGGTGGGGGGGCCCTTCATTCCCGTGTACCGAGAAATCCTGTGCTTGGGAGTGAGACCCTGTGGCAACAAACCCTATGAGCTCATCGATCGGGAGGGACGCGTATGTACGACCATGCAAGCCCGATCAGCCAAAACGGTCTCCAGACTGGGTCGAAATGACTTCATTTCATCACACGCCGGGCCACGACGCACGCGCACCTCGAGATAGAGATAGCCTACAAATGAAATATGAATTGACGTCGTGTTGTCGTTATTGATCGCCTCGTGTAGAGCGTATGTTTGTGTGTGCAAGAGGGATGGTGTGATCAGCGACGAAAAACCGACGTCACGAGGAGGCTACGCCGGGGATTCAATTGTGTATTCAATTATTGTTGTTCCCCCCCTCAGGGTCGCGTCGGCACGTCTCCTGTGTGATCAACGACGCGCATAAAAAAAGAAAAAACGACGTCACGAGGGGGGGGAGCTACGCCGGGGATTCAATAATCGATGATTATTGCTCCCCTCAGGGTCGCGGCGGCACGTTCTCGTGTTGTGTAAGTAGGCATACAACTATGATCGGGCTCCGAGATGACGTCTTTTGCCTCGCGCGTGCGGGGGTGGAAACTTTGGCTGGGGGTTGGAAATGGCGTTTCGTGTGGAGGGTGGATGGTGGATGGCGAACTATGACGCCGAGCGCCCGGGGTTTGCGCTCGCCCGGGGTTCCTATTGTGTTCTTTGAAAAATGGCGTAGGCGGCGTTGATGTCCATTGCGGCGGTGGGTGCCATCTCCCACGAAGAAAGAGGGTGGTACGTGCGGCGCCATGATTCGGATGGCCAACAGCACCTGCCATGGTGAAGAGCCGTCTTGCCATGCTACGAATTTGAAACGCGAGAGCTTGAAAAGGGAGCGTACTACTTTGTTAGGCCGTAGCTGCGGCGCAGTCGAGGGCCAACCGGGCGCAGTCGGGAACATGACGGCGCTCGTCGGAAAGTCTTTTTGTCTGAACCCCCGTCGGTGCAAGGGTAGTGGGCGACTGTGGACAGACTCGATGATCATCGTCGAGGAGGACTGCGATCCAAAGCCACCACTGCTTATTGTTGCGCAAGACAGCAACCCTGCCACTGCGGGACAATTGGAATCAAGCCATTTCGGGACCGTCCATCTGCATCCACAGTCACAGTCGCCTCCGACAGCGGACACACCCAGTTCATATACCGTCTCATATCACAGGACGCCACTCCCGCAACCACCTCTACCACTGTCACCGCCTCCGTCATATCCGAAACTCCCCAGCTACAACCACCCCGCACCATCATCACCCGTGCCTGCTGTGCCGCATCATCATCATTACCATCATCGCTCTCGATCCCCAGCCAAGAGATTTTGGAAAGCATTCGCAGTCGCGTTCCTCATATACCTCGCACTCCTCTCCCTCACACGGACTGTCATCCACATGGCGAGCAATGGTGGCACCGTGAGCGACTTTCTCTGAATCGGCCCGCGTGATGTCCTTTGTGCGACGGGCGTTGCTGACCAGGTGTGTTGCTTTTCTGTTGACAGTTCTTCGGCGGTGGGTCTGTCGGCGTTCCTAGGGCTGAAGACGGCAGGATCGAAGAATCGATTGGAAGTCTCAATTGGACCTCTTACCAGACCCGACCTCGTTGGGCGCCAAGTTTCTCCGAGAGCGCCGAGACGTCGTTTGTTCTGCCCGTCGCGTCCGATGCACTCTATCTCATCACCCGGGGCTCTCATCAAGGTGGAAGAGTCGAGTTGAAGCAGTCGTACGAACCGGGGACGGATGTCGTAGTGGACGTGCGGGTGGCGTACCACGACGAACGGGCGCTCGCACGCGCGACCGTGTGTCGACTGCGGAAGAGCGGGAATAGACATGGCGTTGGCATCTATGTACGTTGTTTTCACCGTGCGTCCTCTCGACGATTGATTTCCCCTCGTAGACCCCGATGCACACATGGTCTGCCAATGTGCGCGACGGACTCCACTTTGAGGTCGTGTTCACATTCCCGGCTGCGCCATCCGAACAGTCCCCGCTCCGCATCCGTGAATTCACGACCCACACCAGCAACTTTGCACACGAGATTGGCGATGTGTGGCGGTCGCTCTTGTTTGAAAACATGCAGCTCGAGGCATCCAATTCACCCATTCGAGCCAGCGTGAGTACATTGCACGGTTCACCGATGCCTACGTGCTCATCGTTTCTTTCGATCCGGCTAGTCCATCACGCTGACGAGGGGGTCGTTGACCTCGAGCAATGGCGCTATCGTTGGCCATTTCAACACCTCCGATTCGTTGGTTCTGCGCACCTCAAATGCACGCATTCAAGTCACTGCATCCCTTTTCGGTACGGGAGGGGGCACCACCAAGCTGGACATGCGAACGAGCAACGGGTGAAAAACCGTCTATTTCAGCGCTCGATCATGCGTACTGATCGGCCCACCCCCAGCCCGATCACCTCGTCGGTCTCGCTGGCCACCGCGTCTGGTTTGGGAGGTCATTTCATGGTGACGGCACGTTCCAGCAACGGTGAGATCGGGTTGCAATACGAAGACATGCCGTCGGGGGCGCGTCTCGTTTCGGACGCGCGGACGTCGAACGGGGCGGCGTCGGTCGTGATGCATCCTGCGTTCGAAGGCACGTACGAGGTGACAACGTCCAACAGTCGGCCCGTCGTGAGGGACACGCGTCCGGCGGATCCTTTGGGGAGGGGTTGGCGACGCGTCGTGCATCAGACGGCGTCACGGGGGACGGTGACGGGGAGGGTGTATTGGGAGGGGGGTCACGAGAGGAGGGGCATCGAAGGGACTTCGATCGTGCATACGAGCAATGCGCGGGCGTCTTTGGACCTGTGAGGGCGTCGAGTGGGACGAGATATGTCCATTGGATATCGAGAGACGGGACGCGCGTGACGATGGCGTTGGGCGGACGGTGTGCGCTAGGTAAAATGTAAGATAGTATTCGTTCGTTGGCATCGCGTTTTGGGATGCGCTTTTTCTCGGTTATGCATGTTCATTGTGGACAACGAATCCGGATCAAGGGACTGTCGATGCGCCAGTTGGTACTTTGAATTAGGCTCGTTTTTTTTGAGGGAAAGAACCATCGAAGGCGCGTCTAAGGGTGCGAGGTAGCATTCGACTCGCCCAGCGTGTTTGGGATCGAAATCGTTGGGTAGGCGGCCCGGCTCGGTTTTCTATGGCAGACGCAGAAGCGGAGCTCCAGGCTCCAGGCCTTTTTTTTTTACTACAGATTTGCCCATTGTGCAATTGTGACAACGTCGTTGTCGCGCGAGAGTGCTTGCAGCAAAGCTGTTTTTTTTTAGGGTGAGGGGGGAGCTGATACACGGGCTCCTTCGTCCGAGGTATCTCAGTTGATGTCCCAGGTCCTGTAGACAGAGCGAAAGAGCCACCTTTTTTCCGGGCGTTCATGGACTCTGTGACCAAGACTTGGCGCAGGTTGAGGCGCGTCGTCATCACACTTGAAGCGGGTAATAAGACGACTTTGGAAACTTACATAATTACTTGAAGAGTACACCCGGCGCTCCGAGTCGGGTTGAGTCAAATGTCAGTCGACCACGGCCTATTATGATATATCTCTTCAAGTTCGGACTTCGACCAGACGAACATTGGCAACGTGCACAACAACTTGAAGTCTGACCGTCTCAAGCTAGTACAGTATCTCATCAAGGTAGTATCCAGGCAATGCGAATTACATAAGACTTGGTGTGTGGACCTACAATGTGTCCCGGGACCCGGGTATGCCAGTGCCCACGCGGGTTTGGGACACGACTCTGTACTGACCACACCCGACCCAGGTCCTAGGTAACCCATATCCATCAGTACCCGACCTGCCCTCGAACTACAGGTTGCCCACACAAGTTACCCGGGTTACCCCCTACCCATCGTAGGCCCTAGCCCGGCCCCGTATATATAGAGAGACTCCTCAAGGCCTCCGAAGACCCCACGTTCATGCACAGAGCGTTCCGCAATGTCTCGTCCTTGTCATTTTTTTAACACAGCTGCCGGTTGCAATCGAGGCAACCAGTGTAAATTTGCACACTCGTCTCCCAGCCCTAGTGCTCGACCACTTTCTCCTTCAACCTCTGATGCCACTGCTCCGCCACAGCGCACCCCTCGCTCAAGTGGCAACAAACACTACCCTCCAGGAGTCTGCAAGTACTTTTGGGAACAAGGCAGATGCACGAGGGAATTCAACTGTCGCCACGCACACATCCAGAGAGCGGACGGACCTAGTACCCCAACCCCTGCTGCACCGTCCCCTCTGCCTGACAACATGGCGCGATCGGGTACCGTTTCACAGCGCAACACCCCTTTTTTGATGGAACAAGTTTTGTCAAAAATGAGTGGGGGCGGAATAGATGGGTTTTTCCCCCATGATTCCTCCTCCCTGTCTCCATCTGAAGCCCACAACAACTTGAAGCTATATCTTGCCGACAACTTTAGGTTCAAAAGCACGTTTGAAGTCTATGGGTTTTTGAGGCCGCTCAACAGCGCCACTGCCTCTAATGCGGGTTGGGTACGTCATGCGATGTTTATTGTCGCAAAGTACGTGAAGAACGTGCTGAATCGTTTGCCAGACCGAAGAAGATGGTCAAGTAAGTCGCGGATGGTGACGACGATTTGGATCATCGATGACGCTAATTCCACTTTGGCGAGCAGCTCCTTTTGCAAACCCTGGCCTCTGTATGTGATGATAAGGACTTTCCTGTAAACCTTGGCTTGATTCTCCCTTGCAGAAAAATGGTTTACACCGTCTCATGAGTATCATACTTTGGCCGCAAGTATCGACACACGCCGGAAACAGCCGTGATGTCCTTTCCTTCCAGCGAGGAATACTGCCGATACTGCGCGTCAGTGTACTTGTTCTCGAGGTTGCTTTCCGCTCACTCCTCACAGTACTTATCATCCGACTTTATCGTCAAGACTACGTTTGTAACCGGAGTGAAGTGAGGATTTCCGAATGGTGTTACATGGTTTCTATTGATCAACGTTGATGCAGTACTCTCTTTACCGAGGTGCTGCAGAACCTCAAAGAGCTAGCCGACACGATCGAAAGCAGTATGGCTACCATCATGACTAACCGTTCTTTCAGGGATCCTGGATTTGGAACGAATCACCCTCAGTTGGGCGCCCAAATCTTGGCATCTATAGCTGGTGTATTGCATGGGTATGTCAACGTCAATCTCACTCCAAATTCGTCCTTTGCAGCGTTTATAGGTGCCTGGTGCGATTCAAGAACGCTGTGGCGATGTATCCACGCCTCGTCACCCTGGTCACAAACCTTCGCCTCTGGTTCGACCAGTGGACCACTGGAATGTTCTCGTCCCCACCGACGTTCGATGACCCGTTCCAAAGCGTCGAAGCTCCTGTTCGAAATCTCCTCGTCAACGCACTCAGGGAAAAAGTGAAACGTTTGGAGTCGATCGTTCATCGTGAACTTGGCAAGGAAACTGGTTCGAATTCTCGCAGGAATATACCCGGTGGTCAAGATGGGACCTCGAAATCGAGCCTGACCAGGTGTGCCTTAGTCATTCAACAAAGTCATCTGAGTTGCCTAAGCATAGTCAGGAACACGCTTTACGAGGGACTGCGGGACCACGAATTGGCCAGGCCTTCTTCCGACGTTTGTGGTATGGCGAGGAACCTCTTCTTTCTCACGCATAGCCACAAGGAGAATGGCGGGACGGACGATACGGCGAGCAATTACAACATGTACGAGGCGAGCATACAGTCCGTTTCTTGAGCGACCAAGGGACTCACGTCCGGAATTCAAGGTTGACATGATCCGAGACCTCGTGCTCTACCTCCTCCGGTAGATTGCCTCCAGATTATCTGGAGACTCCTCGTGCTTACTCTTTTCCTAGACAAGGTTGTTACTCCGCGGAGGGAGACATCGTCGTCTTGTGCGCCTATTCGGGTCAACTTACTCAACTCAGAGATGCGTTGGATGGCGAGGCCGTAGTCATGACTGACGAGCTGGACCAAGCCGCCCTCGATGACGCCCTGCTTTGTGGGTCCGTTCAGCATGTCAAAGTAATGAACCGCGTATGTTATTGTTTATCCACGAGCGATGCGGCTCGCGTATAACCGGGCCAACGTTACAGGTCAGGTTGCGGACCGTCGATGACTACAAGGCAGAGGAAGGAAAGGTAGGCGACTTTTGGTCACGTTTGGGCATTCCTGTAGCCGGCTAACGATTACAAAGATCGTCATCCTTTCATTGGTTTGGAACTCTGGTGGCGCTGGCGATGATATGGATACGGGGATGCAAACGATTTCCCAGCACACTCGGGAAATCATTGGATTCCTCCAGGTATGTGCCGATATACGGTCTATAACACGTCAGCTGATTGAGTCATCTTGCTTTCTAGTCGGGGAATCGCACGAACGGTAGCTGTTTCGTTCCCTCCAAAGCTTTGCCTGCTCGCTCACTCACTTTTCTGCAGCAGCCTTCCCCCGCGCTTGCGAGGGTCTTTACATCTTTGGAAACGCCGAGGACCTGTCATCTAGAAGCAGGGTGTGGCGTTCCATTCTCGAGGAACTCGATGCGCAGGATGCTTTGGGTCTAGCCTTGCCCGTGGCTTGTCACAGACATCGCGAAAGGGTAGAATATGTCTTTTCCCCGGGCCAACTTTCTCGGATCGCGCCAGACGGTATGTGCCGTCAGACTCTCCTGCTCACGATGGTTCACGACACTCGCAGGTGGCTGTATGAAACGGTGTGACCTGCTGTTGGAATGTGGCCATCTATGTCCGTTTAAGGTCTGAATCCTGACGTTTCTCTTCCATCGATCCCAAGTTTAACTGGTCCTGGAATTCAGTGTCATTGCGACGACCCCAGCCATGTTGCCGTACTTTGTACTGAACGGTGCCGAAGACTTTGCACCCAGGACCACCCATGCAGAAAGGACTGCCACATGCCATGTGGCGACTGTAAGTTCCAAGTACCGAACGTTCAATTACCATGCGGACACGTCAAGGATTCAGTTCCGTGGTACGCTCGACGGAACAGGTTTCTTCTTGCACTCGGCTAACAATACAACTTTAGCTACGAGCTGGACATGCTCGAAAGCGTTCGCTGCAACGAAGAGGTGGTGAAACAGCTCTCGAATTGTGAGCATCAAGCCAGGATGCCTTGTTCTCAGGATCCAAAAGACTATCGATGTGTGGCTCGCTGTGCGGAACTGATGGCGTGCTGTGGCAAGAGCTGCAACGCGACGTGCGACGATTGTCAATCGCTCAATGGCAACACACTGGCAGTTGGAGGCGCCTTCAAGAGGATCAAACACGCTACGCACCCTTGTCAGAAACGTCTGTATTGCGAACATCCTTGTCAGGAGCCGTGCTCTGAGGGACAC